>OGYF01003554.1_pt1 | contig 10547 bp, 7 predicted proteins | sample 1576451 | NCBI WGS metagenome assembly OGYF01 (sample SAMEA3541505, study PRJEB24748) | human gut metagenome | biome: human gut; feature: human-associated habitat; material: faeces | place: China | collected 2012 | reverse complement strand
TGGTGGTGCCTGTCGTGGTCGTGGTGCCGGAGGCGGAGTCTCCCGCCGCAATGCCGGTGACGAGGCTCTTCAGGTCAGAATAATTCATGGCCAGATTTTTCACATCGTCCAGCACGCCGTAGCTCCACAGGTCGCCGGTCACATCGTTCAGGATGAGCCGGTCGATCTGTCCGGCATCGTTGACGGTATAGTAGCGGACATCGAGGTCACTCAGTGTTACCCCCGATAGTCGGCTGGGAACAACAGTCCCAGCCACACCCTCCGAAGTCGTATCCAGAATCTCTACATCGTCGGCCAGGGCGGCTGCGCCCAGCGCAGTGGCATTGGTATTGATGGTGCCGTTGACACGGCGGTCATCGATGTGTTCCACGCTCTCGCCCTCCGGGGTGACCTTGATCTCTACCAGCCACCCCTGCGGAAAGTTCAGGCTCTTGTCCACGTTCACGGTGCGGGCAATGCCGTCGGTGCACATGACGGAGACTTTCTGCAGAACATCCGCGCCATTCTCTTCCACCAGACTGCGGGTGGCGGTCTGCACGACACCGTAGAACACACTGTCGGCTTCCTCGCCGGTCACGATCCCGGCAGCCTCATTGTTCATGCCCAGCAGCAGGGTGACGACCTCGCCCACGCCGCCGCCGTTGAGGGAGGACACCTGGGAGGCCACCGCAGAGGAACCCAGCGTATAGCTGGTGCCTGCCACCGTTACACTGGTGGGGGCGCTGGCACTGGGCGAAACTGCCGTGATGCGGCCAGCGGCCCGGTGGGTATAGACCCACAGCGTCTGTAAACTCTCGCTGTAATAATACACGTCGTATTTGTTCAGTTCCGCAGATTCCGACGCTTTATCGTTGCGGTAGACCATCTTGGGAACAAAGGGCAGCTGAACCGTATCGCCCGCCACAAAGGGGCCCTTCAGGCTCTTGAGCATGACGCTGGAGGTATCCACCTGACCGTTGGAGACCGTGAAGCCCAGGCTGCTGCCATAGGCACTGCCGCTGGCGGCGTTGGCTGTCAGGGCGTTGTAGAACAGCAGGGCGCACTCCTCGTAGTTGAGCACCTCGCCCTGGCTGCGGTCCACCTGATTGCGCAGGCCCAGCTCACTGGCCTTGTTCAGCTGTGCGTTGGGGAAGGAGCCGCTCAGGTCGGTCATCTTATAGCCCATCAGCTTGAGGATGGCCGTGACCGCTTCTTCCAGCGTCACGGCATTGTCGGGCCGGAAAGAGCCGTCGGTGTAGCCGTTCATCCAGCCATTCTGCACCGCAATGCGGACATAGGGTGCATAGGGCGAAGTGCCGGGCAGGTCGGTGAACAGGGTGCCCACTGTGCCCTGAGAGCCCACGCTCTCGCGGTAGGTGGAGTAGGACACCAGCATCCGGGCCAGCGCACTGCGGGTGACCACAGCGTTCAGAGCAGCCTGCTGGCTGCTGTCCATCGCGTTCAGCGTGATGGACAGCTGGACCGCCGTGTTGGCGTTGCCCGCTGCCGATGCCGGCAGCACCAGCATCGACACGGCAATGCTCACCGCCAGCAGAAATGCAAGGATTCGCTTTTTCATGGAAAATCCTCCTTAAAATAGTTTCTAATGTATTCCGGGTTGCGGCTCCCAGCGTCTGCTTCGTGCAAAGCCTTGCACTTGCATCCTGCTGGCCGCGGCCCCAACAACTCCTCCCTTCATCCGCCACTGGCGGCGGTCGTCGTCGTTGCCTAATAGGGGAGCCCTTGGCAAGTCGGGCAAGCGTAATTGTTGAACCAGAGTATACTATACAAAAAAACTCCACGCAACCTACGCTGCGTGGAGTTCGAGCTTTCAGGAATTACTCGGCTTCGGTCTCGTCTTCCTCGTCCGGGTCCAGCTCCATGGTGAACACGGCCTTTTTCAGCTTGCCGCAGCCCTGGGCCTTCAAGCCGGATTTGTACGGCTCCCCGGCCAGATAGAGGGCAAAGCGGCCCTCGCAGAGCATTCCGGCAATGCTGGTGCCGGCGGTGCCCACGGTGGTATCAGCGGCTTCGTCAGCGGGCCGGGTGGGGCTGAATTCGCCCAGGGACACCTCAAACAGCTCGCTGCCCTCAAGGTCGGTCTCAAGGGTCAGGTGGTTGTCGTGCCGGACAAAGGGGGCCTTGTCGCTGGCCTGCGGGGTCACGGTGCTCACCGTGACCACAGCCTTGTCACCATCGATGCGGGTGCGCCCGGCGGGCAGGTTGTTGATATCCCGCGCCATGATGAACTCGATGACGCTGTCCAGACTGCTGCACAGGCCCAGATAGTTGGGGAGATTGTTCAGGGTATCGTAGATCATGGATCAGTCCTCTTTCGGGTCGGTCAGAAGCTCCTTGATGCTGGGCACAACGCCGCCCAGATTTTGCAGCTCCGACGGGATGATGATCTTGGTGGCCTTGCCGTTGGCGACCTTGGCCAGTGCCTCCAGGCTGCGCAGAGCCAGCACCTTGTCGTTGGGCATGGCCTCGTTCAGCAGGCGGATGGCATCGGCGTTGGCCTTCTGCACGGCGAGAATGGCCTGCGCCTCGCCCTCAGCCTCGAGAATGCGCTGCTGCTTGACGGCATCGGCACGGAGGATGGCGGCTTCTTTTTCGCCCTCGGCAGCGGTGATGGCAGCCTGCTTCTCACCATCGGCCTTCAGGATGACGGCGCGCTTTTCGCGCTCTGCCTTCATCTGCTTCTCCATGGCTTCCTGGATCTCGCGCGGCGGGATGATGTTCTTGACCTCCACGCGGTTGACCTTGATGCCCCACTTGTCGGTGGCTTCATCGAGGATGGCCGTGATCTTGCCGTTGATGACATCGCGGCTGGTCAGGGTGTGATCCAGCTCCATCTCGCCGATGATGTTGCGCAGGGTGGTGGCGGAAAGGCTCTCGATGGCTGCGATGGGCTGGTTGACACCGTAGGTGTAGAGTTTGGCATCCATGACCTGGAAGAACACCACGGTGTCGATCTGCATGGTAACGTTATCGCGGGTGATCACAGGCTGGGGAGGGAAGTCCGCGACCTGCTCCTTGAGCGACAGACGCTTGGCGACCGACTCAATGAACGGGACCTTCAGGTGCAGGCCGACGCCCCATGTGGTCTTGTAGGCGCCGAGGCGGGTGATGACGTAGGCCTGCGCCTGCGGCACGATGCGGATGTTGCGCACGAGGATGACGAGCGCGATCACGATGATTCCGTAGAGAACGTATTGCATGGGGAGTTCCTCCTTATTCATTTGCGTCTGCACGCACGCAGACGGGTGTGACGATGAGCTTGACGCCTTCGATGCGCAGCACGGTGGCGGTCGTTCCGGCGGCAATGGCGATGTCGCCCTGCGCGCGTGCGGTCCAGACCTTGCCGCCGACGGTCACGGCGCCGTGACCGGTCAGATTGTCAATGTCCTCGGTGACGAGGCATTCCTGCCCGATGAGCATATCGGCGTTGGTCGGCTGCGTGCGGCCGTTAATGTATTTTTTCACCAGAGGCCGCGTCACGGCAAAGGCCGCGATCGAGATGACGAAAAACCACACGAGCTGCAGCCACAGCGGCGCGTGGAACATAGCGGCGATGAGCGCGGCGAGCGCACCCACGGCGAACCAGATCGTGACGAGACCGGCGGTCAGACCCTCGACGATCAGAAAGATCACGATCAGCCCGATCCAGATGGCCGGCATGGTGAAGGGGATCCCGGCAATGACCATAGACAAAACCTCCTGTGCAAGTGGTGGGAATATGCGGTGCGGCAATGCTTTGCCATGGAAATATCATACCGTATTTATGGCCTAAAAGCAAGAAAAACCCCCGCAAACTGACGCATGAAATTTCCGGACAGTTTTCCTCTTTACTTTCTTAAACAATTAGAGTAAAATAGTACCCGTGAAAAAATGATCCTACCTGCAATACAACGGATGAGAAACAAGGAGCGCATATGAATAAACAGCATAAAAAGCCGCGCTGCGATGACATGTACCGTGCCATCCTGACGCTTAAAACGGTCGAGGAGTGCAAGCAGTTTTTTGATGACCTGTGCACGGTCACGGAGCTGCAGGCCATGGAGCAGCGCTATCAGGTGGCGCAGTATCTCGACTCCGGCCTGATCTACAACGACATCCTCGAAAAGACCGGCGCCTCGAGCGCGACGATCAGCCGCGTCAACCGCAGCCTGCAGTATGGCAACGGCGGTTATGAGATCGTGTTTGCCCGGCTCAGGGAGCTGGCGGAGAAAGCTTCGGAGGAGCAGGCGTGAGCGCCTATGGCGCCCTTGCCGCGTGGTACGATGCGCTGACCCGCGACGTGGATTATGCCGCGTTCGCGGACTTCTATGAGCAGTGTTTCCAGCAGGGGCGCGGCGAGAGCCATACCCTGCTGGATTTTTGCTGCGGCACGGGCACACTCACGCGCCTCATGGCCGCGCGCGGCTATGAGATGATCGCGACCGACGGCTCGCCCGATATGCTCATGCAGGCGCAGGCACACAATGCGGAGCTGCCGCCGGACGCCGTCGCGCCGCTGCTGCTGTGTCAGGAGGCGTCCGAGCTTGATCTCTACGGCACGGTCGACGCGGCCTACTGCTCGCTTGACGGCATCGACTACCTGCCGCCGGAGGAGCTGCCGGAGGTGCTGCACCGGCTGCACCTGTTCGTGCGTCCGGGCGGGATGCTGATCCTGGACATCCGCGATCCGGCGTCGTTCCGCGCGCTCGATGGCGGCACGTTCGTCGACGAGACGGATGATGTCCTGTGCCTCTGGCGGGCGGAGTTTGACGCGGCGGCGCAGACCATGCACTACGGCATGGATCTGTTCACGCGCGCGGGCGAGCTCTGGTCGCGTGCGTCTGAGGAGCACATTGAGTATGCGCACACGCCCGAGCTGCTCACGCGGCTGCTCACGGAGGCGGGCTTTCTCGATGTGACCGTCCGGCGCGACGGTCCGCAGGCGGATTCTGGACGCGTGTTCCTCACGGCGATGCGCAGTCTGGAATACGGCAGCGAAACCATGGAAAGCACAAACCCTGTTGGATAATTTTTTGAGGTGAATATAATGGATGAGATCATCCGCGCCGTCTCGAAAGACGGCTTTGCAAAAATTTCGGTCATCACCGCACGGGATGCGGTGCAGCGTGCCAATGCCATTCATCACTGCAGCCCGACGGCCATCGCAGCCCTCGGCCGCAGCCTTTGTGCCGCGTCCATGCTCGGTGACCTGCTCAAGGAGGAAAACGGCACAGTCACGCTGCGCATCAACGGCGGCGGCGGTCTCGGCACGATCGTTGCGGTGTCCGACTGCGACGGCAACGTCCGCGGCATGGTGTCAAACCCCGCGTTCGATCTGCCCACGCGCCCGGACGGAAAGCTCGATGTCGGCGGTGCGGTCGGCAAGGACGGCATGCTCACCGTCAGCCGGGACATCGGTCTGCGCGAGCCGTATATCGGCAGCACGGAGCTTGTCAGCGGCGAGATCGCGGAGGACCTGTCCGCCTATCTCGTCGAGAGTGAGCAGATCGCCGCGGCCTGCGGCCTCGGCGTGCTCGTCGACACCGACCACAGCGTCAAGGCAGCCGGCGGCTTTCTCGTGCAGCTCATGCCCGGCGCGCCGGAAGAGCTGATCGGAAAGCTGGAGGACAACATTTTTATGATGGACCAGCTCACGACCATTCTCGACGAGGACGGGGCGGACGCCATCATCGCGCAGGTCATGCGCGGCCTTGCGCCCGAGATCGTCCTGCGCCACCCGATGACCTACCGCTGCGCGTGCTCGCGTGCGCGTGTGGAGCAGGCGCTGCGCCAGTGCGGAGCGGATGAGCTGCGCACGATGATCGCCGAGGGCGAGGATACGCGCGTGCACTGCCAGTTTTGCGACACGGAATATGTATTTACGCCGGCAGATCTGCAGACGCTGCTGGACGCCGAAAACCCTGACGCCGCAACGGATTGAACCGTGCTCGGGGCGGCGCTGCCGCCCCGAACATGCACAATTGCCGAAAAAATTACCGAAAATCTATTGACAATTGTGTGCCCGTCTTGTATAATGAGCAAGCTGCGAAACGGGAGCATAGCTCAGCCGGGAGAGCACTTGCCTTACAAGCAAGGGGTCACAGGTTCGAGCCCTGTTGTTCCCACCAGTTTTTTTAATTTCATACGCCTCTGTAGCTCAGTTGGTAGAGCAGGGGACTGAAAATCCCCGTGTCGTTGGTTCGATTCCGACCGGAGGCACCATTTTGCGGGCATAGCTCATTTGGCAGAGCGCCACCTTGCCAAGGTGGAGGTAGCGAGTTCGAATCTCGTTGCCCGCTCCAATTTTTTGGCGCCATAGCCAAGTGGTAAGGCATGGGACTGCAAATCCTTGACCCCCGGTTCAAATCCGGGTGGCGCCTCCAGAAAAAGAGACACGTGAGAGCGTGTCTCTTTTTTTGGAGACACCGATGGTGTTCCTTCCAATACCGCAATGTCCACCCACCGGCAGACCGGCGGATGGGCATTTTTTGTGCATAGACCCCGGCTGAGAGGCTGCGGCAGGCCGGCGCGGCGCGGTGCAGACCCTCGCCGAGGCGTGCGATTTGACAACGGATGCGTATTTGTGTATAATCACTACAAAATCACAGATTTTTTGTGAATTCTGTCCTCCGGCATTCGGAGACAGGGAGGAAAGCAACGTGACATACACTGTGGACGACAAGATGAAGACGCTCCTCGCCGCGCCGGAGGCGGTCGCGGTCCTTGAGCGGTTTTTCCCCAAGATCCTGAAAAATCCCGCGCTGCAGATGACCGCCGCCATGACGCTGCGGCAGGTGGCCGGGTTTGCGCAGTCGGGGCTGACGGCGGAATCGCTCGCGGAGATCGACGCGCAGCTGCGCGCGCTCCCGTCGTCCGGAGACTGAGTCTGTTTTCGTGCCCCCCGGTTTTCACCGGGGGTCGTCTGCTGTCGGGACACCGATGACGCATTTTGAAAAGAACCGAGGTCATCTTATGGATAACACGTTACCTCCGCTCAAGCGCATCGCCGCCATCCACGACCTGTCCGGGCTCGGCAAGTGCTCGCTGACTGTGGCGCTGCCGGTCATCTCGGCCACCGGTGTCGAGTGCGCGTGCATCCCGACGGCCGTGCTCAGCACGCACACGGGGGAGTTTACCGGCTGGACGTTTCGCGATCTGTCGGATGATATGCTGCCCATCGCGCGCCACTGGCAGCGCGAGGGCGTGCGCATCGACGGTATCTACTCCGGCTATCTGGCCTCGCCGGAACAGGCGGAGCTGCTCGCGCAGACGATCGACTGCATCGCAGCGCCCGACACGCTCGTCATCGTCGACCCGGTCATGGCGGACAACGGCATCTATTACTCGCAGATCGATGATCGGATGTGCGCCGCGTTTCGCCGCCTGCTCTCACGGGCGGACGTGATCACGCCGAACATCACGGAGGCCTGCCTGCTGACCGGGCTGGAATACCGTGAGACGCATGACGACAGCTACATCCGCACGCTCCTGGAGCGGCTGCTCGCGCTCGGGGCGCGCACGGCCATCCTGACCGGCGTCCGAACGGAGCCTGACCGCGTCGGCGTGGCGTGTATGGATGCCGCAGGCGCGGTGTCGCAGTGCAGCGCGCCGTATGTTCCCGCCGTGTTCTACGGCACGGGCGACCTGTTCGCCAGCACCTGCGCAGGCGCGCTGACGCTCGGCTGGAGCGTACACGATGCCATGGAGCTGGCCTCCGCCTACGTTGCGGACACCATCGCCGAGACCCGGCGCGAACCGGATGCCCGCTGGTACGGCGTGAGCTTCGAGGCAACTATTCCCCAACTTCTCCGCCGCATGGCGCAAAGGAGGCCCTCCCATGCAGAAAATTGACCGCACGCGGCGGAAGCGCCGCTATCTCGTCCTGTCGTTCTTCGTGCCATTCGGCGTGATGCTGCTGTGCTTCATACTTGGCGGCCTGTGGCCGTTCGGTGACCGGCAGGTGCTGGCGCACGACATGTGGCATCAGTATTACCCCTTCTTCGTCTCGTTCCGGGAAAAGCTCCGCTCCGGCGGCTCGCTGCAGTACCTGCGCGAGGCAGGCATGGGCATCGGCTACCTGCCGCTGTATGCCTACTACCTCTCCAGTCCCCTGTACCTGCTGTCCGTGCTGGTCCCGGCGTCGCTGCTGCGGGAATTCTTCGCGCTGCTCGTTCTGACGAAGATTGGACTGGCCGGTCTGTTCTTCGCCGTCTTCCTGCGGACGGCGTTCCGCCGGAACGAGCCTGCGCTCGTGCCGTTTTCCATGATGTACGCCCTGTGCTCCTTTGTGGCGGGCTACTATTGGAACATCATCTGGCTCGATGCGCTGGCTCTCCTGCCGCTGATGCTGGCCGGCATGGTCAGCCTGCTGCGTGAGGGCCGCTTCCGCCTGTATACGCTGGCGCTGGCACTCTCGCTGCTGTGCAACTACTATCTTTCGTTTTTCTGCTGCATCTTTGTCGGGCTGAGCTTCTTTGTCTGGTGCATCTGCCGCTGGGACGGCTGGAAGCGCTTTTTCCGCCGCTTCTGCCGCATCGCGCTGTGCACGCTGCTCGGCGTCGGCATGGCAGCCGTTCTGCTGCTGCCGACGCTCTACGGCCTGCAGAACACCCACTCCGCCGGGAACGAGGCGCCGGAGCTGCTGGCGCTGAACATCGCAGAGGACGCCAGTGGAAAGGCCGCAGAGAGCCAGAGCACGCTGGACCTGCTGAAGGAGCAGACGCTGCCGGGCCTCGCCTACGGCGCGCGGCGCGTGCTGGCCAACCTGCTCACCTCGACGGAGCCGACAAAAATGGAGGGCCTGCCGAACGTCTACTGCGGCTTTGCCGCCGTGGCGCTGGCCGTATTCTTCCTGTGCTGCAAAAAGGTCCGCCTGCGGGAAAAGCTCCTGAGCATCGGCCTTCTCGCCTTCTTCCTGCTGAGCTTCCTGTTCCGCACGCTGGATTATTACTGGCACGGCGGGCATTTCCCCAATATGCTCCCCTATCGCTTCAGCTTCCTGTTCAGCTTTGTGCTCATCGTCATGGCCTACCGTGCGTGGACGCTGCTGGACTGCTTCCGCAAGCGATATCTGTTCGTCATCCTTCCCGTCTGCCTCGGCATTATCCTGTGCGGGCTGGGGCTGGAGGGCAGCTTGCGCCGGATGCTCCTGAGCGCGCTGGCGCTGGCCATTGTATGCCTTGCGCTCGTGCTGTATCGCCCGGAGCGCAGGCGGCAGCTCCTCAGCATGGCGCTGCTGTTTGCCGTCATCGGGGCGGAAATGGTCTGCAGCATCGCCATGGGCGTGGCAAAGGTCTCGCTCACGTCCCGCTCGTCCTATCCACGCGAGTCTGAGGATGTGCAGGCCGTCCTGCAGGCCGTACCCGAGGGCAGCGGCCGCGTGGAGGTCACGTCCTACCAGACGCTCAATGACGCCGCGCTCAACGGCTACCGTGGTATTTCCATCTTCACCTCGTCGGCAAACGTCCGCTTCAACCGCTTCAGCCGTTCGCTCGGTCTGGCCTCGTGGCCCGCAAGCAACCGCTACCTCTATTATGAGAGCAGCCCGTTCACGAATCTGATGTGCGGCCTCGAATGCCTCATTGACCGCGACGGCCAGCAGCGCGACACGTCCTACACGACCGTCGCCGCGCAGTCCGGCAATGTTCTGCTGCTGCGCAGCCGCGCCTATCTCGGCCTCGGCTTTGTGGCGGACCCTGCGCTGGGCAGCTTTGTGGCGGAGCAGAACGTCTATAACCCCATCAAGGAGCAGGAGGACATGTTCCGCATGGCCACGGGGCTGGACGACGCGCTCTACACCCACCTGAAATATGACACGCTCGAAGCGCCGGACACCTGCGATCTGCGCGCCAGCGGCACGAGCGGCACGCAGTACAGCTATTCCACGCAGGACGCTGACGGGCAGAGCGAGCTGAGCATCTCCTATGTCGTGCCGCAGGACGGCCTGCTCGTCGCCACGACGAAGTCGTCCGGCAACTATGACCTGACCGTCTACCGCAACGGCGAGCGGCTGTTCACGCGCAATATCAAGGTCCGCTGCCTGTTCAGCCTTGGCTGCTTCAAGGCGGGCGACACCGTCACCCTGACCTACCCCGTTGCCGAGGGTAAGGAGGGCACGATCTCGCTGGACGTGGCCGAGCAGAACGACGCCGTGTTCGACGAGGGACTTTCCCGCCTGTCCCGGAGCGTCTGGAACGTGACGGAGGACACGGACACCAGCCTGTCCGGCACGGTGGACGCCGCAGAGGACGGCCTGTTCTACACGTCCATCCCCTACGAAAACGGCTGGCGCGCCTATGTGGACGGCGTTGAAGTCCCGCTGGCGCAGACGGCCAGCGCCTCGTCCGAGAGCGTCCGGCTGACGGACGCCGTCATCGCCTTCCCGCTGACGGCCGGGCAGCACACCATCGAGCTGCGCTATACCGCGCCCGGCCTGAAGACCGGCGCGATCATCTCCGGCGTGAGCCTTGGCCTGTTCGTGCTGCTGGCGCTGCTCGAAGACTGCGGATATATGGCGCGGGTCGCGTTCATCATGGACCGCATCTTCCGCAAATTCGGGCTGTCCGGCA
>OGYF01003552.1_pt1 | contig 10548 bp, 9 predicted proteins | sample 1576451 | NCBI WGS metagenome assembly OGYF01 (sample SAMEA3541505, study PRJEB24748) | human gut metagenome | biome: human gut; feature: human-associated habitat; material: faeces | place: China | collected 2012 | reverse complement strand
AGCACGTCGTCGCGGTAGAGGTTTTCCAGCAGACGCTGGCAGCCGTGGATGACCACGTCCAGCGCGTCCCCGATGCGCCGGCGCGCGTCCTGCGCCTGCGCGCCGGTCACGCCGCGCTCATCCAGCGTACGAAAGCCCCGGACCATTTTCAGGGTGGTGGGCAGGTAATAGTCCATGAATTTGCGGATCTGCGGCGCCTTGGCGGGCTTGTCGTATACCGCGCGGAACACCTCGGCGCACAGGTTTTCCAGCTTCTCCAGCTGATCGGAGAGGGCGGAGTCGGGGATGCGCTCGTTTTCCGCGCGGATCTCCGCGATCATGCCACGCCCCTTTTCCAGCAGCGCGTCCACGTCGGGGTCGCCGGTGTTGCCCTGCACCTTTTGCAGGCTTTCGGGGGTTTTGACGGTGGGGCTTACGTCCAGTCCCTGCGCCATCACGCGGATGACCGCGCCCGCAAACAGGCTCAGCGCCGTGGCCAGCGCGAAGGCCCCGATGGTGTGCGGACGGAACAAAAGGGAAAACAGCGCGAACACCACGCCGAACGCGATGATGCCCGCGCCCAGCCCCTTGCGCTTTTCGGAGGGTTTACGATGGCTCATCTGGCATACTCCTTTATGCAGCGCGAAGGCCCGAAAGCCCCGCGCGCTTTAACGGAATGCATTATACCATAAAACGGGGAGGGTGAAAAGAAAGACAGGCGCAAACCCGCTGTGGAAACGCTGAAAGCAGCATTAGAATTTGCTAAGAGGTCGTTTTTTACCGTGGGATGACAAAATGCGAAAAAAACATGCAAAAAACATGTCGTGCACCTCTTGACAATGCGGTTTGGCTGGCGTATCATACACGCAATCAAACCGTTGAGGGAGAGGAGTACCCGCCACAGGGCGCGGCAAAGGGAGCCGTGAAGAGTGAGACCACGGCGCGCGGCAGGGCGGCGAATGGACTTCCGAGGGCGGCGGCGAAAGCCCGTTTGGGCCGTAGCCGCTGACGGGACCCGCACCCGTTATCCGGGCGGCGCGTATGTTGGTACGTGAAGAATGAGCCCGCCCATGGCGGGGAAATTGAGTGGCACCGCGGAATAACCGCCTCAAGCAACCTACGTTGCTTGGGGCGGTTTTCATTTCTCTCACAATCAGGAAAGGATGGATGAACCATGATGAAGAAGCTGACCGCGATCGTACTGACCTTGGCCCTGTGCCTGACCGCCGCGCTCGCCGTTGCCGAGACCGGCAAAACCTACACGATCGGCATCGCACAGTTTGCCGAGCACTCCAGCCTGGACAACTGCCGCGAGGGCTTCATTCAGGGCCTGGCCGAGATGGGTTATGTGGAAGGTGAAAATGTGACCTTCATCGTGCAGAACGCGCAGGCGGACATGGGCCTGTGCCAGCAGATCGCCCAGCAGATGGCGCAGGAGTGCGATCTGGTGTGCGCCATCGCCACCCCCATGGCGCAGGCGGCCTTCAACGCCTGCATGGACAGCGGCAAGCCCGTGATCTACACCGCCGTGAGCGATCCGGTGGCCGCGATGCTGGCCGATGACGAGGGTAAGAGCGATTACAACGTGACCGGCACCTGCGACGTGCTGCCGGTGGAGGCCCAGCTCAAGCTCATCCGCTCCTTCCTGCCGGATGCCAAGAAGATCGGCATTCTCTACACCACCAGCGAGACCAATTCCGAGAGCCAGCTCAAGCTCTATCAGGAGCTGGCGGGCGCCTATGGCTTTGAGATCGTGGCGTCGGGCATCTCCACCGGTGCGGACATCCCCCTGGCGTGCGACACCCTCCTGCCTCAGGTGGACTGCCTGACCAACCTGACTGACAACACCGTGGTCAGCTATCTGGCCGTGGTGCTGGACAAGGCCAACGCGTTGGCCAAGCCCGTCTTTGGCAGCGAGATCGAGCAGGTCAAGAACGGCTGCATCGCCTCTGAGGGCGTCGAATATATCTCCCTGGGGCAGCAGACCGGGCGCATGGCCGCGCAGGTGTTGGAGGGCGCCTTTGCCGGAGACATCGCCTTTGTGAGCAGCGAGGGCGGCGACATGTGCTACAATCCCGACGTGGCCGCGGCGCTGGGCGTGACGATCCCCGAAGCGGATCTGGCGCGCGGCATCGACGTGACGGCCGAATAACACGGCGGCCCGCCGCCCGTTCCCGCGCGTCGGGAGCGGGCCTTTGGCGGCCTGAACGGTAGAAGGAACCAAAGCGAAACGGAGGCCGGTTTCATGGGCATTTTCATCGGCATTTTGGAAGAGGGACTGATCTACGCCATTCTGGCGCTGGGCGTGCTGATCACCTACCGCATCCTGGATTTCCCGGACCTGACGGTGGATTCGTCCTTCCCGCTGGGCGCGGCGGTCAGCGCCATCCTGACGGTGAACGGCATGCATCCCGTGCTCACGCTCCTGATGGCCACGCTCGCCGGCGCGGCGGCAGGGCTGGTCACGGGCCTGATCCATGTCAAATGCCGCGTGCGAGACCTGCTCAGCGGCATCATCACCATGACGGGACTGTATTCCATCAACCTGCGCATCGCGGGCCGGGCCAACCTGCCGTTTTTCAACATGGACACCCTTTTTGACAACGCTTTGGTGGACAGCCTGCCCGCGACGCTCGCGCCCTGGTCCAAGGTGCTGGTGGTGCTGGTGATCGTGCTGGTGGTGAAGGCGCTTCTGGACCTGTTCATGAACACCAAGGCGGGTTTCCTGCTGCGCGCCGAGGGCGACAACCCTGCGGTGGTCGCCACGCTGGCGCGCGACGGCGGGCTGGTCAAGATCGAGGGTCTGGTCATTGCAAACGCGCTGGTGGCCCTCTCCGGCGCGGTGATGGCCCAGAAAAACCGCGTGTTTGAAATCTCCATGGGCACAGGCGCCATCGTCTTTGGCCTAGCGGCGGTCATCATTGGCACCAACATCTTCAAAAACCGCCAGAAGGTCAACTCCTCCACCGCGGCCATCGTGGGCAGCATCATCTACAAGGCCTGCGTGGCATTGGCACTGTCGATGGGCCTGATGCCGCAGGATTTGAAACTGGTGACGGCGGCGCTGTTCCTCATCATCCTCGTGCTGGGCAACGTGCGCAGGAAGAAGGTGAAATTCCATGCTTGAGCTCCGTGACGTCAGCAAGGTCTATTCCCCCGGAACGGTCAATGAAAACTGCCTGTTCCGCCATTTCAGTCTTACCATCCCGGACGGCCAGTTCGTAAGCGTCGTCGGCTCCAACGGCAGCGGCAAGACCAGCCTGCTCAACCTCGTCTGCGGTTCCATCGCCGTGGACGAAGGCAGCATCTTCATGGGCGGCCGCGATATCACCAGAATGAGCGAGCACAGGCGCTACCGCAACATCGGCCGCGTCTACCAAAACCCCGCCATGGGCACCTGCGGCACGATGACCTTGCTTGAAAACATGGCTATGGCCGACAACAAAAACCGCCCTTATAACATTACCCCCGGCGTCAACCGCCGCCGCATTTCCTATTATAAGGAGCTGCTCAGCTCTTTGGGGCTGGGGCTGGAGGATAAGCTCAACATCCCTGTTGGCTCGCTCTCCGGCGGGCAGAGGCAGGCGCTGGCGCTCCTGATGAGCACGCTGACGCCTATCGAATTTCTGATTCTGGACGAGCATACCGCGGCGCTGGACCCCAAGACCGCCGAGGTCATCATGCAGCTGACCGGCCGGCTGGTGCGGGAGAAGGGACTGACGACCCTCATGGTGACGCACAACCTGCGCTATGCGCTGGAGTATGGCGATCGTATCCTCATGCTGCACGAGGGACGTGCCGTGCTGGACAAGTGTGGGGAGGAAAAGCGGGCGCTCAAGCTGGAAAATGTGCTGGGACTGTTCAACCAGATCAGTGTGGAGTGCGGAAACTGACCATAGCGGCGGACCCCTGTCGGGCCCGCCGCTCAGTTTGTCGAAAAAGTCCGCCTGCGGCGGCCTTTTCCGCCAGAAGCTTAAGAAATGTTTGCGCCCAAGGGCGCAAACTCCCCGCCCGCCCGGCAAAGCCGGGCGATACGAATTCACTTTGGAGGGCTTGCGGGCCCTCCCAACCTCCCGAAAGGTTTTTTGACACGCATAGCGGCGGGTCCCTGTCGGGCCCGCCGCTATGCTGTCGAAAGAATTAGCGGTCTTTTTCGCTGAAATGTGGCTTTCCCGTGCCTGTACGGCTGGGAAGTCATACGGAAACAACCTGTTGCGCAAGGCTTAAACTGGCGACGAAAGCGGAATCGCTTTGCTTATAAAGCCGACGACGTCTGAATGCGATGAGCATTCTGTGCTTCTGCGTGATCCGCAATGGTACTCCGATAAAGGCAGAACGAACCGCTATTCCACCCCGACCTGCTAAGCGTAGATGTAGATGGGATTGCAAGAAAAATCATAATACATTTTGCATTCTCTGATCATATGGAAAAAGCACATCATTCACATCAGCGGGATTACAGGTTCAAGTCCTGCTGCAACTGCTAGAGAAATCTCCGAATCGCAGGGTTCGTGGATTTTCTTTATGCAAAAAGCTCGCCCAAACGCAAGGCTCTTGACGGAGGGCGTGATGCTCACAGGACGCGCCCCTTCCCGGTCGGGCGCCAGGCGCATACGCGCTTGTTCTGGGCCGTTTTCGTAAAGATATCCGCCCGTTTCAACGCGTGGCGCCAAGGGGTTTATCGCCTGCCGTTCAGTGGCTTTGGCTGGGAAGCGTTTCTTCCCTGATGGGTAGAGCGCCTTAAGCGGAATGGAACAGACCCTGTGCAGATGCTGAAGCATATATGCGCGTTATGGCGCCGGCGGTATAGATTCTAGTCCTACAGGCATACTTGAAACATCGCATTTCGGCCTAAAGTTAATTAGTTTAACTATTGACATTTTACCGCTTTTTTGTTACGATAATCATAGATGATTGGATTGCTTCTGAAACTTGTGCGGGTTTTGACTCTGCCTGGAAATCGAGGTGCAGCTATGCGTACCTGTATTTGCTCTCCTTGCGGAATTTTGGGGTATGGCTTTCCGAAAGAATCCTTTGCGCTGGCTATGAAGGAACGGCCGGACGCCATCGTGGTAGACGCAGGTTCCACGGATGCAGGTCCTCACAAGCTGGGCGCGGGCGTCGCCATCGTAAGCCGCATGGCGGCCAAAAAGGATCTGTCGCTTCTGATGCAGGGAGCGCGGGAGCTGAACATCCCGCTGGTGATCGGTTCGGCGGGAGGTTCGGGCGCGCGCGTGCATACGGAGTGGACGCTTTCCATCATCCGCGAGCTGTGCGCGGAGATGGACTGGCATCCCAAAACCGCAGTGATCTGGGCGGACATTCCAAACGAAGCCATTCTGGAGGCGATGGCGCAGGGCCGCATTGAGAAGATGAGTCCCAATGTGCCCGACCTGACCCCAGAGACGCTGGCGCAGACCACGGGCGTGGTGGCGCAGATGGGGATGGAGCCAATTCTGGACGCGCTGGAGAAGGCGCAGATCATCCTCTGCGGGCGCGCCTATGATCCGGCGCCCTTTGCGGCCGTGGGCGTCAAGCGCGGCCATGACGCGGGGCTTGCCTATCACATGGGCAAGATTCTGGAATGCGGCGCGCTGTGCTGTGAGCCGGGCACCACGAAGGACTGCATGCTGGGCGTTTTGGAGGACGACGGCTTTACCGTCTATCCCGCGGCCGGCACGCGCCGCTGCACCAGCGTAAGCGTGGCCGCGCATACCTTTTACGAAAAGGACCATCCCTATCTGCTCAAGGGGCCGGGGATGCTGCTGGACTTGAGCGGCTGCACCTTCACCGAGCTGCCCGGCGGACGGGTTCGCGTTACGGGAAGCCGCTTTCAGGCCGTGCCCTACACACTCAAGCTTGAGGGCGCGCGGCCGGTGGCCTTCCGCACCTTTGTGCTGGCTGGCATCCGCGATCCGCTGCTGATCTCCCGCCTGGACGAAGTGGAGCGGCAGGTGCTCTCCGGCGTGCGTGCCTACTACGCGGACGTCCCGCCCGAAAGCTACGAGATCAACTTCTACCACTACGGCATCGACGCGGTCATGGGCAGGCGCGAGCAGTGCCGCGACCTGCCCCACGAGGTGGGCCTCATGTTCGAGGTCATCGCCCCCACCCAGGAGCAGGCCGACGCCATCTGCGCGACCGTGCGCTCCTCCTATCTGCACTTCGGCTACGAGGGGCGCAAGACCACCGCGGGCAACCTCGCGTTCCCCTTCGCGCCCAGCGACATCCCCTTTGGGCCGGTGTACGCCTTTTCGGTCTACCATCTGCTCAAGGACGCCGACCCGCGGGCGCTGTTCCCCGTCGAGCTTACGGAGGTGTGAGGTATGCGGCTTTACGACCTGGCACGGGTGCTGCGCAGCAAGAACAGCGGGCCCTATGAGATTACGCTGGACATCCTCTTTGACGATCCGGCAAATTACCGTCGCGTGCTGGACAGCGGGCTCATCACGCGTGAGAGCATCGCTGCGCTCTATCATCTTTCGCCTGAGAGCATCGTGGAATTCGTCTGCTATGACGCGGCGCTGGGCATCAAAATCACCTACCTGCGGGAGGTGGCCTCCGGCACGGTGGGTGACCGCGACGTATACGGCGCGCAGCAGCACGCGCCGCTGATGGATATCGACATTCCGTAACAAGGGAGGTGCGCGGATTTGACAAAGCTCATGAAAACCAAAACCCCAAAACCCCCGTTTAAGGAAAGGGTTGCGGCCACGGCGCACATTTTGCGGCTGGACTGGGTGCTCTACGCCATGCTGCTGCCCACGCTGGTCTACTTTGTGCTCTTCCGCGTCCTGCCTATCATCAACATGCGGCTGGCCTTCTTCACCTATAGCCGCAAGACCGCCTGGGAATGGGCGGGGCTGAAATACTTCCGGCAGATCTTCTCCACGCCGCAGTTTTTCACCATCCTGGAAAACACGCTCATCATCAGCTTCATGAAGTACGTGCTGCTCTTTCCCTTCTTTGTCATCTTCGCCATCCTGCTCTCCGAGATGCGCATGCAGCGCTGCCGCAAGGTCGTGCAGGTCATCTCCTATCTGCCGCACTTTCTGAGCTGGGTCGTCATCGCGGGCATCTGGATCAGCCTGCTGTCCTACAGCGGCGCGGTCAGCCAGATCGTCCAGCTCTTTGGCGGGCAGCCCAAAAACTTCATGACCGACAAGGGGCTCATCCGCTGGATCCTGATGATCTCGGAGGGCTGGCGCTCCATCGGCTGGGATTCCATCATCTACTTCACCACCATCATCTCCATCAACCCCTCGCTCTACGAATCCGCCGAGATCGACGGAGCCAGCCGGATGCAGGTCATCTGCCACATCGTGCTCCCCATGCTGCTGGCGCCCATGTCGACGATGTTCATCCTCAATCTGGGCTACTTCATGAGCGCAGGCTTCGATCAGGTGCTCAACTTCACCAACTCGGCCGTCCAGAGTACCATCGACATCCTGGACACCTACATCTACCGCATCGGCATCCAGAACGGCCAGTATTCCCTGGCCAGCGCCGTGGGCCTGTTCAAGGGTGTGGTGGGAATGATCCTGGTTCTGCTGACGCACGTGGTGAGCAAAAAAGTCACCGGCGAAGGCGTCTGGTAAAGGAGGGGCAGCACCAATGAAAAAAAAGTCGCTTTCCAGAAGGCGGACCTTTTCCCCCGGGCAGATCGTGCTGACGGTCTTTATGCTGTGTCTGGCGATCACCATGCTCATTCCGCTGCTCAACATCATCGCCAACTCCTTTTCCGATCCGATGAAGAGCCCGTACATGAGCGGCCTTCGCATCATCCCGGACGGCTTTTCCCTGATCAACTACGAGGTGGTTTTCTCCAACGCCACCATCATCCCCGCGCTGTGGAACTCGGTAAAGATCACCCTTATCGGCACCGCGATCAACATTCTTCTCACCGCCATGGCCGCCTACGCGCTCACCCGGCCCAAGCTCCTGTTCAAGGGCGGCATCATGGTCTTTCTCATCATCATGATGCTCTTTGATCCCGGCACCGTCCCCGAGTACCTGACCATCAAGGACCTGGGGCTGATGGGCAGCCAGTGGTCGGTCATCCTGGTGACTTCCGTCAGCGTGTACTATCTCATCATCATGATGCGCTATTTCCAGGCCGTGCCGCAGGAGATCTGCGAAAGCGCCCGCATCGACGGAGCCGGGCACATGCGGCTGCTCTTTTCCATCATCATCCCGCTGGCCAAGGCCGGCATCGCCACCATCACGATGTTCTATGCGGTGGTCCGCTGGAACGAGTATTTCCGGGCAGGCATCTACATCACTAAGACCTCGGAAACGACCCTACAGGTGATCCTGAGGCAGTACGTCGTCTCCAACGATACCGCCACGCTCATCGGCGACAAGAATATCGCCAAGTACATGAACATTCTGGATTACAACGCGCTGAAAAACGCCACCATCGTCGTGGCCATCGTCCCGATTTTGCTCCTGTACCCCTTCGTGCTCAAATACTATACCAAGGACGTCCTGGGTGGGGGCATCAAGGGATGAGACGGGTATTTCCTTCCGTGCCGCAAACGGAAGTGAAACATAGACATGAAGGAGGTTTTCACATGAAGAAACTGGTTTCCCTGCTTCTGGCGCTGGCGCTGCTGCTGACCGCAGCCGTCTGTGTGGCGGAGGGCAGCGAGGCGGCCGCCATCGGCAGCCCCGACAATCCCGTGGTGGTGCGCTACCTGTGCAAGGACGTTGATCCCAGCGATCCCGACGTGCAGACCTACGTCCAGCAGATCAGCGAAAAGATGGCCGCGCTGGGCCAGTACGTGACGATCGAGGTTATGGAAGCGCCCGCCGGCACCTATGCCGACGCCGTGCCCCTGGCCATGTCCACCGGCGAGCTGGAGGCCGATCTTGTCTATTTCCAGGGCGGCGACCAGACCTGCGCAAACCTGGGGCTGCTGGAGGACCTGACCGACTACATCGCCAACTCCACCTACGTGCAGGACATCATGGAGGATTACAACAAGGAGCGCCTGGCCAACTATCCCTACCTGCTGTGGCTCTCTCCGGCGACGCAGTACATCCCGATCATGCGCGCGGACCATCTGGAGGCCATCGGCATGGCCGAGACGCTCAAAAACGATCCCTCGGTGGAAAATTACCACACCGCGCTCAAGAAACTGGTGGATGAGGGCTACGTGAAGTACGGCTTCTCCGGCGACGGCAGCATGACCCGCGCGGACCATATGTTTAACCATGCCTTTGGCGTGACCTCCACCATCATGAAGGACGCCGACGGCAACTACGTCTACTACATCGCCACCGAGGCGGAGAAGAACCTCATCGAGTTCTACGCCACCTGCTACGCCGAGGGCCTGATCGACCCCGACTACCTCACCAGCACCTGGTCGGACGTGCAGCAGAAGTTCTACGCGGGCGACCTGGCCATGTTCTGCGCCACGCAGGGCGACGTGGTCGATTCCTACTGCAAGAAGATCGTCATCAACCAGGGCGAGGCCGCCGAGGGCGTCGTGCTGCCTCCCGCCGGCGGCGAGAGCTACATCTCCGTCTCCGTCGCAAGGAGACCCGCGGCTACGCCATCAACGCCGAGTCCCCGCAGGAGGTCAAGGACGCGGCCTTTGCGATCCTGGACTTCATGGCCTCCCCGGACGGCCGCGTGCTGGACAAGCTGGGCATTGAAGGGGTGCATTACAACGTGGTGGACGGCGAGGTCGTTCTGACCGACCGCTTTGAGGAGTGGTGGTCCAAGATCTGGGAGACCTATGCCAACCTTGATGAGAACTTCGTGGACAAGACCATCCTGATGGTGCCCCAGGGCTGGGAATCCCTGGAGATGGCCAAGAAGTACTACACCCCCGACGTGGACGTCTCCCTGCCCGACGACATGCTGCCCTACTATGACGCGGTGTTCGCCCTCTACAACGAGATCTCCACCGCGATCATCACCGGCCAGCGTCCCATCAGCGATTACGACACCTTCATCCAGGACTACTATGCCAACGGCGGCACGCAGCTTGCCGAATATCTGGCCACGGTTCTGGACTGACCGCGCCTCTTGTGCGGCGGAGGGGGTTCCCCCCTCCGCCCGCGGCAGCGCTTGTATTTCAGGAGGGCTGGTATGGATCAGAATCTGCTTTCCAGGCTATACGGCGGTTTTTTGGGAATGAATGTCGGCATCCGGCTGGGCGCGCCCGTGGAGCCAGGCATCTGGACGGTTGAACGCATCGAACGGACCTATGGCGATATCCGCGGCTATATAAAGGAATACAAGCATTTTGCCGCTGACGACGACGCCAATGGCCCCGTTTTTTTTCTGCGCGCCCTGGACGACACCGGCGGTCAGGAGCCTACCCCCGGCTCCGTCTCCGAGGCGTATCTGAACTACACCCGCGAGGGGATCGGTATGTTCTGGTGGGGCGGGCTGGGCGTGAGCACGGAGCACACCGCCTACCTCAACCTCCTCAGCGGCATCCCGGCGCCGCAGTCCGGCTCAATCCGTCAGAACGGCCGCACCGTGGCCGAGCAGATCGGCGGGCAGATCTTCATTGATACCTGGGGGCTCGTCGCCGCGGGCGACCCGGCCCGTGC
>OGYF01003543.1_pt1 | contig 10560 bp, 9 predicted proteins | sample 1576451 | NCBI WGS metagenome assembly OGYF01 (sample SAMEA3541505, study PRJEB24748) | human gut metagenome | biome: human gut; feature: human-associated habitat; material: faeces | place: China | collected 2012 | reverse complement strand
TGATGTTTCTGCTTATATTCCGACAAACGTTATCTCTATTACAGACGGACAGATCTATCTGGAGACAGAGATGTTCCACGCAGGTTTCCGTCCAGCGATCAATGCGGGTCTTTCCGTATCACGAGTAGGTGGAGCCGCACAGATTAAGGCGATGAAGAAGATCGCAGGTCCGATTCGTACAGAACTTGCACAGTATCGTGAACTTGCAGCATTCGCCCAGTTTGGTTCCGAACTTGATGATGATACAAGAGAGCGTCTTGCACAGGGTGAGCGTATTAAAGAAGTATTAAAGCAGCCACAGTATCAGCCACTTGCTGTAGAGAAGCAGATTGTTATCATTTATGCGGTAACAAGAAAGTATCTTCTTGATGTGCCGGTAGAACGTATTGCAGAGTTTGAAAAGGGACTCTATGAATTTGTGGAGACAAAGTATCCAGAAATCTATAAAGCAATCCGCGAAACAGGCGAGATCAACAGCGAGACAGATGCATTAATTCAGAAGGCCATTACAGAATTTAAGAATCAATTTTAAGGATGGTGATTGAATATGGCATCAATGCGAGATATTAAGAGGCGGAAAGAAAGTATTCAAAGTACGCAGCAGATTACCAAAGCAATGAAGCTGGTATCCACCGTCAAGCTCCAGAAAGCTAAGACCAGAGCAGAGAGTGCAAAGCCGTATTTTCAGAAAATGTACGATACGGTACAGTCGATTCTCTCCAGATCAGGCAATATAGAACATCCATACCTGACATCGAATGGTTCTAAGAAGAAGGCAGTGATTGTTGTAACCTCAAATCGTGGACTCGCCGGCGGCTATAACAATAATATTGTAAAGCTCGTTGCAGAAAGCGGGCTTCCAAAGGAAAGCGTTGAGGTTTACGGAATTGGTAAGAAGGGTATTGAATCATTTGAGCGAAAAGGATATTATATCGCTTCTGATGATTCGGAGATTATCAATGCACCCCTCTTTTCTGATGCAGTAGAGATTGGACGTAAAGTGCTTGATGCCTATGAGGCAGGAGAAGTAGGTGAGATTTATCTGGCGTATACCAGCTTTAAGAATACGGTTGTACACACTCCAGAGTTTATCAAGCTCCTTCCTGTAGAAGTGAAGGAAGAAGAGAGTGCAGATAACAAGAGTGAGGCACCGATGAATTATGAGCCGGAAGCAGAAGAATCTTTAGATTTACTGATTCCAAAGTATATAAACAGTATTGTATATGGAGCATTTATTGAGGCAGTAGCAAGTGAAAACGGAGCCAGAATGCAGGCAATGGATGCTGCTACCAGCAATGCAGAGGATATGATCTCCACACTGTCTCTTGCATATAATCGTGCAAGACAGGGTGCGATCACACAGGAACTGACCGAGATTATTTCAGGTGCGGAAGCTCTGAATTAACAATAGGTAATCAGGAAAAGGGATGAAGAGGTCATTTGTGCCCAGACATTCATACCTTTAATCCTGTTTACACGAATATTAAAGGAGTAAATAAATGGCAGCACAGAATACAGGTAAAATCACGCAGGTCATCGGTGCGGTACTCGATATCCGATTTGACAAGGGTGTTCTTCCAGAAATTAACGATGCCGTTGAAATCCGTAGAAAAGATGGCTCCACGCTGGTTGCAGAGACAGCACAGCATCTCGGTGACGATATTATCAGATGTATCGCGATGGGTCCGACAGACGGACTTATAAGAGGAATGGAGGCCATTGCCACAGGAGGACCGATTAGTGTACCTGTGGGTGAGGTTACGTTAGGACGTATTTTTAACGTTCTTGGAGAGCCGATTGACAAAAAGCCAATGCCGGAAGGAGTGAAGAGAAATCCAATTCACCGTAAGGCACCGACTTTTGCGGAACAGGCAACAGAAACAGAAATCTTAGAGACAGGTATCAAAGTAGTAGACCTTCTCTGCCCTTACCAAAAGGGTGGAAAGATCGGTCTTTTCGGAGGTGCCGGTGTAGGTAAGACCGTACTTATTCAGGAATTGATCCGTAATGTAGCAACAGAGCATGGTGGATATTCCGTATTCACTGGTGTAGGCGAGCGTACACGTGAAGGTAACGACCTCTACACAGAAATGAGTGAGTCCGGTGTTATTGATAAAACAGCGATGGTATTTGGTCAGATGAACGAGCCGCCGGGAGCGCGTATGCGAGTTGGTCTTACCGGACTGACGATCGCAGAGAACTTCCGTGATGAAGGTGGAAAAGATGTTCTTTTATTCATCGATAATATTTTCCGATTCACACAGGCAGGTTCCGAGGTATCCGCCTTACTTGGACGTGTGCCAAGTGCGGTAGGTTATCAGCCAACCTTACAGACAGAGATGGGAGCGCTGCAGGAGCGTATTACTTCTACAAAGAACGGGTCGATCACATCCGTACAGGCAGTATATGTACCGGCCGATGACTTAACTGACCCGGCTCCGGCGACAACTTTTGCCCATCTTGACGCAACAACCGTACTTTCACGTGCTATTGTAGAACAGGGTATTTATCCGGCAGTAGACCCACTGGAATCTACTTCCAGAATCCTTGATCCTCGAATTGTAGGAGATGAGCATTATCAGGTAGCCCGTGGTGTACAGGAAATATTACAACGTTATAAAGAATTACAGGATATCATTGCCATCCTTGGTATGGATGAACTTTCTGAAGAAGAAAAGATTCTTGTAGCAAGAGCAAGAAAGGTACAAAGATTCCTTTCTCAGCCATTCTTCGTTGCAGAACAGTTCACAGGAACAACAGGACGTTACGTTCCACTTGGAGAAACAATCCAGGGATTCAAAGAGATTCTTGAAGGTAAATACGATGAGATTCCGGAAGGAATGTTCTTGAATGCCGGAAATATCGATGACGTATTAGCCAGATATAATAAGTAGGTGATTCTATGGCAGACAAAACATTCCGACTCGAGATTATTGCGCCGGACAGGATTTTTTATTCCAATGACATCTACATGGTAGAATACAATACCGTAGAAGGACAGGTAGGCGTATATGCAGACCACATCCCGATGACTCAGATTATTGCACCTGGCAGACTTATCATCACCGAAAGGAATGAAGAGAAGCAGGCAGCACTTCTTTCCGGTTTTGTGGAGATTACTTCGGAAAAGATGACCATTCTCGCAGAAGCAGTAGAGTGGCCACAGGATATTGATATCAAACGCGCCGAAGAAGCCAAAATACGTGCACAAAGAAGAATTTCCTCCGAGCAGGGAGGAATTGATATCGGACGTGCAGAACTGGCACTCAAACGAGCGCTGATTCGATTGGAAATCGCAGGAAAGTAATAGATAAGACAGACAAAAACCTGGGAAATATATAATATGATGTATTATATGTTTCCCGGGTTTTTTTCATGTTCCGCGGGTTCCAAAGTCAAACACCTTATCGTGCGAGCCCAAACAGAATTTTGGTCTTTTAACCCGGACATTATAGCAATGAAATATCTGTTTTCGCAAAAAATGAACATTGAAATTTTGTAAAAGTAATTTATAATATGCTATAAACATATAAAATGAGTACCAAATGTGTATTATATACCAAACATGTTGTGGTATGGTAAATAAATAACGATAATTAAAAGGAGAGACTTTTACAATGGAACATATGCAGATTCGAATGGCGACGATAGATGATTTAGATGCGATTACATCAGTAGAGGCAGAATGTTTTCCTCCTGCTGAGGCAGCGACAAAAGAGGAATTTGCAAGAAGGATTAAGGCATATGGCACGCATTTCTGGCTATTGTGCGAAAAGGGTTACGAGGGAGAGAAATTAATCGCATTTGTGGATGGGATGGTAACAGATAAAAAGAACCTGACAGATGAAATGTATGAAAAAGCAGAGCTTCACGAGGAAGGTGGAGCATGGCAGATGATTTTTGGGGTAAGTACGCTTCCTGCTTACCGGAGAAATGGCTATGCAGAAAAGCTCATTCGTTATGTGATCAATGATGCAAGGGCACAGGATAGAACAGGCATTGTCTTAACCTGTAAAGAATCCCTTATTCATTATTATGAGAAGTTTGGTTTTCAGAAGGAAGGAATTTCGGAATCCATTCATGGCGGAGCGACATGGTATCAGATGCGACTGACATTCTAAAAGCTGCCATTTTCACTGGACAAATAGTATAGAATGTTTATAATAAATAGTAAGAAAAGATTTAAGAGAAGACTGGATTTAATCGTATATACATACTGCACGATACGAACCAGAGAAAGAGGGGAACCGCCATGAATATGCAGGAATTATTAACCTATGTAGAAGAGCTGACATTTAAGACATCAATGTTTGGTTACGATAAAGATGAAGTCGATATTCAGCTAGATAAGATCTGTGATGAGGCAGAGGCAATCATCTTAGCAAAAGAAAAAGAAATCGAAGAATTAAAGAAAGAGAGTAAGACAGCTCTCGGAATAGCAGCAGCGGCAACTGGAAAGACGATGGAAGAGTTAGAAAAAGATACAAAGGAAGATATCGTTGATGCAGAAGAAGACAAAGAAGAGCAGGAAACAGCAGCAGAAGCCGCAGAAGAATCTGCACCAGAAGCAGCTTATGAGACAGCAGATACACAAGAGGCAGTAACAAGTGCAGACGAAGCGCAGGATGAGATTGAAGCGGCAAAGGCACAGTTAGCAGCAGCCCAGAAGAAGATTGAAGCATTAGAAGCAGAAATCAAGGCAGAGAAGGCAAAGACAGCAGCAGCACTTGCAAGAGCAGAAGAAGCCCAGACCGCTGCTGAAGAGGCAAAAGCACCGGAAACAACGGATCAGGCATACGAAAGATACATGAAGAATGCAGACTTGCTTTGCAAGCAGCTTTCTGATTTAGAAGGCAGACAGAATGCCATTCTTGATGAAGCAAGAGAACAGGCAGAAAGAGAGAGAGAGCAGGCAAGACAGGATGCAGCGGATATTATCGGAGAAGCACGTAAGACTGCAGAAAGACTCTTAAAAGATGCCCAGGAGAATAAAGATAATGCGATTGAAGAGGCGAAGAAGATTCATGAAGACAGCCTGCGTAAAGTAGAAGAAGAGAAGAAACAGTGTGATGAGCTGGCAGCTCAGAAGACAGCAATGGTTAATTCCCTGAAGAAGCTTACAGAAGACACAGCACGTCTTATGGAGAAGATGCAGGGATAACTATTTGATTCATTGAGAGGAAAACAGACGAAAAAAGAAATACTATCATATCCCATCTGCTCTGTAGTCGCTGTATTTAAGATGCTCACCCGCATCTTAAATACGCTCCGAAGCCGCATCTGGGATATGATAGTATTTCTTTTTTCTGTGTTTTGGCTCCGGAAGGAATGAATGCAAAATAGTATTTGGAAAGAGATGGAAAAGAGGACAGAAGTCTACGAATGCCTGATTGGCATTTTTACTTGCTCTCACATTACATTTGCGATAGAAAAATATAGAGGTATATATGTTAGAATTAGTTATTTTTGATATGGATGGTTTAATGTTCGCAACAGAACAGGTAAATTGCAGAGCATTTATGGAAGTTGTAAAAGAAGAAGGATATCACCCGACATTTGAACAGTTTACAAGTCTTCTTGGAATGAATGCGAGAGATATTCAGAAGAAATATTATGATTATTACGGTGAAGATACAGATGCGGAAGGCCTTTATAAAAAGGTCGGCAGCAGGGCAAAACAGATTATCAAAGAAGAAGGAGTTCCAGAAAAAAACGGATTGAGAGAGCTGCTGAACGCTGTTAAAGAAAAGAAGTTACATACAGCGGTAGCGAGTGGTTCGGATACGTCTGTAATTAAAGAATATTTAGAAAAGACTGGTTTGACAGAATATTTTGATATGGTTCTTTCTTCAAAAGATGTAAAAAGAGGGAAGCCATATCCGGATGTTTTTTTAGAAATATGCCAAAAGTTTGATGTAAAACCGGAAGAAACATTAGTATTAGAAGATTCCTCTAATGGTGTACAGGCAGCCTTAGCGGGGAATTTTCCTGTTATAAATATTCCAGATCTGCTTCCGATTCCGGAAGAACAACAGGAAAAATGCGTGGCGGTAGTGAGCGATTTAGTTCAGGTGATTCCGTTGCTTGATTAAAAGAATAGAAATCGAACCTCATTTATTTTTTTGCATATGATAAATAAAACCGGGTGAAAGCAGGAAGCGTTTTCATGGATGACATGAATAAAGATGACATGAGTAAAAAAGAAGATTTTAATTTTGAGTGGCTGCCGGGATTTCGTGAAATGATGGTATGCCAGAATGACAGTCAGACACAATCTTTACTCCCGCCAGAACAGTTGCAGCAGGAAGAGCAGAAATACTGGAAAGATTATGAATATCTTATTCAAATGCTGCCGATGGTTGTTCGGGAAGTATGGATTGTTGCGGATGCCTTACTTGACCGGTATGAATATGCGGGAAGCTCTATTTATTCCGAATATCCGGATAAGGTAACTATTTTAAAAATTGCAGATATGGTGTATGATAAGTTAAAGTATCGTGAAGAACAGGAGATGATACAGACGAATGATGAGGCAATGATAAAAAATCCGTATTTTATCGAAGTCTCTCTTCGGGATGGAAACTCTCCGTTTCGTACATTAATACAGGTAGTATTGCACTGGAATATCAATCATCGCAGGCAGCGGTATTATCGTAGACAAAAAGTATTTTCAAATAGATAATTAATATGGAAAAGCGCTATGCGCTTTTCCGCAACAGGAGATGAATTATGGAGTTTTTACTCACGAAAATCAAAGAGAATTTAAATGAACAGATGCTTCTTCTTACCATAAGTAACCCAAGAAAAGCAGAAGAGATAAAGAAGTATAATATCCGTCCGATTTTAGTAAAGGACAAGCTTATGTTTCAGAGTGCGGCATATACAAAAACACAGGTTTTTCATAAGAATTTAAAGAAGAATGAATTAGTGGAAGAATTAGAACGTCTTCTTCCGTCATATAAACAGGTACAGCTTCAGACGGGGTCATCCGAACTTACTGCACTCATCAATAAAAAAGGGAAGGCAGCGATCAAAGTAAAGAAGCAGAATAATGCGGTGAAAGCGCAGATGCAAATGGATAAGAGTCATTTGCTGCATAACAGGACAAAGAAGTACATTTTACCAGAAGGGACGGTCGTACCATTTTTAAAAGATCTTGGTGTTATGACAGCAGAAGGAAAGATTGTCCGTACAAAGTATGATAAATATCGACAGATTAACCGCTTCCTTGAATTTATTGAAGATATTCTGCCGCATCTGCCGCAGAATCGTGAGATTACGATATTAGATTTTGGTTGTGGTAAGTCATACCTTACATTTGCCATGTACTATTATTTAAAAGAATTAAAAGGATATGATATCCGCATTATCGGGCTTGACCTTAAGAAAGATGTCATAAAGAATTGCAGCCGTCTGGCAGTGAAATACGGCTATGATAAGCTGAATTTTTATGAAGGTTCCATAGAAGAATTTGAGGGAGTAACACAGGTAGATATGGTCGTAACTCTCCATGCCTGTGATACAGCAACAGACTATGCGATGTATAAAGCATTGCGATGGGGAGCATCTGTTATCTTATCTGTTCCATGCTGCCAGCATGAGTTGAATAAGCAGATCGCCGCATCAGAATTTGAACCAATAACAGATTATGGTATTTTAAAAGAGCGTTTCTGTGCACTGGCAACAGACGGTATTCGAGCTAAAATCTTAGAAGAGCAGGGGTATGATACGCAGATTCTTGAATTTATTGATATGGAACACACGCCAAAGAATCTTTTGATTCGTGCGATACATCGAAAAAAACAATCGGATAAAAAGAAAGAAAAAGCAGCACAGCAGATAGATGCCTTCTGTAAGCAGTTTGGATTTACCCCAACATTGTGGAAACTTCTTCAGGAAGAAGGAGAAGAAGGAGGTGCGCACGATGAGTAAAAATGTACAGATGGTTATTGTACACATTGCAGTAGCAGTAGTGTGTTTTATAGGCGCACTGATTTTTTTTAACGGACGCATCAGCATGGAAAAAGGAAGTGCTGTGGCAGAAATTGCCAATCCGTCCTATCCAGTCCTTGAAATAGGGAACGACACAAGCAGTTATAATTTGATGGCGGGATATAAAGAAGATATCGATTTATCTTTAGTGAGAAACCAGATCACATTGACCAATAATAAAAATGCGGTAATTTTAAAGCTGCACGATTATGATTATGACATTACAGCCATTCAGTATACATTATTTGAAAAAACACCGGATAAGCCAACAGAAACCGGTACGTTAAATCAGTTAACCTCAAATAAAAAGAAAAATATTAAGCTGGGAACACTGACCTTTAAAAATACCTTGTCGGAAAATAAAATATATTATCTAAAGTTTGGTGTGCGTCTGGATAACAATACCCGAATTAATTTTTATACGAAGATACAAAGTGGTTCAGGATACCATTTAGATGACTACCTTGCCTTTGTCCTGAAGTTCCATAATAATCTTTTCAGTAAAGAAACAATGACAGAGAATGCCAGCTATCTGGAGCCTTCCGCAGATACGATAGATGATAACCTTGAATCGGTGAATATTCATTCCGGAAGTGAAGCAATATCCTTTGGCAACATGGAAGTAAAACAGGAGACAAAGCCAAGAATCACACTGCAGGAAATCAATAACACATACACAGTAATACAGGTAAGTACAATTCTGTCTACAGAAGTCAGTGAAGGTGTCGTTCGGTACTATGATCTAAAGGAGACATATAAACTGCGTTATACAGCAGAAAGGATGTATCTGCTTGATTATGAGCGAACAATGGATGCCTATTATAATTCCTCTATTATAGATTCCGCAAATAATCTTCTCAGTCTGGGAATACAGAACAAGAAGAATATAAGTTATGTTTATGCAGACAAAGGTTATAAAGTATGTTTTGCTGTACAAGGACAGCTCTGGTATTATGATTATCAGTCTTCAGATATGTACAAGATATACAGCCTTTCATCAGAAAATCTGCCGGATATAAGGAATGCGGCAAGTAATCATGGAATAAAGTTATTAAGTATGGACAAGAAAGGAAACATTTTTTATCTTGTTTACGGCTATATCAATCGCGGCAGACATGAGGGAATGAATGGAATTCAGATCATGAAATATAATGCCGGTACGAACTGTAACGAGGAGATATCCTTCTTATCAACTTCGCTGCCATACGACAGTATGAAAGAAGACCTTGAAAAATTCTCCTACCTGAATTCAAAATCCGTATTTTACTGTATCCTTGAAGGAGATTTACATGAAATTGATCTGGAAAAGAAGTTAGATAAAATCGTAGAAGCCGGACTTGTAAACGAAAGCCTTACGGCATCCAAAGATCAGAGTATCATTGCCATAGAAAAAGAGCAGGATATTTACAAGAATAAAAAGATAGAGATGATAGACTTAGAATCCGGTAAAAAGCAGAACTTTACATGTAATTCAGATAAAAGAATTCGTGCAGTCGGATTTTTATCAAATGATTTCATTTACGGTGAAGCAGATGCCGCTGATGTGTCAAGAAGCAGAAATGGAATGATCAGCTTCCCGATCACAAAGATTCATATTGTTGATATTGATGGAAAAACGATCAAAGAATATAAGAAAAGCGGACGATATATCATGGATACCGAAATAAAAGGCAGCATCCTTGAAATGACACTTGGCAAAAGATCAGGAAACAAGATTCAAAAAACAAATACAAAAGATTACATTCGTTATAAAGAAGAGGAAGCGGAAGATGCGGTAACCCTCACTTCCAAATATACAGATACCTATTGGACACAACTGTATTTCAAATTCCCGAATTACATATACATTCAGGTAGTTCCGGACTTGCTGTTAACGAAAATAATGGTAAATGAAGACGATGTAACCTTAAAACTTTCCAACAGCGGTGAGCAGGTAGAACAGTATTATGTATATGCATCTGGTGTACAAAAAGCAGTCTATACGAATCTCACAGAAGCAATTGCACGAGCATATGAAGAGAGGGGAAATGTAATCGACAGTAAAGAAAATATCCTCTGGAAATGTATTTACGCAGACTATGCACAGGTAGCCGGAATGGATAATGTTATAAAAACCGGAACAGACAGCACATCACTCGCAGGATGCCTCTCCATGATCGCCGCAGTCAATGGAAAAGAAGTAACACCAAACAGTATAAACATCGAAAAAGATAGCATAGAAGAACTCATGAAAAAATATAGCGGTCACACCACACGCAACCTCATCGGCTGCACAGTAGACGAAATACTCTATTACGTCAGCCAGGGAAGCCCGGTACTCGCCAAAATAAGCGGCAGCCGCTACGTTATCGTCATGAGCTATAACGCAACCAAAATAAGATACTTAGACCCTGTAACTGGACAATCCACAGCAGTTTCCAGAACAGAAGTCACAAACCGATTAGAAAAAACAGGAAAAGTATTTTATTCCTATTTGATTCATTAGGGGGAACAGACGAAAAAAGAAACAATATCATATCCCATCTGCTCTGTAGTCGCTGTGTTTAAGATGCTCATCCGCATCTTAAA
>OGYF01003535.1_pt1 | contig 10575 bp, 9 predicted proteins | sample 1576451 | NCBI WGS metagenome assembly OGYF01 (sample SAMEA3541505, study PRJEB24748) | human gut metagenome | biome: human gut; feature: human-associated habitat; material: faeces | place: China | collected 2012 | reverse complement strand
CTACCGGCCGGTCCGCAGGACCGGCAACAGCCTGACCTGTCTCATCACCGCCATCGCCATGAGCTTTGTGCTGGAGAATCTGGCCCAGGCCATCCCGGCCATCGGCCCGGACCCCAGGGTGCCCTACACCCTGTTTGCCGACACCATCTCCGTGGGCGGCGTCTCCATCAGCCACGCCACCATCATCACCATCGCGGTCTCCGCCGTCATTATGGTGGCGCTGTACCTGTTCACCCAGAAGGCCCGCATCGGCTGCGCCATGCGCTGCGTGTCGGAGGACAAGAGCGCCTCCACCCTTATGGGCATCAATGTCAACCACACCATCCTCATCACCTTTGCCATCGGCGCCGGGCTGGCGGCGGTGGCGGCGCTGATGTACGTCTCCCAGTATCCCCGGGTCTATACCACCATGGGCGCCACCCTGGGCATCTACGCCTTCGTGGCGGCGGTGCTGGGGGGCATCGGCTCCCTGCCGGGGGCCATGCTGGGAGGACTGCTGATCGGCATCGTCCAGTCCGGAGCCAACACCTACATCAACTCGTCCATGTCGGACACCTTTGTCTATCTGATCCTGATCGTGGTCCTGATGCTGCGGCCCGCCGGGATCCTGGGAAAGAATGTGGGGGAGAAAGTATGAACGCAAAAGAGACCAAGCTCCGATACCTTGTCAACTTCATCGCGGTGGCGGCGCTGTTTGCCGCTGCCGTGGCGCTGGGCCTGACCGGCGGCGACACCATGAAGCTGCGGATCACCCCCTCCATCTGGCAGTGCGGATATCTCATCGTCATGGCCGCCTCCCTGAACCTGGTGCTGGGCTTTCTGGGGCAGCTGTCCCTGGGCCACTGCGGCTTCATGGCCGTGGGGGCATATGCGGCGGCCCTGATCTCCCTGGCCTTCCAGCGGGCGGGCGTCTATGACCAGAAGTCCGGCCCGGCGTTTATCCTGGTGCTGCTGGTCAGCTTCCTGGCAGCGGGGGTGCTGGCGGCGGTGCTGGGACTGCTGGTGGGCATCCCGGCCCTGCGGCTGAAGGGGGACTATCTGGCCATCATCACCCTGGGCTTCGGCATGATCATCGTCAACATCATCAACAACCTGCCCTTCTGCGGCCAGCAGGGCCTGGGACAGGGCTCCGCCTCCTCGGCGCTGTACGCCACAGGGCTGGGCTTCTCCAATGACGAAAAGATGCGCTACCTGTGGCTGGTGGCCCTGGTGGTGATCCTGTGCGTGGCGGCCATGTTCCTGTTCGTCCGCTCCAAGTACGGCCGGGCCATCCGGGCCATCCGGGACAATGAGATCGCCGCCTCCGCCTCCGGCATCAACGTCAACTACTACAAGGTGCTGACCTTCACCATCTCCGCCTTCTTCGCGGGGATCACCGGTGCCCTGTACGCCTGCTGCAACGGGGCTCTGACCACCACCTCCTTCGCCTTCACAAACGGCTCCATCCTGAACTCCGTGTTCATTGTGGTGATGGTGGTGGTGGGCGGCATGGGCTCCCTCACCGGCTCGGTGATCGCCGCCGTGGTGATGTTCCTGCTGAACTACACCATCAAGAACGGCGCCTGGGTGGCGGCGCTGCCGGCCATTGTCCAGAACGTGTTCGCCTATCCCATGCTGGTGTACTCCATCGCCCTGATCATCGTCATCCTGTTCCGGCCCAAGGGCATCATGGGCAGCCGGGAGTTCGCCCTGTGCGACATCCCCAGGTGGCCTGCCCGGATCCGGGCCCATTTCGCGGACGCCGGTGCCGCCAGGGCTGCCAAAAAGGAGGTGTCCTACCATGGCTGAGACGAAGACGCCGATTCTGGAGACGAAAAAGCTGGGCATCACCTTCGGCGGACTGAAGGCGGTGCAGGACTTCAACATCCAGATCTGCCAGGGGGAGCTGGTGGGGCTCATCGGCCCCAACGGCGCCGGCAAGACCACGGTGTTCAACCTGCTCACCGGCGTGTACGTGCCCACCGAGGGCACGGTGCTGCTGAACGGCGTGCCCCTGAACGGGAAAAAGACCCACCAGTTCGTGGCCGCCGGCATCGCCCGGACCTTCCAGAACATCCGCCTGTTCGGAGAGATGACGGTGCTGGAAAACGTCAAGGCCGCCTTCACCAAGGACATCTCCTATCACCTGCTGGACGCCCTGTTCCGCACGCCCCGCTTCTGGCGGGCGGAACGGGAGCTGACGGAGAAGGCCATGGACCTGCTGGCGATCTTCAACCTGGCCGACAAGGCGGACTGGAAGGCCTCCAGCCTGCCCTACGGCCAGCAGCGGAAGCTGGAGATCGCCCGGGCCCTGGCAACAAACATGAAGGTGCTGCTGCTGGATGAGCCCGCCGCCGGCATGAACCCCACGGAGACGGCGGAGCTGCTGGCGTGCATCAACACCATCCGGGACCGGTTCGGCGTCGCGATCCTGCTGATCGAGCACGACATGTCCCTGGTGATGAACGTGTGTCAGCGGATCCAGGTCATCGACTACGGCCAGACCATCGCGGCCGGCCTGCCGGAGGAGATCGCCTCGAATCCCCGGGTCATTGCCGCCTATCTGGGCGAGTGAGGAGGGAGCACTATGCTGGAAATCAAGGATCTGCATGTATTCTACGGAGCCATCCACGCCCTGAAGGGCATCTCCCTCACCGTGGCGGATGGGGAGCTGGTGTCCCTGATCGGGGCCAACGGCGCCGGCAAGACCACCACCCTCCACGCCATCTCCGGCCTGCTGCCGGCGGCCTCCGGCTCCATTTTGCTGGACGGCACGGACCTGCAGAAGGTCCCGGCCAACACCATCATCGGCCTGGGCATGGCCCATGTGCCGGAGGGGCGCCACGTTTTCGCCCGCATGACTGTGGAGGAGAACCTGCGGATGGGGGCCTACATCCTCCGGGACCAGAAGCGGATCTCAGAAAATCTGGAGCGGGTCTACGGCCATTTTCCCCGGCTGAAGGAGCGCCGCCGGCAGCTGGCGGGGACTCTCTCCGGCGGCGAGCAGCAGATGCTCTCCACCGGCCGGGCCCTGATGACAGACCCCAAGATCGTCCTGATGGATGAGCCCTCCATGGGCCTGTCCCCGCTGCTGGTGAAGGAGATCTTCTCCATCATTCAGGAGCTCCACAAAAGCGGCATCACCATCCTGCTGGTGGAGCAGAACGCCAAAATGGCCCTGGCGGTCAGCGACCGGGCCTATGTGCTGGAGACGGGCACCATCTCCATGGAGGGCCCGGCGGCGGAGCTGGCCGCCGACGACCGGGTCCGCAAAGCCTATCTGGGCGCGTAAGGAGGCAGAGCATATGGAGCGTTTCATCATCACCGTGGCCCGGGAGACCGGCAGCGGCGGCCACAATGTCACCCGCAGGCTGTCGGAGGCCCTGGGCATCCCCTATTACGACCGGGACCTGCTGCGCAAGGCCTCGGAGGTCAGCGGCATCCACGAGAGGCTGTTCGGCGCCGCCGACGAGCGGATCGGCCTGCGGGAGATGCTCTCCGCCGCCGAGAAGGTGTACACCGGGGAGATCCTGCCGCCGGACAGCGACGACTACATCTCCACCCGGAACCTCTTCAGCTTCCAGGCGAAGATCATCAAGGAACTGGCTGACAGCGAGAGCTGCGTCATCCTGGGCCGCTGCGCCAACTATCTTCTGATGGACCGGCCCAACGTACTGCGGGTGTTCATCCACGCCCCGCTGGAGGCCCGGCTGGCCCGGGTCGCCTCCTACTCCCTGGCCTGGAGCCAGCGTGAGGTGGCGCGGCATATCCGGGTGGAGGACCACCGCCGTGCCGCCTATTACCACTACTACACCGGAGAGGAATGGCGGGATGCCGCCGGCTATGACCTCTCCCTGGACTCGGAAAAGCTGGGGGAGGACGGCTGTGTGGAATTCATTCGGAACGCCCTGCCCCTGTTCATCAAATAAGGAGGGACGACTCTTGCGATTTTCAAACCGAATCTCTCACATGGATACATCCGCGCTGCGGAACGTGCTGGCACTGACCGCACGGCCGGATATCATCCCCTTCGCCGGCGGGCTGCCTGCGCCGGAGGCATTCCCGGTGGAAGACCTCCGGCGGGCTGCTGACAAGGTGCTCTCCGCCCGGGGCCCCGCCGCCCTGCAGTACAGTGCTTCTCTGGGGCTGTCCTCCCTGCGGGAGAAGCTGGCCCGGCGACACCGGGCGCAGGGGATCTCCTGCACGGCAGATGACATTCTGATGGTCAGCGGCTCTCAGCAGGGGCTGGATCTGGCGGGAAAGGTCTTTCTGGAGCCGGGGGACGCGGTGCTGTGTGAAAATCCCACCTACCTGGCCGCGCTGACGGCCTTCCGCTCCTATGAGTGCCAGCCCCTCCCCGTGGAGACCGATGACGAGGGCATGGTGCTGGAGGATCTGGAGCGCAAGCTCGCCGCCCATCCGGAGGCCAAGCTCATGTACATCATCCCCACCTTCCAGAACCCCACCGGCAAGACCTGGTCCCTGGAGCGCCGCAAAGGGGTGCTGGCCCTGGCGGAACGGTACGGCCTGCCCATTCTGGAGGACAATCCCTACGGCGACCTGCGCTACGAGGGGGAGCCCGTGCCCACATTGAAATCCATGGACACCGCCGGCATCGTCACCTACATGGGGTCCTTCTCCAAGGTCCTGAGCCCGGGCCTCCGCCTGGGCTGGCTGATCGCCGCCCCGGCGCTGCTGGAGAAGTACGCCAGCGCCAAGGAGTGCGCGGATCTTCAGACCAGCACCCTGTCTCAGATGGTGGCGGATACCTATCTGGAGGACAATGACCTGGACGCCAATATCCGCCGGATCAGTGCCCTGTATAAAAAGCGGCGGGCCCTGATGCTGTCCTGCCTGGAGCGGGACCTGCCTGCAGGGGCGTCCTGCACGCATCCCCAGGGCGGCCTCTTTCTGTGGGTGACGCTGCCGGAGGGGATCGACACCACCGCCCTGATGCCGGTGATGGCGGCCCGGAAGGTGGCCTATATCCCCGGTGTCTCCTTCTTCGCTGGACAGGACGAAAAACGCTGCCTGCGGCTGAACTACTCCAACGCCTCGGAGGACCAGATCGTCCTGGGCGCAAGCATCATGTGCCGGGTGTTCCGGGACGCCCTGGAAAAGGGATAGGAGCGGTGCAGATCCAGACCGTCCGCATCCTGGGTCCAGGAGGGCGGAGTTTCCCATCTTGTGTGGTCAACTGTGGATTCCAGGCACATCCCAAGCTGGCATCGTCATTCGAATGGATCTGCAACGGGATTCATCGCAGACGTTTTTGACAGCAGGCTTCTTCCTATGCTATATTAAAGCCATGGCGTTCTTTTATGTGAGAAACATTCGGCACGGTGTTCTGCACGCACATCATGGGCTCTGTGCTGAATTCGGAATTTCTGCAAAACAGCATGAGGTAGAAATGTCATGGCCAAAACCGTCGTTCTGATCACGCAGGCCGCATCCACCTGCCCGACCTATGCTCAGCGGCTCCACCAGTTTTTCGGCTCCAGCATCGCGCTGAAGACCTTCAGCGTAGAAGCCGGCGATTTTCCCCGGATGCCCACTGACGCCGATCTGTATATCATTGCCGCCACCTCTTCCGACGCTTTTGCTCAGATCTCCGCCCTGATCCCGGACAAGGAACACGTCGTGACGCCGTCTCTGACATTTTTCAAAAAGGAGATCGACGCTCTGCGGCAGTTCCCCCGGGGCACGCAGGCCATGCTGGTGAATCTGAGCGTCCAGATGGCATACGAGAGCATTGCGGAGCTGAACTATCTGGGCATCACGCAGATCGAATTCATCCCGGTCTACCCCGGCTCCAGCTATCCGCCGGATGTAACGCTGGCCATCACGCCCGGCGAGTCCCGGTATGTGCCGCCCACGGTGCTGCAGGTGATCGATCTGGGGCCCCGGGTCTTTACTACGGATACCCTGCTGAAGATCGCGCTGAAGCTGGGCTTCACCTGGTTCCCCAAAAGTGCGGAATTCTGCAGCTATGCCGAATCCCTGGCGCATCAGGGGCAAAGCCTGGCGGCCCTGTGGCGGGCCAACCTGAAGGCGGAGTCCTATCTGGACATCCTGATGGGCACGCTGGAGACCGGTATTCTGGGCATTGATGTGAACAGCTGCTGCTTTGCTGTCAACGACCTGGCAGAGAGCATGCTGGGGCTGAAGAAAAAGGAGTCCATCGGCCAATCCTTCCACGTGCTCTGCCCCGCCCTCTCCCGGCAGCTGACGGAGCGTGACTGCCGCCACAAGACCTCCCGCCTGATCCAGCTGAAGGGCACCTATTTCAATCTCACCATCGCGCCGGTGGACTGGCAGGGGGAATATATCGGATGCTTCCTGCTGCTCCAGCGGTTCACCGCCGAGGAGGAGCGGCAGCAGCAGTTCCGGCTGCAAATGTACCACCGGGGCTATCAGTCCAAATACACCTTTGACGATATCATCGGTCAGAGCGACGCCATTTTGCGGACCAAGCAGATCGCCGCCAAAATGGCCGTCACGGACTCCGCCATCCTTCTGACCGGCGAGAGCGGCACCGGCAAAGAGCTGTTCGCCCACTCCATTCACAATGCCTCCCGCCGCCGGGACCTTCCCTTTGTGGCCATCAACTGCGCCGCGCTTTCCGACTCCCTGCTGGAGAGCGAGCTGTTCGGTTATGACGAAGGCGCCTTCACCGGCGCCAGGAAAGGCGGAAAGCTGGGCCTCTTCGAATACGCCCACCGGGGCACGCTCTTTTTGGACGAGATCGAGGCCATGAGCCAGACGCTGCAGATCAAGCTGCTGCGCGTGCTGCAGGAGAAGGAATTCATGCGGATGGGCGGCAACTGCATCATCCCCACGGATGTGCGGATCATCGCCGCCTCCAATGAAGACCTGCTGGAGCGTGTCCGGCAGGGCACCTTCCGCAAAGACCTGTACTACCGTCTCAACACGCTGCCGATCTCCATTCCCCCGCTCCGGGACCGGGGTGACGATCTGTTTTTGATCGCTGCGCACCTGATGGACCGGGCCGGCACACACTTTACCTTCTCTCCCGCCGCCCAGGCGATCCTCCGGTCCTACCGCTGGGATGGAAACGTCCGGGAGCTGTCAAATCTGGTGGAATACCTTTTTATTCTGGGAAAGGAGCGCGTGGACAGCGGCGACCTTCCCGACTATCTCTGTCCCTCTGCGCTCCCGGCCCGCGAGCAGTTCGCGCCCAAGCCATCCGGCGACCCGGCGTTCTGGCAGGCGGCCCAGGGCCGCGAACCGCTGTTCTGCTTCCTGCTTCAGACACTGGGCGGGGCGGACCAGGGCATGGGGCGGGGCACCCTGCTCTCGGAGGCATTGAAAGAGGGATTCCGCACCACCGAGCAGGAGATCCGCGATATCCTGCTGACCCTGAACCGCCTGGGCCTGGTGACCGTCTCCCGCGGCCGCGGCGGCAGCCGTCTGTCCCAACGGGGATATGCCCTGTATCAAGAGTTGGCACAAAGCGTTTTCCCTAAAATAGGGTGAAGTTTTTGAACTTCACCCTATTATTTTTTCATTTCCCCAATTTTCAAAACAGGCCCCCCTCTCTTTTTTGTCGCTTTTTCGGAAGATAATCCAAAAAAAATTGGACATTCTCACAAAATTTGCCCTTCCGCAAACTTGGCACAATTTTTGCTTTTTATATTTGGCGTCCTACAAAACAATCGGGAGGCAGGATACATGAAATTCAATTTTGACGAGATCGTAGACCGTTCCCAAAACTATGCGGCCAAATTTCAGGAGGCAGAGCTGCACTACGGGACCAATGATGTGATCCCCCTGTGGATCGCGGACATGGATTTCCGCACAGCGCCCTGTATCGTGGACGCCATCAAGGCCCGGGCGGACCAGGGCATTTTCGGCTACACCTGGCGGACGCCCAAATACTTTGAGGCCGTTGCCGGCTGGCAGGAAAAGCGCAACGGCTGGCGGCCCGATGTGGAAAAGATGGCGTTCGCCCCCGGCGTGGTGCCCAGCATGCGGATGGTCCTGACCATGTTTACACAGCCCGGCGACAAGATCCTCATTCAGCAGCCGGTGTACCATCCCTTCTCCGACGTGGTGCTGAACACCGGCCGTGAGCTGGTGGTCAGCCCGCTGAAGCGGGATGACGCTGGCTATTACACCGTGGACTTCGCGGACTTTGAGGAAAAAGCCAGGGGCTGCAGATTCTTCATCCTCTGCAACCCCCACAACCCCGTGGGCCGGGTGTGGACTCCCGAAGAGCTGCGGACGATGGGCGAGATCTGCCTCCGCCACGGCGTGGAGATCATCTCCGATGAGATCCATTCGGATCTGATGCTGGACGGCCACAAGCACACCTGCATGGCCTCCGTCTCCCCGGAGATCGCCGCCGTCACCACCACCTGCATCGCCCCCAGCAAGACCTTCAACCTGGCAGGCCTCCAGTCTTCCACCATCGTGTTCAACAGCGGTGAGCGGAAGGACGCCTATGTAGCGGAGCTGAAGCGGATGGACATCGCCCGGAACAACTGCTTCTCCCTGGTCGCCACCATGGAGGCCTACACCCACGGCGAGGAGTGGCTGGAGGAGCTTCTGGTCTATCTGTCCGAGAACATGCGCTTCATCCGCAGCTTCTGCGCCGAACGCCTGCCGGAGCTGAAGCCCAACACCCCGGAGGCCACGTATCTCTGCTGGATCGACGCCAGAGCCCTTGGCATGGACGACGAGACCCTGAAAACGTTCTGCGTGGAAAAAGCCGGTGTGGCCTTGGGCTGTGGCCCCGACTTCGGCGTCAGCGGCTCCGGCTTCCTGCGGCTCAACGCCGCCTGCCCCCGGGCCACACTGGAAAAAGCCCTGACGCAGTTGGAACGCGCGGTCCACAGCCGCTGATCCATAGATCGTAGAGGAAACTGAGAGGAGAAAGATTATGGAAAACCAGAAAAGACTCGGCGCATCCGCATTCCTCCCCCTGATCGTATTCCTGGCACTGTACGTCGGCTGCGGCATCACCTTCACCCTGATGGGCGTTGAAAATCCCTTCGGCATGTTCCCCCGCCATGTGGCCCTTCTGGCCGGCATTGCCGCAGCACTGATGCTGGCTCCCAAGGTGTCCGTCACCGAAAAGCTGGACGTCTTCTGTCAGAGCATGGGCAACTCCGGCGTCATGATGATCGTCCTGATCTATCTGATGGCCGGCGGCTTTCAGGGCGCTGCCGCCTCCATGGGCGGTAAGGACTCTGTGATCAATCTGGCTCTGCACTTCATCCCTGTGACCCTGCTGATCCCCGGCGTGTTCCTGATGTGCTGCTTCATCTCCACCGCCATCGGCACCTCCATGGGCACCATCGCCGCCATGGCTCCCGTGGCCATCGGCGTGGCGACCGGCGCCGGCCTGAACCCCGCCATTGTGGGTGCGGCCGTCATCGGCGGCTCCTATTTCGGCGACAACCTGTCTATGATCTCCGATACCACCATTTCCGCCGCACAGGGCTGCGGTTCTGAGATGAAAGACAAGTTCCGCATGAACTTCTTCATCGCTCTGCCCGCCGCCATCGTCGCACTGGTCCTCTACACCGTTTTGGGCGGTCAGGGTTCCGGTACCATTGAAGCCGGCGCCTACAGTGTTATCCAGGTCCTGCCCTACATCGTGGTCCTGGTTTCCGCCCTGATGGGCATCAACGTCGCCCTGGTCCTGTTCATTGGCATCCTGATGACCGGCGTCATCGGCATTGCCCAGGGTACCGTCGGCTTCTTTGAATGGATCCAGGCCATCGGCACCGGGATGAGCGACATGTTCAGCATCAGCATCGTGGCCATCCTGATCTCCGGCATCATCGGCCTGGTCCGCTACTACGGCGGTGTGGAGTGGATGGTGAATGCCATCACCGCCAAGATCCACAGCCGCCGCAGCGCCGAATATGGCATCGGCCTGCTCTCCGGCATCCTGTCCGGTGCCCTGGTGAACAACACCATCGCCATCATCGTCACCTGCCCCATCGCCAAGGAGATCGGAGGCAAGTTCGGCATCGCGCCCAAGCGCCTGGCCAGCCTGGTGGACATCTTCGCCTGCGCGTTCCTGGCTCTGATGCCTCACGACGGCGGCATCCTGATCATCACGGAATTGGCCGGCTGCACCCCGCTGGATGTTCTGCCCTATTCCTTCTACATGTTTGCTCTCATCATCGCCACCTGTGTCACCATCCAGTTCGGCCTGCTCCGCACTCCCGAGGAGAAGGCCGCTGAGAAGGAAATGTCTGTAAAATAAGTTTTTCGAACGGCAGGGCCGGCAATCTTGAGAGATGCCGGCCCTGCGCCTATTGTGAAAGGTCTCCAGGCATCGTTCTGTCCGCTTCTGTCTCCGGATGCCGACGTGGTGGTCAGCAGTGCCAAAAGTCTCTCCGCATCCGCAGCAGTGTGACTGCCGCCTTCAAGGCCGGCGCTGGTGGGATCTGGCCAGCGAAAGTAAAACGATCCAGGGCCAAGACCGCCGAAAGCGCATAGCTTTCGGCGGTCTTTGGAAGGGGCGGTTAAAATCGACATTTCTTAATGAAGAAAAATGCCGCCCGCAGGGCGGCCCACCAACTGCGAGCCCAGCGCAGCGGGTCGCAGTTGGAAAGGAGG
>OGYF01003533.1_pt1 | contig 10581 bp, 8 predicted proteins | sample 1576451 | NCBI WGS metagenome assembly OGYF01 (sample SAMEA3541505, study PRJEB24748) | human gut metagenome | biome: human gut; feature: human-associated habitat; material: faeces | place: China | collected 2012 | reverse complement strand
CCCCGGCAGGATAAACGGCAGCGCCGTGAGCCAGCCGCGCACGCCCTTGCGGACTGCGCCGGGCCGCCCGGCCCGCCGGCCGGCTTTTTCGGCAGAAACCATGGGGAGACCCTTCCTCCTTTCTCAAAAAGGCCGCAGAACCGTTGGGTCCTGCGGCCTGCTGTAAGACGCGGTTTAGCTGAGCTGCTCGTCGATCCGGGCCGCCGCATCGTGAAGCGCCTGCGCCACATCCGCACCATCGACGAAGATGCTGGTCACCGTTTCGCTCCAGATCTCCTGGATCGCGGAATTGTTGGGAGACGGAATGCGCGCCTTGGCCGATTCCATCTGCTGCATGTAAACAGACCAGACGGGATTGCTCTGCACGGCCTCGCTGCTTACCAGCGACTTGAGGATCGGCAGCTGACCGGCCTCAAGCATGGCAAGCTGCACATCCTCGGAGGTCATGAACTTGGCAAATTCATAGGCTGCCTCCGGGTGCGCGCTGGTGGCGAACACGGCGATATCCTCGCCGCCGACCACGGAAGCGCTGCGGCCCTCGTAGGTGGGAATGGTCGCTGCGGTGATGCCCTTGGAGAGGCTGTCCTCATAGGAGCCGAAATACCACGGGCCTTCAAAGAACATGGCGTATTCGCTGTTGATGCCGTCCCATGCGTCCACGGAGCCGTCCACGTCGCGGATGGTAAAGACCTTCTCGTCATGCAGCTCCACGATCTTCTGCATGGCTGCAATGCTGGCGTCGCTGTCCAGATAGCCGCTGGCCTTGGTAAAGCCGTCGTCGGTCAGCACGCCGCCGAACAGCCAGAAGTACGGGTACATATCCCAGTCGCCGACGCCGGAAACATTCAGGGAGTAGGTGCCGCGGGTCTTGGCGGCCTCAATGAACTCCTCCATGGTAGCCGGGATCTCGTCCAGCCCCAGCTCCTTGAGCACGTTGGTGTTGACGACGGCCGCCTTGCAGTTGGTATCCAGCGGCAGGCCGTAATATTTGCCCTGATAGAGATTGGTCGAAAGCGGTGCGTCCAGATACGATGCGGAAAGCTCTGCAAAGTCCGGGTAATCACTCAGCGCGGTCAGACCGCCCTGCTTGGCATAGGCCGCAATATTGGCAATGTCCACACGGGCCACGTCCGGGCTCATACCGGTGCCGAAGGAGGTCACGATCATCTGGTGGTACTGGCTGCTGTCCTGACGGACGGCCTCGACCTTGATCTCGGGATGAAGCGTTTCCCAAAGCGGCATGACGACGTTCAGAAACTGCGCTTCCTCGCTGTCGCCGTAGGTATGCCAGAACGTGATGGTGACAGGCTCTGCCTGCTCGGGCGCGTCTGTCTGCTCCGGTTCGTCAGCCTGCGCCGGCGTATCGGCTGCCTGCGCGGGTGCGTCGGCGGTATTATCCGACGCAGGCTCCTGCGTCTGGGCCTTGCCGCAGCCTGCCGCGCACATTACGATCATAACGACGGAAAGCAGCAATGCGATCCATTTTGCAACACTCTTTTTCATTGTTTTTCCTCCTGCTTCGTAATCTCTGCGAAGTTTCATTCGCAGTTTGATTATACCCCTCCGTTTTCGGCAGGTGAATGGAGAGCGGCGTTCTTAGTTGTATTATAGCGACTTTTTTGAAAATATCCATGCAGCACAATCTCTATTTGCACAGAATTCTTCCTTGCAGATTTGTGCATTTCGCTGCTGGAGGGTACAGTCAGCGGAAAGTCCGCTCTGCATGGAGCTGCACCGCCCTGAAGCAGTCCGCGCAGGTGCTTTTTCCCGTATTCCTTGCCTGCGCTGCGAAATTGCCCATCTTTCCGGCAGCGCTTTCCTGTATCTGGCGCGTGATAAAATACCGCCTGCCGGAACTGCTCCGGCAGGCGGTATGACGAGATCTGGCCGGAGATGCTGGAGATGTTCCGGCGCGCCTGGATCTGGAACTATTCGATCTGGCAGGCAGGCGATACGCTTTTCGGATATTACGAATGTGACGATCTGCAAACAGCGCTTGCCGTGCAGAAGGACGCGCCTGTCAGCGCACGCTGGCGCACATATATGCGCGATGTGATCCGTATGGAACGGGATCCGAAGAGCGGCGCACAGCCGCATCTGGAGCAGGTGTTCTTTTTCGGCTGTGACACCTGTACCTGAAGGCACAGGCCTACATGTTCTTAAAAGGCAGTCTGCGGTTATACAACGCAGGTCCAGCCGAAGGGATCTGGCCGGGTGCCCCACTGGATGCCAGTCAGCTCGTCGTAGAGTCTCTGTGACAGCGCGCCGATCCGGTTCTGGTTGACCTCGAACGTTTCTTCGTTCCATGCCAGCTCCCCGATGGGCGAAATGACGGCTGCGGTGCCGACGCACCACGCTTCCTCCAGCGTGCCGTTTTTGGCAGCCTCGAACAGCTCGTCCACGCTGAGCAGCCGCTCCTCGACCGGAACGCCCCAGCTCTTCAGCAGCTCGATGCAGGACTTTCTGGTAATGCCCGGCAGAATCGAGCCTGTCAGCATCGGCGTGACGACGGTTCCGGCGATCTTGAACATGACGTTCATGCCGCCGCCCTCTTCCACGTATTTACGCTCCACGCCGTCCAGCCACAGGACCTGCGAATAGCCTTTTTCCAGCGCCTTATCGCCCGCGCGGTTGGCTGCGGCGTAGTTGCCGCCGCACTTGGCCTCGCCCGTTCCGCCGCGCACCGCACGCACGTCCTCCGTCTCGACCATGATCGGCACAGGCTTCAGGCCGTCTGAGAAATAGCTTCCCGACGGAGACAGAATGATTGCAAATGTCGCCTCATGCACGCCATGCAGGGCAAGCGTCGGGTCTGTCGAATACAGGAAGGGGCGGATATAGAGCGACGTGCCGGGTGCAGACGGGACCCACGCGGCATCCATCTTTACCAGCTCCCGGATCGCCTGCAGGCCGTCGCGCTCATCAATGCGCGGCAGGCCCAGCCGGTCGCAGGAGCGGTTCAGCCGTGCGACGTTTTCCCAGGGTCTGAACAGCTGCACCGCTCCATCCGGGCGGCGGTATGCCTTCAGGCCCTCGAAGACCTCCGTGCCGTAATGCAGAACGCTTGCTGCCGGGGAAATGCTGATTGGCCCGAAGGGTACGATGCGCGCGTTGTGCCACCCCTCCCGGTCTGTATAATTCATCAGAAACATATGGTCCGTGAATACGGAGCCGAAGCCGAGCCGGTCGGCGGGCGGCAGCTTGCCGGGATGCGTTGTTTTTGTCATGCTGATGTTCATCGTCATAACCTCCTGTCTGAACGGTTTTTTATAGTTCCTTGAGATGCTGCATATTGCGGCGGATGCCCTCGCAGCAGCTGTGGAATTGCGCCTGCTCTTCCGCGCTGAGCGGAAGCTCGATCACCTGCTCCACGCCGTTTGCCCCAAGGACGCACGGAACGCCCGCGAACAGCCCCGTCTCGCCATACTCACCGCAAAGCTCGGCGCTGGCCAGCATAATGGCCTTTTCATCGTGCAGCACAATGTACGCCATCCGCGCCGCCGTTGTCGCGATGCCGTATTCGGTGCATTGCTTGCCGGAAAATGTGGCCCATCCACCGCCGATGGACTCTTTTTGCAGGGCTTCGCGGTCAAAGCGGAAGCGTTCGTCTGTTTCCGCCCACACATCCAGCGGCATTCCGCGGAAGCTCACGCAGGACCAGGGTGCAAACTGCTGATTTCCGTGTTCGCCCAGCATATAGCAGGTAATGGATTTATCGTGTTCAAAGAATATTGGTGTAGCCCATAAGACTTGCGTCCGCCTGCGCAGCGGCCTGTTTGCCGCTGGCAATAGCCAGCACGACGAGCGACACGCCAGACGCCATATCGCCTGCTGTCAGAGTCGGCACGCCGGTCTTCCGGACAGCCTCATACGCATCCACAGACGCCGGTTCACACCCGGAAAAGCCGGAGGCAAGCAGCAGCAGATCGCAGGGCAGCTGTTCGCCGCTCCCCTGCAGGATCACCGCGTTTACAGAGCCGTCATCGCCGCAGACAAGCCGTTCGATCTGCGTCTCATAGCGCCGGATATCCGCGCCGAAGACAGCCTCCGCCTCCTCGTGCGCATGGTCGCGTTTTTCTGTCTGCTCCGTGCGCGGCTTGCGGATCAGCTGCGTGATGGACCGGCAGCCCTGCCGCAGCGCAACGGAGATACAGTCCGAGGCGCTGTCGCCCGCACCGACCAGCACGACCTGCCTGCCGGACGCCGTTACGGCGGGTTCTGTTTTTTCAAGCAGCGACTGCGCCGAGGCGCGCAGATAATCGAGCGCGTAGAAAACACCGGCCGTTTCGGCAAACGGCAGCGGCCGCGGCTGCTGCGCGCCGCAGCAGAAGATCACAAGGTCAAACTGTGCGGCCAGTTCCTCCGGGCTGATCTGCTGCCCCACACGGCAGCTTGTCCGGAAGCTGACGCCCTCGCGCTCCATAAGCGAAATGCGGTGGGCAACGATCTGCTTCGGCAGCTTCATTTCCGGGATGCCATAGGTCAGAAGCCCGCCCGGAAGCGGGTCTTTTTCAAAAACCGTCACATGATGGCCGCGGCGATTGAGATAGTAAGCTGCGGAAAGTCCGGCCGGGCCGGAGCCGATCACCGCGATTTTTTTATCCGAACGCGCAGCTGACGGCATGGGCTGCATCAGGTCGTTTTCAAAGCCATACTCGATGATGGAAAGCTCGTTTTCCCGGATCGTGACCGGCTCGGACACCTGGCCGCAGACGCAGGCTCTTTCACACAACGCCGGGCAGACCCGGCCTGTAAACTCCGGGAAGGGACTTGTCTTCAGCAGCCTCTGCAGCGCACCCTCATAATTTCCGTTCCATAGAAGATCGTTCCACTCCGGGATCAGGTTATGCAGCGGGCAGCCGAGCAGCACGCCCTCAAACGACGCGCCTGCCTGGCAGAACGGCACGCCGCAGTCCATGCAGCGGGCGGCCTGGGTCTGCTGCTCCTCGCGGGAGAGCCAGACGTGAAACTCGTTGAAATTTTCAATGCGCTCCAGCGGCGGGACATCCGTGCTGGTCTTGCGCGTGTAATCCATAAATCCAGTGATCTTGCCCATGATCCAGCCCTCCTTACTTCTTCTTCTGCACAGCGTAGAATGCTTCGATCTGTGCCTGTTCGCCGTCTAGGCCGCGCTCCTCCATGGAAGCGATGACCCGGAGCATCCGGTCGTAATCGTAGGGGAGGACTTTCTTGAACTTGGGCAGGTACTCGCTGAAGTTGTCCAGGATCTCCTTGCCGCGGGGGGAGCCGGTGGCTTCCACATGCTCGCGGATGAGCTCCTTCAGGGCGGCAACATCGTACTTGTGCTCCACAGGCTCCAGGCTCACGGTCTCCTTGTTGACCCGCTGGTAGAAATCCCAGTTCTCGTCCAGAACGTAGGCCACGCCGCCGGTCATGCCGGCCGCGAAGTTCTTGCCGGTCTGGCCCAGAACGACCACTGTGCCGCCGGTCATGTACTCGCAGCCGTGGTCGCCCACGCCCTCGACAACGGCGGTCGCGCCGCTGTTGCGGACGCAGAAGCGCTCACCGGCCACGCCGGAGACGAAGGCCTTGCCGCTGGTGGCACCGTAAAGGGCTACATTGCCGGTGATGATGTTTTCCTCGGGCTTGTAGCCGATGCCCTCGGGCGGACGGACGATGATCTTGCCGCCGGACAGGCCCTTGCCCATGTAGTCGTTGCAGTCGCCGGTCAGGCTGAGGGTCAGGCCCTTGGGGATGAACTCGCCAAAGCTCTGGCCGCCTGCGCCGATGCACTCGGCGGTGTAGACATCGTCGGGCAGGGAGCTGCCGTACTTGCGGGTGATCTCGCTGCCAAAGATGGCACCCAGGGCGCGGTCGGTGTTGGAGACCTCCAGCCGGACGCTCTGGGGTGCCTTGCTGCCCAGCTTGAACTTCTTCATCAGCACCTTCATGTCGAGGGTGTTCTCAAGGTGGAAGTCATAGGTGTCGGCAGGCACAAAGTGGACGTTGCTGTTTGCAATGGCCGGGTTGTGCAGGATGCAGTCCAGATTCATCTTAGCGGCACGGCTGCCGGCAGCACTGGGCTTGACATGGAGCAGGTCGGTGCGGCCCACCAGCTCGTCGATGGTGCGCACGCCCAGCTTGGCCATGTACTCCCGCAGCTCCTGCGCCACAAAGGTCAGGTAGTTGATGATATACTCGGGCTTGCCCTTGAACCGCTTGCGCAGCTCGGGGTTCTGGGTGCAGATGCCCATGGGGCAGGTGTCCAGGTTGCAGACACGCATCATCACGCAGCCTTCGCACATCAGCAGGGAGGTGCCGAAGCCGAACTCCTCAGCGCCCAGCATACAGCTGATGGCAACATCGCGGCCGGAGAGCAGCTTGGAGTCGCTCTCAATGCGGACGCGGCTGCGCAGGCCGTTCAGGATCAAGGTCTGGTGGGTCTCGGCGATGCCCAGCTCCCAGGGCAGGCCCGCATTCTTGATGGAGGTGCGGGGGGCTGCACCGGTGCCGCCGTCGTAACCGGAGACAAGGATGACCTGCGCGCCGCCCTTGGCAACACCGGCGGCAATGGTGCCGACACCGGCCTCGCTGACCAGCTTCACGTTGATGTTGGCGTGGCGGTTGGCGTTCTTCAGGTCATAGATCAGCTCAGCCAGATCCTCGATGGAGTAGATGTCGTGGTGGGGCGGGGGAGAGATCAGGCCCACGCCGGTGGTGCTGTGGCGGGTCTTGGCGATCCAGGGGTAGACCTTGGCACCGGGCAGGTTGCCGCCCTCACCGGGCTTTGCACCCTGTGCCAGCTTGATCTGGATCTCCTCGGCGGAGACCAGATACTTGCTGGTCACGCCGAAGCGGGCCGAGGCTACCTGCTTGATCTTGGAGTTGCTCTCGCTCTGGTAGCGCTCCTCGGGCTCGCCGCCCTCGCCGGTGTTGCTCCGGCCGCCCAGACGGTTCAGGGCGATGGCGATGGTCTCGTGGGCCTCGCTGCTCAGGGCACCGTAGCTCATGGCAGCGGCTTTGAACCGCTTGACGATGGAGCTGACGGGCTCCACCTCCTCAAGGGGGATGCCGCCGTTGGGGTCATAGCTGAAGTCCAGCAGGCTGCGCAGGTGCACGCCCTCGGCACCCATGTTGTCCACGGTGCGGGTGAAGTCTTTGAAGGCCTTGTAGTCACCCGTGAAGCAGGCTTTCTGGAACAGATGGATGGTCTGCGGGGTGAAGAGGTGCTCTTCCTTGCCGCTGCGGAACTTGTGGGCACCGCCGTCGGCCAGCTCCATGTTGATGTCCAGACCCAGCGGGTCAAAGGCGGCGTTGTGGGCAGCTTCCACATCCGCCTGAATGTCCTCCAGACCGATGCCGCCCACACGGCTGACCGTGCCGGTGAAGTACTTGTCGATGACATCCTTGGAGATGCCGACCGCCTCAAAGATCTGGCTGCTCTGGTAGCTCTGGATGGTGGAGATGCCCATTTTGGAGGCGATCTTCACGATGCCGTTCAGCACAGCCTTGTTGTAGTCATCCACGGCGGCGTAGTAATCCTTGTCCAGCAGACCCTCGTCGATGAGCTGGGCAATGGTGTCGTGGGCCAGATAGGGGTTGACGGCGCAGGCACCGTAGCCCAGCAGGGTGGCAAAATGGTGCACCTCGTGGGGCTCGGCGCTCTCAAGGATGAGGGCCATGGCCGTGCTCTTCTTGGTGCGGATGAGGTACTGGGACACGGCAGAAACGGCCAGCAGGCTGGGGATGGAAACATGGTACTCGTCGATGTCGCGGTCAGAGAGGATGATGATGTTGGCACCGTCCTTGTAGGCGCGGTCCACCTCCAGGAACACGCGGTCGATGGCCTTTTCCAGGCTGGTGTTCTTATAGTAATTGATGGACACCGTGGCGGTCTTGAAGCCGGGCACGTTCATGTGCTTGATCTTGAGCAGATCGGTGCTGGTCAGGATGGGGTTCTGCACCTTGAGCACCTTGCAGTTCTCGGGCTTGTCCTCCAGCAGGTTGCCGTGGGCACCCACATAGACGCTGGTGGAGGTGACCACCTTCTCACGGATGGCATCGATGGGCGGGTTGGTGACCTGCGCGAACCGCTGCTTGAAGTAGTTGAACAGCGGGGGATGCTGGTCACTCAGGACAGCCAGCGGGGTGTCAGTGCCCATGGCTCCGGAAGGCTCGGCACCGGCCCGGGCCATGGGCAGGATCAGCTCCTTGATCTCCTCGTATTTGTAGCCAAAGACCGTCTGCAGGCGGGTCAGCTCCTCGCCGGTGTAGCTGGGGACCTTGATGTTGGGGATCTTCAGGTCCTTCAGCCGGACCAGATTCCGGTCGATCCACTCGCCGTAGGGCTCGCGGCTGGCGTAGTATTCCTTCAGCTTCTCGTCATCCACGACCTCGCCCTTGACGGTATCCACCAGCAGCATCTTGCCGGGGCGCAGGCGGTCTTTCATCAGGATGTTGTCCGGGGCGCAGGGCAGCACGCCCACCTCAGAGGACAGGATCATCCGGCCATCCTTGGTGATATAGTAGCGGCTGGGGCGCAGACCGTTGCGGTCCAGCACCGCGCCCACCACGTCGCCGTCGGAGAACACGATGGCCGCCGGGCCGTCCCAGGGCTCCATCATGGTGGCATAGTAGTGGTAGAAGTCCCGCTTCTCCCGGCTCATCTTCCGGTCATTGGCCCAGGGCTCCGGGATGCACATCATCACCGCCTGGGGCAGGGGGATGCCGTTCATCATCAGGAATTCCAGGGTGTTGTCCAGCATGGCGGAGTCGGACCCGCTCTGGTCCACCACCGGCAGGATCTTGTCCATATCCGCCTCCAGCACGGAAGAGTGCATGGTCTCCTCCCGGGCCAGCATCCGGTCCACATTGCCCCGGATGGTGTTGATCTCGCCGTTGTGGAGGATATAGCGGTTGGGGTGGGCCCGCTCCCAGCTGGGGTTGGTGTTGGTGGAGAACCGGGAGTGGACCAGGGCCAGGGCGCTCTCGCAGTCCGGGTCCTCCAGGTCGGCGTAGAACTTCCGCAGCTGGCCCACCAGAAACATGCCCTTGTACACGACGGTCCGGCTGGAGAAGGAGGGGATATAGGTGTTCACATTGGACTGCTCAAACTCCCGGCGGACCACATACAGCCGCCGGTCGAAGTCCAGCCCCCGGGCGCAGTCCGCAGGGCGCTGCACAAAGCACTGGCAGATATGGGGCATGCAGTCCAGGGCCTTTTGCCCCAGCACCTCCGGATGGGTGGGCACGTCCCGCCAGCCCAGGAACTCCAGACCTTCCTTGGCGGTGATGATCTCCAGCATCTTCTGGGCCTGGGCACGCTTCAGGGCGTCCGTGGGGAAGAAGAACACCCCCACGCCATAGTCCCGGGGGCCGCCCAGAGCAATGCCCGCCTCGGCGGCGGCCTTCACCATCAGCCGGTGGGGCACCTGGATCATCAGGCCCACGCCGTCGCCGGTCTCGCCGGAGGCGTCCTTGCCGGCCCGGTGCTCCAGCTTTTCCACAATCTTCAGGGCATTGTCCACGGTGGCGTGGGACGGCGTCCCCTTCAGGCTCACCACGGCGCCGATGCCGCAGGCGTCGTGTTCCGCACGGGGATCATATACATTGGTTCTTTTCTGGTTCGGTTCCATGACCGGAGACCCTCCATTCCTTTTGTTACTTCATTTCCGGCGCTCCGCCTCAGACGGTATAGTGTTCCAGCACCAGCCGGGCGGTATCCGCCAGCTTCGCACCGGTGTCCATGCTGCGCTTCTGGAGAAAGCGGTGGGCCTCCGCCTCGCTCATGAGGTTTACCTCCATCAGCACCGCCTTGGCCCGGCAGATCAGCCGCTCCTCCTCGGCACTTCGCTGGATATGAAGCCGGGGAGCCGGGGCGCCGCCTGCAAGGACTCCCTGGGCCAGATCCAGCGAGGCGAAGAACTCCGCCCGGGAGGAGGGGACGGCCAACTTGATGAGGTTCCTGTCCCCGCACAGCTCCAGATTCCCGGGAGAGGAGATGACCAGCACCGGGGCGATGCCCGTGAGGTCCACGGCCAGCATCTCCGCAGTCATGTCCCGCAGCCGGAAACCGCAGATGACGACGGCTCCGCCCAGCTTCCGGGCGGCTCGGATGGTTTCCGCGCCGCTGAAGCAGGAGATGGACGGCGCGAGGCCGCCGGAGCCCAGAATGCGGGTGATCTGGGCGTGGGCTTTCTCAGAGGCAAACGCCAATATGATCCTGTCCATGGAATTTGCCCCCCTCCTCTCTCTGCGGCCCTGTCAGAAGGGCCGGCAGGTCAGTACGCCACCAGATACTGTTCCAGCTCCCACTGGGACACCTGGGCGGCGTACGACCGGCACTCCCGACGCTTTCCGGCCAGATACTGCTCCGTCACGTGGGCACCTAGCGCGTCCGTAATGACGCTGTCTGCCTCCAGGGCCCGGACGGCCTCCTCCAGAGAGCCGGGGAGCCGCTGGATGCCGGAGGCGTCTCCCACCTCGTAAAGGTTGCCGGTGAGGGGGGCGGGGGGCGTCATCTGCTGCTCGATCCCGTCCAGTCCTGCGGCAAGGCACGCCGCCAGGGCCAGATAGGGGTTGCAGGCGGGATCAGGGCTCCGCAGCTCCACCCGGGTGCTG
>OGYF01003524.1_pt1 | contig 10605 bp, 11 predicted proteins | sample 1576451 | NCBI WGS metagenome assembly OGYF01 (sample SAMEA3541505, study PRJEB24748) | human gut metagenome | biome: human gut; feature: human-associated habitat; material: faeces | place: China | collected 2012 | reverse complement strand
GCTAGAAGCGGCGGTGTTCGCCGCGCTCGCGGCGGCGTTGGCGTTGGACGTTGCCGCATCGGCGTTCTGCTTGGCGGTGTTGGCGGCTGATGCCGCGTTTTTCGCAGCCGTGGTTGCAGCGTCGGCGTTCTGCTTGGCGGTGTTCGCAGCAGAAGCGGCGCTTGTCGCAGACGTTGCGGCACCGTTTGCCGCCTTAGCTGCGTTGGTCGCGCTCGTAGCCGCCGAGTTCGCCTTGCTCGCAGCGTTGTTAGCCGCGCTTGCGGCGCTGTTGGCGGAGCTTACGGCCTGATTGCCACGGTTTATGAGGTCTTGGACGGCATCGTCCCAGTTCTGCGCGGGCTGCTGCCCGTCAAGAGCGCTGCGCAGGATTTCTATTGCGAATCGCTCCGTTGAATAGGTTTTGTCGCCAATTGTGACCGTGAAATAGGCTTCGTCGGTATAGCCGGGCACACTGCAAAGCTTCGATTCGTCAACAGTAATGGTCGCTGCGTTGCCGCTCACCGTGCATTGACCTCGGTAGTAGTTCCGCTTGTTCGGCAGCAGTACCACGAGCCACACGGCAGCGCCGGATAGAGCGAGTTCAGCGCCGTTGTCGTAGATCAGTGCCTTAATGGTGGTTCCGCCATCGTCGCCCTGAGCCACCCTAACGAAAGTTCCCGCACCCTCTTTGGAGATATCGAGCTCGATAGTCCTGTTATTCATCTTCCACCAGCTCCCACCAACGTTCATCGCTGCCGGGAATCGTGCTGTTGTAGTCGATCAGCGATATGTATACCGGGCCGTCAGCGCTCGGATAATGGCGCTTCTCGCCGATGCGCACCGCGTCATAGTCGCCGTGGCACTCTCGATAGACGATGATTCCGTCATCGGCGACCTCGATTGGGTAGTAAAGGCTTTCCCCTGCGGTATCGGGCGGGTATTGCTCCTGTGTTTCCGGTATCTCCTGAGATGTTCGGTACAGTTTTCCCTTGTAAGCGACCGGCGCGTTTCGCCCAAGCTTGATTCCGGGCACCCATTCTTGGATGTAATCGCTGATCGACACGACATCTGTCGCGCTGACGTGCTCGAAATCCATTGATGCCGTCGCCAGACGCGCTACAGCGTCAACCTGACCGTATCCGTTCGATAAGGATTGCATATCTTTTTGAATCGAATTGACCGATTCGGAGATTTGAGCGATTGCGTCTTCGGTGGCATCGCCGAGCTTCAGCTCGAACCAGCAGTAAAGCGTATTTCCCTTGCTTTGGTCTATGGTGGAAAGCCGGTAGCCGAAATACTCCCTTACCGTCTCCCCGCCATCTGTGACCGTTAGGGTCTTGCCATTGAGCGATGCTGCTTCCGACCATTCGCAATCGAGTTCGAAACAGAGCCTTTCGTCTTCGAAAAAATCTCCGACCAGCTGAAGCCCGTTGAGTTCCATATTCTCAACCCTTCTATTCGGTGACAACCTTCTTGTCGTTGACCCACATTCCCGATGAGTTGATGAGGAACGAGCATGATTTGGTCTGCCCGTAAATCTCATTTCTATTGTTGGAGACCCAGAATCTGACCGTTTCGGAGTTGTTCTGAAAGACAAGACCCCAGTCCTTGATGCCCAGAGTTGCGTTAGCCGTCTTCAGATCTGTGATCGAGCCGTCGTTTATGAGTCCGTCAGGGCTTAGCGTCATTGCCTTGTACGTTTTGCCGTCAGTACCTCTGACGTTGATTCCGTTTGACGTGAAGGTGATCTTGTCAGTCTTCGTCTTGGCGCTGCTCGCCGTGCTCGATGCCGAGTTGGCCAGCGAGTAGGCGCTGTTGGCTCGATTGTATGCCGTGCTTGCCGAATTCGCGGCGCTGTTTGCGGTCGATTGCGCAGTGTTGACGCGTCCGCTCAGATCGCTGATCTGATCGGTTGTCGCCATGCCTTCAGGAACGAAACTGAGCTGCATGTCTCCGCTGTCCAAGTCCCAGTAGCTGCCACCGGTCTTGTCTTGTATGCGCCCGACCTTCAGGAGATCGGCGTTGAGCGTGCCCGAATTGATGTAGTCGGCGTTGATGTAGAGCTGGCCGTTCGACATGATGATGCCCTTGACCGCGCCGTTTCCGGTGAGCCTGTCGAAGACACCGCTTTGGTCAAGCTCGGCATCGAGCGCATCGGTGTAGTCGTTCGCGCTGTTCAGCGCTTCGTCTGCCGCGTCGCCCGCGATTGAATCGACGGTCTGGCCACCGACCGTGACGGTCGATGCGAGCGAGAAGTCACCGCTCGTCAAATCCCAGTAGTTATGTCCCGTCTCATCGGTCAGAAGACCCGCGCGCACGCGGTCCGCGCGCATGGTACCGGCGTTGATAACGTCGGCGGTCACCATGCCGCCAGTAAGGAACGTCTGCCAGTCCCATTGTCCATCTGAGGTAAGGCCAGCTGCCAAACGCTGGCCGTGCCCGTTGATGTTGATAGCCCACATGCCGGAAGTTGCCTTTACCGGCAATCCGGTTTCGGTGTCCAACGGGACGTTGCTCCAAATCTCTCCCAGCTCGAAAGTCTCGATATGGTACGTCCCTACAGCGTTGAACTGAGCGTTGAGCGCGGCTTGGAGCTGCTGAAGCCAAGACACCGACGTTCCAGCCGCCGCGTCGTAGAGCGCGTTTTGCTGGCTGTTGCTCTTCAGGGCGTTGCTTACGCTCTGCCACATGTCGGCCATCGTGTCCGTAAGCGTGCCGAACGTCACGATCGCGTCACCGGTGAGCAAGTCGCGCTCAATCTGAGACACGCGGCCATGTAGGCGCACGCCATCGGCAGAAAATCCCTTGTCGATGATCGCTACGGCATCGCCCACGCCCACACCCTCCCACGAGCGACCGAATGCGTATAGGTCGATAACCGAAGCGGTATAGGTTACTTTCGGCTCCTTCACCTGCTCTAGGTAGTCTCTCGTTTCCTGCAAGAGCTGCGACGCGTCCTCGCACTGCTCGTTGACGTAGGCCGCGACCGCTGGCAGTATGCCGCCCTCGCCGTCAGGGTGCCCCCAAACGGCGGTCGCGTCGGCATCCTCAACGTAGTCTTTTCCGCCGTTTATGTCTCCGAAGGTGAGACGGCGACCGTAGCCGCCGCCCTCGGTCTCCACGCCCTTGCCGTAGCCGTAGACGCGCGTCTTCGGGTTGTCGCTCGCAACGGAGCGCTTGACGGAAACGAGGTCTTTAGTCCATGTGAAACGCTTAGCGCTGTTCTGATTGCCGCGCTTCGCGCGCACGCCCACGCGTCGGGCCACAATGTCCGCGCCGTCGTGTACTATAGCCGTTTCAAGCTCGCCACCCCATCTCTCGATGATTCCGGCCAGACCCTCGCGCACGCTCTCATGGTAGAAGGTGCGCGAAGCGCTACCGCTCTGATCGCACGTTCCGACCTCCCAGCGCGTGTCGGCGAGAACCGACGCGAGGGCGACCGCCACGCTTCCCGAGGGCCGCTTATCATCCAGCCAGTCATCCCACGTCTCGTTGATCGAGTTGATGCAGACGGCTTGCGTCTCAGGCGCGCCGTCATCGTCGTGTACGCGGTCTATGGTGTCAACGATGTGCTCATGGCACACGCCCTGACGGTCAATCCAAACAACGCGGTCGCCCTTCACGAGGTCTTCGGCGCACGTGATTTTCAGCTCATCGGTCCCGTCCAGCGCGTCGGCGTGCGTCGCGGCGCTCACTGTGAGCCGACCAAGATTGTCTCCCCAGCGGTTGAAACGGGTGAAGCCTATGCGTCTAATTAAAGCCATCGTTCCACCCACTCAAGAATTGCGGTGCCACTGCTGATATTCAGGTGACAGCGACCTTCGATCTCGAAGTAATCCGAATCAATCGTTACCGGCGCGGTCTGGTTGTTGACCGTCGCGTGCTCGGTTGCCATGTCAAGACGTATGGTGCTCGAAGACGTGAGCGGCGTGTTGACAGCCACGAACTCGCCGGTATCGACGTTCGTAATCCTCCACGTGCTGCCAGCGGCTGGCTTCGCCGTCACTTGCAGGTGTGCGGGGCGGTTGCCGCCAGCGTTGACGTAGACGTTGCCCGCCGAAACCTCCATGCGGCGGCGCTGGCCGTAATAGTCGGGGTCGCCGATATGGAAGGTAACGGTTGTAGTCGGGCAATCGTCGGTGATCTCGTCAAGGTCGGTGCTGCCGCTCACGATCGCGAGCAGATAGCGCGTCGGGTCATCGGGAAGGTAGAGCGGCGCGGGGTCGTCCGTCCAGAGAGCCGCCGCGAGCTTGTGCCGCATCTCCGCGACCTCGCGGCGGTCCTCCGTCCTAAGCCAAATCTCAACGGGCAGGTCGTATCCTCCACGATAGGCGCTCTTGAAAACCTCGCCATGCCGCCCCGGCACGCTCTCGAACGTCGCGTTGACGGTCGCCATGATTGGGCGGCGCACCTTGCAGTAAACCAGCTTCGATAGGTCGGTGCCGTTGAAGATGATTCGGTCGTGCTGGTTCCTAGTACGTCTAAGTTGCAACTGGCACCCCCCTTTGCTTCAACTTGCTTGCGATACCAGCGCCGATCTGCTGGCCCGTCTCGTATGCGTCCACGCCGTCGGCGACCGTGGCGTGCACCGTCACGGCGACGTTAACGGGCTGGCTCGGCGTGGCGGCGAACCGCGAGAAGGCGCGGTTCACCGACATTTCGATAAAGCCCTGTAGCTGCTTCTCTGGTGCGATGAACTCTCCGCCCGCTTCGCCAACGCCGACGATTGAAGGCTCATCGAAGTAGCCGCCGCGCGCATACCAGCTGATGCCGAAGTTAGGAATCTTCACGATGCCCAGAATGTCAGTCCATCCCGTGACCGAGATGTGCGGCAGTTTTGGCTTCGGAATGCTGATTCGCATTCCGCCGAAGGCGCTAACGATCTTTCCGGGGATGCCGCTGATGTAGTCCCAAGCGCTCTTGATCGGGTTTTCCATGAACGATCTGACGCTGTCGAAAACGCTTCGCACCTTGTCAGACAGACCGGGGAAGCCCAGTTTCTCTCCGATTCGGTCTGCGATGCTCACGGCAACGTCTTCGGCGGCGTTCAGCTTGCTGTCGATGCTCTCCCTGATCGCGCTATAGGCTTCTTCGGTCTTGCTCCGCGCTCGGTCCCAGTCGCCGGACATCGCAGCTTGCAGGGCTTCTGCCGCTGAGCTTCCGGCCTTCATGGCCGTGTCCATGTCGCTTTTTACCGTGCTCTGAATGTTATCGAACGTCTGAGACGTGTTGCTTTTAAGCGACTCCCATTTATCGGAAATCGTATCGAGGGCGCTTTGGGCAAGATTCCCGGCGTTCGTCTTCAGTTCCTCGAATTTCTGGCTTGCGGTGCTCTTGACGTTCTCCCATGCGTCAGAAGCGCCCTGCTTCAGGCTCTCCCATTTCTGCCCCAGATCGTCAACGAGACCCTGCGCGCCAGCTTTCACGGTTTCCCAAGCGGAGCTGAAGGCATCTCCGGCACCGCTGAAGAAGTCGCACACGCCCTGCCACGCCGTCTGAATGAACGAAGTGAAGTCGGACCACATCTGTTTGCCAGTCTCGGTCTGCGTGAAGAACCATGTGAGACCTGCCACGGCTGCTGCCACGGCTGCGACTCCAAGCGCGATGGGGTGCGCGGCGATAAGCCCGGTGAAGCTCGTCCACCCGCTAGAGAGAGTGCCGGTAAGCATGCCTCCAAGCTCTCCGCCCTTTGAGACGATGGTTCCGAACCCGTTCTTTATCGTTGTCAGGAATCCGGTATCACCCATGACCTGCTTGGCTCCGCCCCAAAGCTCGCCTGCGGTCTTGAATGCGCCACCCACGCCCTCTGCCGCTTCCATGGTCTTACCGATCGCTGTTGTCACTCCGCCGAATGCGACCGCGCCGAGAGCGAGGTTGTTAACGAGCGTCTGCTGCTCCGGTGACAGGTTCTTGTACCAGCCTGTGACGGTTTCGAGCGCGGGCGCAAGCGTGTTAAGCAGGCTCGTGCCGATCTCGGTGACGGCAGTCTGCACAGGCAGCGCAGCTTCTCCGAGTTCCTGCATGGCCGCGTTCATCTCGTTCTGAGCGTCACGGGATGCAAGGAGGTCTTTGTTCGTCTCTTGGTACTGCTTCCCGGCTTCGCCATACAGTCCTGTAAGAGTCTCAGTTATGAGCTGAGAGCGCTCTTGCTCGTCTCCGCATGCGGCGAGGGCCGCGTTGAAAGCGTCTTCTTTCGTCTCTCCATCTGCGACGGCCTGATTGAAGGCGGCCTGAGCCGAAGAGTGGCCGGAAAGAGCGGCGCTCCATTGCTCGGCTGAAGCGGTTGACCAATTGATCGCATCGGCAAGACCGCCCGTGACGGTTCCCGTATGCGCGGTTTCCTGAGCTGCTTCTGCTAGGTTTTCAAGCGGCAGAGCATCGCCGAACGTCGCGTATGCGCCCGCCGCTATGTTCGTCCACTGCGACAGTTCCTGCTCGTTCGTCGTAAGTCGCGCGAGGTTCTGCGCAGCTTCGGTCGCGGTGTCGCTCTCGCCGATGATGCGGTAGAACATCGAGTATGCAGACGATGCCTGCTCGGCGGTGCCGCCAGCGCTCACCCACGCTGTTTCGAGCTGTCCGCTCTGCTGAATGGCTTCCTCTTGGCTCGATGCTAGCCCGGTAAGCGCGCCAGCCGCTCCGATGATTCCGCCAGACAGCGCCGTTCCAGCGCTCGAAATCTTAGACCCTGCGCTTGAAAGCTTGTCGGCGTTGTCCTCGATCGTCTGGCCCAGCTTGCCAAGAGCTGTCTTCGAGCCTTCGGCTTGTCTCTCCGTTTCCGCAAGCTCGGTGCCGTAGCTGTCAAGCTGGCGCTCGCACTGCATGATCGCGCGCTTCAGGCTGTCGTACTGCCGTTCTTCCTGAGCAGTGAGCTGCGAGCCGCTCTGCTTCTTGCTCTCTAGCTGCGCGAGCGCTTGCTTGTAAGCGTCAAGCTTCTGCTTGGTCTCGTCGTATGCTGAGTTGAGCGCCTTAACCTTCTGCTCTAGCAGCTCGGTGTTTCCGGGGTCGAACTTTAACGCCTTGTTTATGTCGCGCAAGTCGCTTTGGGTGTCGCGCGATGCCTGCTGAACCTTCTTCAGGGCGCTTTGCAGCTCGGTAGTATCGCCGCCGAACTTGATAACAAGCCCCTTGTAAGTGACCGCCACGTAATCACCCCTCTTCGGTTGTCAAGGTCCATGAGTGCTTGAAGCAGCGCGCCCGCCCTCGCGGGTGCGCTGCCGTCAAGAACTCACTTCATGTCATGACCAGAACGCGGCTTCGGCCTTGCGCGCCTTCTCGTCCTCGTCGTAGTGCGCCGCTGCGTCGGCGTAGAACGCGTTGAGTTCCAGAAGGTCTTGCCCCTGCCGGTAGCTCATCATGTGAAGGTCTGAGAGCGTCAGCCCGCATTGCTGGCAGTTGTAGATGTATCGCGCGTCGCACGCGTCGCTAAGCTCACTTGGCAGCGGCGGCGCTTTCCTCTTCGGCGGTCGCGGCTTCCACGTTCTCTTTCGCCGAAGGAAAAAAGTTGTCCTCGACAATTCGCATCACGTCGGAAGCCCAACCGTCCTTGCGCCCCAAGTTGTACGCGTCCGATGGGAAGGAAGAAACCCACTCATCGAATCCGGTATCGAACTTAGGGTTTGCCGTCTTGATGCACGCGTAGAAGATTTCTAACATCGGGACAATAGCGGGCACGTCGCTAGTCATGAGAGAACCGGCAATCTTAGAGACCGCGTCCGCAATGTCCTTCGGTCGCTTCCTTCCTCCATCGACAACCTCATTGAAGCATCGAGAATAGGCAATCGGTGTGAATGCGTTGAATGTCGCTTCGTAGCTCTTTTCGCCAACCTTGATAAGCATTCGCTACCTCCTATGCGGTCTACTCGGTCTTGTGCGCAAGCTCGATATCGACCGCATCAAAGAAGGTGGCGTAATCGGCAAGGCCGGTGAAGCTGTCGTATCCGCTCGTGCGAATGTCGGTGCTCGGGATGGTTACTGGCCGCCATGTGAACGGGTAATCGAGCTGCGTAATCTCCGGCGTGTCCTGAATGGTGTTAAGCTCCTGCGTCGGCTTCGAGAGCTGGCACATGAGAAGACAGCGGCGGCGACCGAGGACGTGCCCCGGCTGCTCGCACATGAAGGCGAACTTCTTAGGCGTGCGGTCTGCGCTCAGGATGGTTCGCCCGTCCTGCGCAATCTCGTAGCCCACGAGATCTGCGATGAGCTGGCGAAGCTCTGCCGTTCCCTCGGTGTCGTAGAAGCTCATGGTGCCGCTTCCGCCGTTGTCCTGCTGCTTGTCAAGCCACGGTTCGTTGTCCGCGTAGCTCGTTGCCGTCTCAACGGACGGCTCCATGCTGATAGCCACGGTTCCAGCTACGTGCACGGGGTCTTCGTAGGTAAGCGCGTCTTCGTCCGTGCAGATCGCGAAATGCGAGTTCTTCACGCCGAAGAATCCGTTTCGTGCCATTTGATGTCTCCTAACTCTCGGCGACGTTCACGGTGAACGCCGCTTCGGTAAGCTCTTCTGAATCAATCTCGGTGATGCCCAGCGTATAAGGGCACTCGGCGGCTTCGAGCGCATCGCGTATGCGCTTCTCGGTCGCGTAGTCTCTGTGTCGTGTGTAGAGCGCGATATCGTAAGGCATCCACGACAGGTAGGGGTTGTTGTCCGCGTATGCCGCTTCGTTGTATCCGGCGACAAGACACACGAACGGCGGTGCCGGTTCCTCTCCGTCAGCGAACTTCTGGTTCGCCCATGGGATACCCAGAGAATCGAGCACGGCGCAAAGCTCCTTTAGCTCGATCATCGCCCGTCGCCTCCCATATCCGCGAACTCGCGCGCCACTTGGTCTGCCACTTCGGCGATAACGCCGTCACCGGGAACGTTGCCGTAATACTTTCCGGTTTGGTTCTTTATGGCATGTCCGTTTTCCAGAAGATGCGTGAGCTGGTAAACGCGGTTGTGCACCGTGCATTCGGTGCCCGTCTCGTCGGTCTTAACGTCTGCCTTCCAGCCCTTCTTGTAAGCGCCGGTTCGAACCTTGCTTCTCTGCTTCAGTAGCTTAACTGCGCGCTTCCCGGCTTCGCCCGCGTTCTCCGCGAGCGCGGAAACGTTATCGTCCACGCACTCTTTCATGCAGCTTCTGACGAATCGCTCTATGCTCTGGTCAGCCACGGTCGCCCACCACCTCTGCGAGCGTCAGGCGCACGAAATCGGGGCTTGACCTGTCAATGCGCGCGACCGTGAGCCGTGCGCCGTCGAACTCGACTAGCCGCTCGCCGTTGTATGCGCTCTTGCGAATCTGCAACACGGCTTCAGGATGTATGCCAGCGGCAGCGGCGGCGTAGTATGCCGCGTCGCCCATTGAGAAGACGTTGCAGAACACTGTGCGCTTGGTTTCCTCCGTCTTCTGCACGCCGTATTCGTCCTTCTTGACGATCTTTGCGATGAGCTGGCACGTGCCAGCCCACATGCTCATGACGCGCCCCCGAACTCTGAGCTTCCGCGCATCATGGTTAGCAGATCGTCGAAGCTCTGAGTAAGGCGGTCGGCATCGGGGTTGTCCATGCCGAAGTTCGCCTTACAGTAGACCTTCACTGCGAGCCGAACCGTGCCGTTCGAATCGTCGGCGGCTACGTCAGCGGCAACGCCGCCCGCGCGCATCGCGGCGCGGGCGGCTTCGATGAGGTCTTCGATCTCATCGTCAAAGTCGGTGCAGTCGGCGGGAATCCTCAGCGCTTCGCGGCATGCGTCAAGCAGCTTCGGCTTCTCTGCCATGCGGTACCTCCTAAGCCTTGACACCGATGGTGAGCTGAACGAAGCCCTCCGGGACGGCGAGACCGCCGTCATAGAGCATGTAGCCGTCAATTGCAGTGTTCCAGCTGCCGTCGGTGAGCTTGACGGCTTCGACGGTCGGGCCGTCGAACAGGTTGCCGCGGAACAGATCGGGGTAACCGATCATGATAACGCCATCGGCAAGCCCCTCTTCGCGCTTGACGATGCTGCCGAAGATTCGGCCCTCAACGGTCGGGTCTTCGTCCTTCTCGTTGACGAAGTAAGCGCGCTTGTTCGCGTCCTCGACGGCGGCAATTTGGTTCCAGATGGTCTGCTGGTTGGCGTAGACGCGAGCGCCCTTGGGCGTGGGGTTGCCAAAGGTCTTCAGAAGTCCGAAAGACTTCAGGAAGTCTGCCTTTGCGAGCGTTCCGGCGGTCGCGCAGTTAATCTTGTTGCCGGTAGCCATGCCCAGTGTCCCGTCAACAAGGCGGGCAAGCACGATGCCGTTTGCGGCAACGCCGCAACGGGCACTGACCTCGCGGGTGATGTAGTTGCGGAAGCTGTCGATGCTCTGAATCATCATCTTTCGGGACAGCGTGACGCGCTTCTTGATCTCGTCGCCCGTGAGGGTGATGCGGTCGAAGGTGTTCTGCTCCTCGTCGGTGGGCGCTACGCCCTCATTGGTCTTCGCGGCATCGCCCTTGTTGATGCTCTTATGGCGGATAAGCTCATACTGGTTGCGCATCGTGTCGCGGGTAACGTCGCTGAAAATGGCGGTACTGTTGTCGATAAGAGCGATGATCTCGTTCTTCAGCTCGACGGGCACCACCTCGTCGGTGTTCGCGGTGGTTACGGTGTAGGCGGTTCGCTGCTCA
>OGYF01003523.1_pt1 | contig 10613 bp, 9 predicted proteins | sample 1576451 | NCBI WGS metagenome assembly OGYF01 (sample SAMEA3541505, study PRJEB24748) | human gut metagenome | biome: human gut; feature: human-associated habitat; material: faeces | place: China | collected 2012 | reverse complement strand
CTCGCCGATGGCGCGGCCGATGCCCAGCACGATACCGGCGGCAATGCCGCTCCTGGCAGCGGGGACGCTGACCTTGAACCAGGTCTCGACATCCGTTGCGCCCAGAGCCAGGCTGCCCTGCTCATACTCCGGCGGCACAGCGTTGAGCGCTGTGACCGACACCGACACGATGCTGGGCAGGATCATCACCGCCAGCACCACGATGGCGCTCAGCAGGCAGGCACCGGAGGCCTTGCCAAAGGCCTTGGCCACGGCGGGCACCAGCACCTGCATGCCCAGCAGGCCGAACACCACGCTGGGGATGCCGCTCAGCAGCTCAATGGCGGTCACGACCACGGTGCGCACCCTCGGGCCTGCGGCCTTGGAGAGGAACACCGCCGTCAGCAGACCAATGGGCACACCGATCACGGTGGCACCCAGCGTGCCGTAAACGCTGGACAAGATGAAGGGCAGGATGCCGTAGGCCGGGTCGGCGGCGGTGGAAGCCCACCGGGTGCCGAACAGGAACCGGAACAGCCCGATCTTCTGGATGGCAGGCACACCGGAGAGGACCATGTACACCGAGATCAGGAGCACACAGCCCACCGCCAGAATGCCGCAGAGGAAGAAGATGAAGTTCATCACCGCTTCCAGCCACTCAGCAGGGGTTCTGGGGAGAGAAATCTTTTTGTTGTTCATAGCATCATTGCTTTCCGCAATTACTCATTCACAGGAACAGCACCGGCAGTGCGGATCAGGTCAGCAGCATCGGCACTGGTGGCAAAGTCGAAGAAGGCCTGTGCCTGCTCAGACAGAGCGACAGACTTGTTGGTGACGAACACGAAGGGACGCTGCACCTCGTAGCTGCCGTCCTTAACGGTATCCTCGCTGCACTCCACGCCGCCAACGGTGACCATCTTCACGGTGTCGCCCACAGCGGACAGGGAAGCGTAGCCGATGGCCAGAGGGTTGGCCTCAACCGCGCTGATGACAGCACCGGTAGCGGTCAGCTCCTGCGCGTACTTGCAGCTGTCCTTGACATCCACGATGCTCTCAAAGCCATCACGGGTGCCGGAGCCAGCCTCACGGCCGATCAGAACGATCTCGCCGTCGTCGCCGCCCACCTCAGACCAGTTGGTGATCTCGCCGGTAAACATCTGTTTGAGCTGGTCAACGGTCAGGTCCTCCACCTTGCTTGCATTGTTGACGATGATGGCAATGCCGTCCAGCGCGATGGTGGTGCCCTCCACATCAGCCTTCTCGTCGTCCTTCAGGGCACGAGAGGACAGGCCGATGTCCAGGGTCTTATCGGCAGCACCGGTGATGCCTGCGCCGGAACCGGTGGGGTCGTAGCTGACGGTGACACCCGGCTCAACCTCAGCAAAGCCTTCGGTCAGGGCAGCGATGACGTTCTTCATGGAGGTGGAACCACCGGCAGCAACGTTGCCGGACAGGGCAGCAGCGGTGGAAGATGCAGCAGAGCCTGCAGCGGCAGAGGCAGAAGAAGCAGAGCCGCCGCAGGCGGTCAGGGCAGCAGCGGCAGCAGCAGCACCGCAGACAGTGAGAAACGAACGACGCGTGATCTTTTTCATAATATTTGTCCTCCAAACATCCGGGTTTTCCGCTCCCGGCTCTTGTTTTCGTATTTTTCCTGGGTACGGCACTATTGTATCCCAGTCGGCAAGCCGCTTCGACCACAAGCGGGAAAAATCGAGGTAAATTGTTTGGACAGGTTTTGACCCCAATGTAAAATTTGGGCACAAAAAAAGCCCGGGGTGCGGGTGCACCTCGGGCTCTTGGGGGATATTAGACTTTATCGACAGCGGAGACTGTCACTTTGCCGTCACTCGTCAGAACAAACTCGGCTGTCTTGCTTTGCAGGGTCACATACAGCTTGAAGGGTACGCCCTGCTTAAAAGAACCGTACCCACTGGTCTTTGCACGGAACTGCGGCACATAAGTCTTTGTCAGTTTAGAGGAGATCTCCTCTTTTCCATTGGTCAATTCCAGCGCGGTCTTATCAATTTTTGCCGCAAAGACTCCGGCAAAATTGTATTTGATCTCGCTGGCTGCACCATTGTACCGAATCCGCACATTGGGTTTGCAGAGGTAGCCGTTGGCGTTCTCATTGCCCACGACCTCATCACCAGTGACGGTCATGTTACCGGTCATGGTCACTTCAAACTCACCCAGCCCGATGGTTGCGGACGGGATCTCGCCGCCGCCCCCATCGCAGCCAGTGAGGACACCAGCGGCAGAAGCGGCCAGCACAGCGGCGGCAGATGCTTTCAGAAAATCACGGCGGGAAAAAACATTACGCATCAGAAATTCCTCCCATCTCAGATCTGGTTTGTTCCTATTACCATAGTACCATATTTACCCAGACTGTCAAGGGACAGAATTCAACCTCTCAGAACTGCACCTCCACGCCATCGGGGCGGTAGAAGGTGACGTTCCTGCGCCACTGGGGCTCGCCCATGGTGCGGCGGTAGCAGTCTGCCAGCTGCCGCACGGCCTCCTCGGGGCTGCGCACCTTTCCGCCGCAGCAGGGGAGCACCAGCACCCGGAACCAGGCATCAAAGAGATGCTCTGTCCAGCCGGTGTCCTTGGCCCCGCACCGGGCGTAAAAGCCCAGGCGGCGCACGGCCATAGCCTCATCCTCGGCCTTTTCGGGGCACTCCGCTTCAATGAGGATGGCCTGCGCGCCCTTCTCGTGGTCAGGCAGGGCGGCCAGCAGAGCGGCTCCGATGCCGCCGGCCCGGTATTGGGGCAGAACGGCAAAGTAGTCCAGCTGGCTCACCTCACAGCCCACGGGCCGCACCATCAACAGATACGCCACCAGCACGTCGTCCTCGTACACGCCCCAGGTGTGGGCGGTACCGGCGGCCTCGCTGTTCAGGATCATGCTCAGGGGCTTCAGCTCTCCGGCAGGAAAATCCCGGCGCATCTCGTTCAGGTAAACGTTCGTCAGCTCTTCGGCGGTCAGCAGCCGCCAGGTCAGGTTCTCGGGGTTCATACGATACGGGTTCCTTTCTGGTAGACAGCCTGAATATTCAGTTCCTTGTCTGCCAGGATCACATTGCCATAGCGGCCTGCAGCCAGACTGCCGTAATCATTGTCGATGCCAATGCTCTTGGCGGGGTTTTCGCTGGCGGCGCGGACAGCGCTTTCCAGCGGGACGTTCATCTCCAGCACGGCACGCTTCATGCAGTCGTACAGGCAGGTGGCACTGCCCGCAATGGTGCCGGGGTGCTCGGTCAGGGTGGCGCGGGGGCCGCTGACCGTGACCGCCTGACCGCCCAGGCTGTACTGGCCGTCGGGCAGGCCGCAGGCCATCATGCTGTCGGCGATCAGGATGACATGGTCATCCCCGAAGGTGTTGAAGGTGAACCGCACCATGGCCGGGTGGATGTGAACGTTGTCGGTGATGAGTTCCACCTCCGCGCCCCGTTCCAGCGCCGCAATGATGGGGCCGGGCTCCCGGTGGGTGATGCCGGGCATGGCGTTGTACAGGTGGGTCATGTGGGTCGCGCCTGCGTCAAAGGCGGCGTTGGCGGTGTCGTAGCTGGTGCAGGTGTGGGCAATGGAGATGCGCACCTCGTCATGGCAGGCAGCAATGAACTCCAGCGCACCCGGCTCCTCCGGGGCGATATCCACCAGCTTGATCAGGCCGTTTGCCCGCTTCTGCAGGCGGCGGAACATTGCAACATCCGCCTTGTGGAGATACTCCGGGTTCTGGGCACCCACCTTGTTGGGGCTGATGAAGGGGCCCTCCATATTGATGCCCACAAGGTCTGCGCCCCTGCCGTTCTGATGGGCGGCGGCAGCATCCATCACACCGTTCAGGATCTCTTCCGAGAAAGTCATGGTGGCAGGGCAGATGGCCAGCACGCCCTTACCGGCCTCAAAATCGGCCAGGGTCTGGATGGCTTCTTCATTGCCGTCACAGAAATCCTTGCCCATAGCACCGTGGAAGTGGATGTCCACCAGGCCCGGCAGAGCGTAAGCGCCCTTGGCATCCACGATCTCTTCGCCTTCCTCCGGCTGTGCAAAGGGCACGATGCGCCCCTCCCGGATGGTCAGGCTCCCCTCCTCAAAGGTGTGGCGGGGGGTATAAATCAGAGCATTTTTGATGATCATATTCTTATTCTCACGCTTTCCTTCGTGCAACCTCTCAGTCGGGCTTGCGCCCGCCAGCTCCCCTTGTAGGGGAGCCTTTGGCAAAAAGATTCACTGAAATCGGCTGCCAAGGCCTCCCCTCATTAGGGGAGGTGGCATTGCGCAGCAATGACGGAGAGGTTTCATTACAGCAGGCTCAGTGCTTCCTCATCGGCCACAAGGATGCAGTCGGGGTGCATCTGCAGGATGGAGCCCGGGCACTCGGGGGTCACAGGGCCGGAGACGACCGCCTTGACTGCCTTGGCCTTTGCCAGACCGTTGGCCACCACCAGCACCTTGCGGGCCTGCATGATGGTCTTGATGCCCATGGTGTAGGCCTGCTTGGGCACCAGATCCTCGTTGCCGTCAAAGAAGCGCTTGTTGGCCTCGATGGTGGCAGGGGTCAGATCCACGCAGTGGGTCTCCAGCTCAAAGGCCTCGCCCGGCTCGTTGAAGCCGATGTGGCCGTTGGGGCCAAGGCCCAGCAGCTGCAGGTCGATGCCGCCCACGCTGTGGATGATCTCGTTGTACTTTTTGCAGGCATCCGCAGCATCGGGGTTGGTGCCGTCGGGCAGGTGGATGGCCTCGGGGCGGATGTTGACCTTGTCAAACAGGTTCTTGTGCATAAAGCTCCAATAGCTTTCGGGGTGCTCCTTGGGCAGGCCGCGGTACTCGTCCAGATTGACGGTGGTGACCTCAGAGAAATCCAGGTCGCCCTTGTTGTACCAGTCCACCAGCTGAGCGTATGCGCCAACAGGGGTGCCGCCGGTCGCCAGACCCAGCACGCAGTTGGGCTTCATAATGACCTGTGCGGAGATGATGTTGGCAGCCTTGCGGGACATGTCCTTGTAATCCTTTGCACGAATGATCTTCATAATGGGGAACCTCCTGTTATTTTGCTTTGTCGTTGTCAGTATAGCATATTTTCCGGCCAAAAGGGTAGCCGGTTTGTGAACAAAACAAAATGCCGCCGAAAGCGGGGCGTAAACGCCCGCCCTCGGCGGCATTTTTACAGTTTGGGAATGGATGCGGAAGCAACCAGCCTTCCGCGCGGAAACGTGCTCAGAAGGATGCTTACAGCATCTTCTTCAGCTCATCATACACGAACTGCACCTTGGTGCCGATGATGACCTGGCAGGTGGTCTTGTCGGGGCGAATGACACCGGCAGCACCGGCAGCCTTCACAGCCTTCTCATCCACAGCGGTGTAGTCCTTGATGGTGAAGCGCAGGCGGGTAGCGCAGTAGTCCACGCTGGAGACGTTCTCCTTGCCGCCGATGGCCTTCAGCACGCCAGCAGCAACCTCAGTGTAGTTGTTGTTGGCCAGAACGACCTTCTTCTCAGCCTCTTCGGCATCCTCGTCCTCACGGCCGGGGGTCTTCAGGTCGAACTTGGTGATGGCGAAGTAGAACACGAAGTAGAACACCACGAATGCAGCGATGCCCAGAGGAATGATCATCCAAGTCTTAGCAGCTGCAGGCAGAGAAGCGGAGAACACCAGGTCGGTAGCACCTGCAGAGAAGCAGAAGCCAGCACGGAAACCGGAGTAATAGGTGATGATGGTGAAGATGCCGTACAGAGCGGAGTACACAACGTACAGCGGGAAGCACAGGAACATGAAGCCGAACTCAAAGGGCTCGGTAACGCCGCAGACGAAGGCGCAGATGGCAGCGGACAGAACCAGACCGATGGCGGCCTTCTTGTTCTTGGCGGTACGGACCATGGCCAGTGCAGCACCGGCGATACCGAACATCATGCAGGGGAAGAAGCCGGACATGTACATACCCAGGCTCCAGCCCACGTCAGCAGAGGTCTCGCCTGCCCAGAAGTGGGACAGGTCGCCCAGGCCGATGGTGTCGAACCAGAACACGTTGTTCAGAGCGTGGTGCAGACCGGTGGGGATCAGCAGACGGTTCAGGAAGGCGTAGATGCCAGCGCCGATGCCGTCCATGCCAGCGATACCGTTGCCAATGGCGACCAGTGCATCGAAGATGACGGGCCAGACGAACAGCAGAGCGACAGAAACAACGATGGAGATCAGGCCGGTGGCGATTGCAACGAAGCGCTTGCCGGAGAAGAATGCCAGCCAGTCAGGCATCTGAGTGCTCTTGAACTTGTTGTAGCAGGCTGCACCCACCACAGCGGCCAGGATGCCGATGAAAGAGTTGCCGGCCACCTTCTGGAAAGCGATGTAGGTAGCGGTGCCCTCTTCCAGGGTGCGCACCATGCTGACCACGCCGGGGCTCAGCAGCTGCTGCATCATCAGGTAGCTGACCAGGCCAGCCAGACCAGCGGTACCGTCGTGGTCATCAGCCAGACCAACAGCGGCACCAATGGCGAACAGCCATGCCATGTTATCGATCAGAGCGCCGCCTGCCTTGACCAGCAGGAAGCCAACAGTGTAAGCTGCGCCGGAGGTTGCAGCACCGGGGACACCCATGACACCCGGGGCCAGAGCATAGCCAAGGCCCATCAGGATGCCGCAGATCGGCAGCACAGCGACGGGAAGCATCAGAGCTTTGCCCAGTTTCTGGAGATACTTCATCATAAGACACATTCCTCCTTAAAGAATGTTGTTGTTATGGAGGCCTCTGGTTGCAGGCTGTCCATAATTGCGTAACAATATTTTAACACATCCTCCGAAAAAAAAGAAATAGGGTCTGCGCCTGTTTTCGCAATTTTGCACCAAAAATCCTTGAATTCGCATCTTTCGTGAAAAACTTTTTGGAATTATTGCGCATTTCAGAGCAGGATTTTGAAAAAACTTTTCTTTTGCCCTTTCTCCCCAAACCGCTTGCATCCCGCGCCGGAATCGGGTACTATACTTATAAATAGAAAACACAAGACCCAGGGAGGTTCTTTTTTATGGAATGGACTGATATCCGCCTGACCGTGGCCAAGGCCGATGCCGACAACGCCGAGGCCGTTGCCACCATGATCGCCGAAGGCGGCATCTATATCGAGGATTACAGCGACATCGAGCAGCAGGTGGCCGAGATCGCCCATGTGGATCTGATCGAACAGGAGCTGCTGGACAAGCCCCGTGATACCGTGATCATCCACATGTATCTGGAGCCGGGCGCTTCCCCCGTGGAGACGCTGGCCCTCATTCAGGCCCGGATGGAAGCGGCAGGCATCGCCTATACCGTGGAGACCGAGGGCGTGGAGCAGGAGGACTGGCAGAACGGCTGGCGCAAATACTACCACCCCATGGACATTGGCAAACGGCTGGCCATCGTGCCCTCCTGGCAGGAGTACGACACCGACCGCGTCAAGCTGATCCTTGACCCCGGCCTTGCCTTTGGCACCGGCGGCCATGAGACCACCAGCCTCTGCCTGGAAGCGCTGGATGAGCGGGTGCGCGGCGGTGAGCGGGTGCTGGACATCGGCACCGGCAGCGGCATCCTTGCCATTGCCGCCCTCAAGCTGGGCGCAGGCAGTGCCGAGGGTGTGGACATCGACCCCGTGGCCGTGCGCACCGCAGGCGAGAATGCCGCCCTGAACGGCGTGGCCGACAAGCTGACCGTTCTGGTGGGCGACCTGTCGGACAAGGCCAGCGGCAGATACGACATCATCACCGCCAACATCGTGGCAAACGCCATCATCAGCCTTGCCCCCGCCGTGCCCGGCCTGATGGCCGAAAACGCCACCTTTATTGCCAGCGGCATCATCGACAGCCGCAAGGACGAGGTGATCGCCGCTCTGGAAGCCGCCGGCCTGACCGTGCAGGAAGTGAAGGAGAAGCGCGGCTGGGAGTGCATTATTTGTAAAAAGACGAATTAAACCTCTCAGGCGCTTCGCGCCAGCTCCCCTAATAGGGGAGCCAGGCTGCTGACTTGCCTTTCCTACTAGGAGAGGTTTGGTCTATACTTTTTTACTGGCTTATGCTACAATATAAATTGATTTGATTTCCCGCCCGAACGGGCATTTACGATAGAAAACAGGGGAGCAGAGAAAGGAACGTTTCATTATGGCACAGAATGACATCGGCATCGATCTGGGCACAACGACCATTATCATTGCACAGGCAGGGCAGGGGGTCGTGCTCAACCAGCCCAGCGTGGTGGCAATGGATACCCGCAAGAACTCCGTGCTGGAGGTGGGCGACAAGGCCCTGGCCATGGTAGGCCGCACCCCCAACTATATTTCCGCCATTTTCCCGCTGAAGGACGGTGTCATCAGCGACCACACCATGACCCGGGAGCTGATCTGCCGGTTTGTGAATCAGGTGTACAGCTCCCACATGGTCAAGCCCCGGGTGGCTGTCTGCGTGCCCGCTGCCATCACCGGCATTGAGAGTGATGCCGTGGTGGAGGCCGTGATGGCCGCCGGTGCCCGTCAGGTCTACCTGATCGATGAGCCCATTGCCGCTGCACTGGGTTCCGGCATCGACATCACCCAGCCCGATGGCCGGATGATCATTGATATCGGCGGCGGCACCACCGATATCGCTGTCCTGTCTCTGGGCGGCAAGGTCAAGGCCACCAGTGTTCGCGTGGCGGGCAACCACTATGATGACGAGATCCTGAAGCATGTCCGCAACAAGTTCAGCATTGCCATCGGCCAGCGTACCGCAGAGCAGCTGAAAAAGAATGTCGCCTGCTGCCCCCAGAAGGCTGATTTTGACGAGACGATGGAGGTCAAGGGCCGCAGCCTGCTGACCGGCCTGCCCATCAAGGTGAATGTTTCCACCAGTGACCTCTACGAGCCTGTGATGATGCTGAGTGAGCAGATCGGCACTGCCGCCCATCAGGTGCTGGAAAAGACCCCGCCCGAACTGGCAGGCGATATCTTCCGCAATGGTGTGGTGCTGACCGGCGGCGGCGCACAGCTGCACGGCCTGCCCGAATACTTGAGCCAGGAACTCAAGGTGGATGTGACCGTCTCGCCCGATCCCGTGAACTGCGTGGCGTTGGGCACCGCCATGAGCCTGGGCCTGAACGATAAGTTGGAGACCGGCTTCCTGGATGCGACCCCCCGCATGGGCCGCCGTTAACCGGGGCCCTGACCCGGCTTGTTAAGAAATTGGAAAAGTTGCAACAAAATTTTGTTCATACTTGTTGAATCGGGTCGGGAAATATTGTATAATGTTTTCAAATCGCTTTTTGCGCGCCGGGGCCTGCTCCGGAGTGCGGAGTAAATTATTATTAGGAGGAAGACCATGAATCTGGGTTCTGATGTGGTTATCACCATTACCGGTATCGTGCTGGTGTTTGCCATCCTCGTCCTGCTGATGCTCATCATCATGCTGGAAGGCAAGATCTTCGACGGTATGGCCGCCAAGAAGAAGGCAGCCAAGGAGCCTGCTGCTCCCAAGGCTGCCGCAAAGCCCGCCGCCCCCGTACAGCAGTCTGCTCCCGCCCCTGTGGTGGAGGAAGGCATTCCCGGCGATGTGGTTGCCGCAATTATGGCTGCCATCCACGCCATGGGCAATGGCAAGTACACCCTGAAGGCCGTGCGCCGTGCTGCAAATGGCTGGAGCAAGGCTGGTGTCAACGACACCACCGCACCTTTTTAACACAGGAGGAAAAACATGACACAGTTTATCGATACTCTGGTCGGTATTTTCCAGAGTTCCGGCTTTGCACGGTTCGGTGAGCCGGGCGGCTACCTCTACGCGATCATGATCTGCGTGGGCTGCTTCCTGCTGTACCTGGCCATCGTGAAGGAATTTGAGCCCCTGATCCTGCTGCCCATGGCATTCGGCATGATCCTTGCCAACCTGCCCGGCAGCGGCATCATCCACATGCAGTACTTCGTTGGTGATGGTCTCGAGCACCCGATGTGGGTCGAGATCCTGAACAACGGCGGTCTGGCCGATATGCTTTACATGGGTGTCAAGCTGGGCATTTACCCCCCGCTGATCTTCCTGGGCATCGGCACCATGACCGACTTCGCTCCCCTGATCTCCAACCCCAAGAGCCTGCTGCTGGGCGCTGCCGCTCAGTTCGGTATCTTTGGTACTTACATGGGCGCTCGTTTGCTGGCCGCTACCGGCATTGTGGACTTCACCCAGAAGCAGTCCGCTGCAATCGCCATCATCGGTGGTGCAGACGGCCCCACCGCCATCTTCGTTACCTCCCGTCTGGCACCTGAGCTGCTGGGCAGCATTGCCGTTGCGGCGTACAGCTACATGGCTCTGGTGCCCGTGATCCAGCCGCCCATTATGAAGGCGCTCACCACCAAGAAAGAGCGTACGGTCGTGATGAAGCAGCTGCGCACCGTGTCCAAGACCGAGAAGATCATCTTCCCCATCATGGTCACCATCATTGTTTCTCTGATCGTTCCTGATGCTGCCGTTCTGGTCGGTATGCTGATGCTGGGCAACCTGATGAAAGAGTCCGGTGTTGTGGATCGTATCCAGAAGACTGCCGGCAATGAGCTGATGAACATCATCACCATTTTCCTGGCTCTGTCTGTTGGCTGCACCACCTCTGCAAACACCTTCCTGAACAGCCGCACCCTGTTCATCATCGT
>OGYF01003519.1_pt1 | contig 10624 bp, 7 predicted proteins | sample 1576451 | NCBI WGS metagenome assembly OGYF01 (sample SAMEA3541505, study PRJEB24748) | human gut metagenome | biome: human gut; feature: human-associated habitat; material: faeces | place: China | collected 2012 | reverse complement strand
GCCGCACCCCGGCACCGGCAAGCGCGCGCTCGGCGACGACGCGCCGGCCCTCGATATTGAGACGATCCTCCGCGGCTGCGGCGTGCGTCACATAGCGAGCGTCAATCCCTTCGATTATGAGGAGGCCGTCGCGGCGATGAAAGAGGCGGTCAGTTACCCCGGACCTTCGGCGGTGATAACGAAAGCCCCCTGTATCGCGCAGATAAAAAAGCCCTCTACGGCCCATTTTGTCGATGAACAGTGTATCAAATGCGGCAGATGTATCCGTGAGATCGGATGCCCCGCAATCACCCCGGACGATACGGGACGCGCCGTCATCAACAGCTCGCTCTGTACGGACTGCGCCCTCTGCGCCAATGTATGTCCCGTCCACGCGATAAAAAGAGGTGAGATAAATGGTTAAGAGCATCGTAATCGCCGGCGTCGGCGGGCAGGGAACGCTGCTGGCCTCAAAGATACTCGCAACGGCCGCCGGAGCCAGAGGCCTGTTCGTCCGCACCTCGGAGACGATCGGCATGGCGCAGCGCGGAGGTTCGGTCTCCAGCCACCTGCGCATCGACGCGCGCGAGGCCTCGCCGATCATCCCCGGCGCACACGGAGACATCCTGCTCGGCTTCGAGCTCGCCGAGGCGGTGCGCATGATACCGAAGCTGAAGACTGAAGCGAAGTGCGTCGTCAACACCGACCGCATCATCCCGACGAACGTCGCGCTCGGCAGGGGCGTCTACCTCGGAGACGAGTACCTCGCCCTGCTCAAAAACAGATACCCCGAGGCCGTCTTTATCGAAGGAGCGCCTCTCGCGCTCGCGGCGGGGATCACAGTGGGTTCGCTCACAATTTCCTCGGTGGGCGCAGCCGTGGGAGCCGCGGTCGGAGCCTCAGTCGGCGCGGCCGTGGGAGCCTCGATGTTACCCTTCTCCGAAGAGGAGATACGCGCGGCGGTCAAGGTCTGCGTCAAGCCGAAGCTGCTCGCGATGAACGAGAGAGCCTTCGAGCTGGGGCTGAAAGCCTCCGGCGTCCGATGGTGAGCTTCAGGAATTATAGGTAAATATTTTATTTCAGTTGAGGGTAAATCAGCCAGGAGAGTTTTTTAGAACAGAAAAGAGAGTCAGGAGAGAAGAAAAGTTATGAATGAACTTACGATAATGAGCCAGTGTTTCGCACAGGTCCGCCGCGCGGCGAAGGCCAGCCCGATGTATAGAGAGAAGTTCGCGGGGCTGCCCGTGGATACGATGATGACGCGCGAACAGTTTGAGACGCTGCCCTTCACCACGAAACAGGATCTGCGCGACGCCTACCCGATGGGCATGCAGTGCGTGCCGAACGAGGAGATCGTCCGCGTGCACTCTTCGTCGGGCACTACGGGCATCCCCGTCATCATGCCCTACAGCGCGCAGGACATCGAGGACTGGGCGGTGATGATGGAGCGCTGCTACCAATTCGCGGGCGTGACGACCGCCGACCGCATCCAGATAACCCCCGGATTCGGCCTCTGGACGGCGGGACTCGGCTTTCAGGCCGGCGCGGAGCGCCTGGGGGCGATGGTCATCCCCACCGGCGCGGGCAACACCGACCGCCAGCTGCAGCTGATGCGCGACCTTGAGGCCAGCGTCCTCATCGGAACCTCCTCATACGCGCTCGTCATCGCGGAAGAGGTCGACAAGCGCGGCATGCGCGGCGACATCCACCTCAAGCGCGGCATCTTCGGCTCCGAGCGCTGGGGCGACAAGATCCGCGAGAGGATCTATGAGACGCTGGGGATAGAATTCTTCGACATCTACGGACTCACCGAGATCTACGGCCCCGGCATCGCCATCGACTGCCACGAACACACCGGCATGCACTATTTCAACGACTACATCTACTGCGAGATAATTGACCCCGAGACCGGCAGAGTGCTGCCGGACGGCGAGCAGGGAGAGATCGTCATCACCACCTTCCGCAAGGAGGCGGCCCCCCTCATCCGCTACCGCACGCGCGACATCTCCCGCATCATTCCCGGCGAATGTCCCTGCGGCTCGCCCTTCCCGCGCCTCGACCGCATCGTCGGGCGCAGCGACGACATGATAAAGGTCAAAGGCACCAATATCTACCCGGCGCAGGTCGAGGAGATTCTGAAACAGATCGAGGGCTTCTCAAGCGAATACCGGATCGTCCTCGAAAACGAGGAGCTGCGCGACAGGATGATCGTTCAGGCCGAGATGAAAGAGGGCTGCGACCCAGAAAGCCTCGCCGAAACTCTCGTCAGGGAGTGCAAATCCGGCATCGGCATCCGCGTCGTCCCGCAGGTGATGAAGATCGGCGAGCTGCCGAGAAGCGAGAAAAAGACGCAGCGCGTGGTCGACAACAGATATTGATTTTTAAAAAATTCCGGCTCCGAAAGCCTTAAGAGGTTTTCGGAGCCTTTACTTATTACGCCGGGAAAATTTCAACATTTTTTTCGATAATTTACACAAAATCTCCACATCGGGGATGTATAATGTGTTACCGTAGCAGTTGTGTATGCAGCGGGGCGAGGCGGCCACAGGTCGGTAATATAAAACGTCCATGGCGTCAGCCCCCGGAGATGCTTGACTTAGAGTTGACTGTAAGGCTTAATATGGGCGGGAGCTTGGTGTACAGATGCCGGCCCTCTTTTTAACAGGAAGGATAATTTAACGTTAAGGATGATATGACTTTATGAAAATTACCGAAATATCCCTGCGCCGCCCGGTAACCGTCCTCATACTCACGATCGCGACGGTGATATTCGGCACCTATTCCTATCTGAACATGGGCGTTGAGCGAATGCCCAACGTCGAATTCCCCATCGTCGTCGTACGCACAAAAATGGAGGGCGCAAGCCCCGCGATCATCGACAACGACGTCACGGACGTGTTGGAGGCCCGCATCAACACCATCGAGGGCATCAAGAACATGAGCTCCAGCAGCTACGAGGGGCGATCGGTAATCGTAGTCGAGTTTGAGCTCGACCGTAATATAGATTTCGCCGCCGCCGACGTGCGCGGCAAGGTCAGCATGGCGACGGGGCAGCTCCCCGACGACTGCGAGGACCCGCAGGTCGACAAGTACGACCCCTCCGACCGCCCGATAATGAACATCGCCGTCAAAAACGACGGTCGCACCGACATGAAGACGCTCTCACGCTATGTAGACAAGATAGTGACGGAGCGTCTTCAGACCGTTAAAGGAGTCGGCGGCATCCAGCTCGCTGGCTTTCGCGACCGTGAGATGCGCGTCTGGCTGCGCCCCGAGGCGCTGGAGAGCTACCGCCTCACGACGAAGGATATAAAAAACGCGATCTACAACAAGCATGTCGAGCTCCCCGCGGGACGCGTAGAGACTGGCACAAAAGAGTACGGTATCCGCATCGAGGGCGAATACTCCTCCGCCGCGGAGCTAGAATACCTGCCGGTGGCGGTGCGGAACGGCGCCGTCATCCGCCTGCGCGACGTGGCGCGCGTCGAGGACGGCTTCGAGGACCAGCGCAGCGGCTCCCTCTACGAGGGCAAGCCGACCATCATGGTAATGGTCCGCAAGCAGAAGGGGGCCAACGAAGTCCTCCTATCCCGTCTCGTCAAGGAGCGCATCGGGGAGCTCAACCAGACGGCCCCCGCCGGTACGAGCCTCGTCGTCGTCTCCGACAACGCGAAGTTCATCCTCAGCTCGATGAACGGCGTATTCTGGGACATCATCATTTCGATATGCCTCACCTCGGTCATCATGTTCATCTTCCTGCGAACGCTGCGGGCCACCTTTATCGCCGTCATCACGATACCGGTCTGCCTTCTCGGCAGTATGTCCGTCCTCTACTGGATGGGGATCACGATCAACAATATGTCGATGATGGGGCTCTCGCTCGCCGTCGGGATGGTCGTCGACGCGACGACCGTCGTCATGGAGAATATCACGCGCCATAAGGAATCGGGCAAGAGCGCCTTCCGCGCCGCCGAGGACGGCACCAACGAGGTCGCCTTCGCGGTGCTCGCGGGAGCGGCGACGACGCTCGCCGTCTTCGTCCCAGTCGCCTTCATGGGCGGCATGATGGGGCGCTTCTTCAACTCCTTCGGCGTCACCGTCGCGATGACGATCTCCATCTCGCTCATAATCTCCATCACGCTGACCCCCTTCCTCTGCTCGCGCCTCATGGGGCGCAATCAGAAGACGACCGCCCTGCAGCGAAATATGGAGCGTCCCTTCCTCTGGCTTGAGGACAGATACCGCACGGCGCTCGCCTTCTCCGTCGGCCACCGCCGCACGATCCTCTTCTCGGCGCTCGCGCTATTCGCGCTGGGCATCACCTTCGCAACCTCCCTCGGCACCGAGTTCTTCCCCAGCGAAGACCAGGGACGCCTGCGCGTACAGGTGGAGCTTCCGGCGGACACCGGCCTTGAGGTCACGGACAGCGTGACCAAAGAGATGGTCGATATGATCCAGCAGGACAAGGCCGTCGCCTACACCTACGGAATCGTCGGCAGCGGCGCTGGCGAAGAGGTCTATAAATCGACGATCAACATTGAACTTATCGACCGCAAACTTCGCCCCAACGCGGCGACGGTCATGAGGCGTCTGCGTGAAAAGCTCGTCCGTTTCCGCGACGCCGACATAAAGATGGGTACCTGGGGCGGCTCGGACATCACCCTCGTCATCCAGGGACCGACCAGCGAATCGCTCGCTGACATCGGCGACCTGATCAAAAAGGACCTCGCGGAGAACGCCCGCGGCCTCGTCGACATCACGACGGACCTTCAGATGAACAAGCCGCGCATCAACCTCACGCTGAACCGAGCGCTCGCGGACGACCTCAACGTCAGTATCCGCGACCTCTCCGACGAAATGCTCACCTGGTTCGCGGGAGACCAGAGCGGCTCCTTTAACGAGGGTGGTTACCGCTACGACATCACCATCAGGTCGGAGAAGGAGGGGCGCGACGACCCGGAAAAGGTCCTCAAGACCCTCATCACCACCAAGAGCGGCGAGACGATACCCGCGGAGGGGCTAGTCAAAAGTTCGATCGGCATGGCGCCGAACGTCATAAAAAGATACAACCGCCAGCGTTCGCTGCAGATCGGCGCCAACGTCGAGGGCATCTCACCCGGCGAAGGCATCCTCATCATGGAAGAGGTATTCAGAAAATACGCGCCGCAGGACGGCACCTACAGTATGGTGCCGACGGGCGATTCCGAGAATATGAAGGAGAGCTTCGGATACATGTCAGTGGCGCTCATCTTCGCCATCATCCTCGTCTACATGGTGATGGCGATCCAGTTCGAATCCTTCATCCACCCCCTAACCGTCATGTTCTCGCTGCCGCTGATGACGGCGGGCTCCTTCGGACTGCTGGCGCTGACGGGGCTGCGGCTCTCCGTCATGAGCTTCATGGGGATAATCCTGCTCGTCGGCGTCGTCGTCAATAACGCGATCCTGCTCGTCGACTTCATAAACCAGCTGCGCGCATCGGGTGACGACAAAATAACGGCGGTGCTCAAAGCCGGCCCGCTGCGTCTGCGCGCGATTCTGATGACCACCGTATCAACAATGATCGGTTCGCTGCCGGTGGCGCTGGCCCTCTCCGAGGGCGGCGAGGTGCGCCAGCCGATGTCGGTCGCCGTCATCGGCGGACTCTTTACCTCGACGCTGCTGACGCTGCTCGTCATCCCCGTCGTCTACCTGATACTTGACGACCTCATGGATAAAGTACACGTAAAGATACGCCGTTACAACGCGTACAGAAGATTAAAGCAGCAGGGAGGACGCGCCTGATGAATAAGAAACTCGCCGGATTTCTCGCCGCCGCGCTCTGCGCGGTGACCTCCGCCGCATCGGCGGCCCCGCCCCCTATCGATATCGGTGAAGCGGTACAGCTGACGTTAAAAGACAACGCCGCGCTGCGCTCGCTGCGGCAGGAGCTCGTCAAAGCCCAGGCCTTCAAGCTGCAGGCGGACGGCACGCTGCTGCCCTCAGTCTCCGCGGGAGGCACGATCGACACCCAGCGCGAGCCACAGACTACAGACGGCTCCGACCGCAGCGGCAGCCGTTCCGCTAATGCAACGCTTGAACAGGTCATCTACTCGGGAGGCAAAAACAGCGCGCAGCGCGCGCAGTCGCCGCAGGTAAAGACTATCGCCGAGATGGCCGTCGCAGACGGAGAGAACAGCGCCGTGGGCGAACTTTACGCGCGTTTTTACGACGTGCTGCTCAAGAAAAAACAGATCGAGGCGGAGCTTGACGCCGTAGCGACCTCCGAGCTCCACCTGCGGCAGGTCACGCAGATGGCGAAGCTCGGTCTGGCCAACAAACTCGAGGTGATACGCGCGGGACAGCAGCTGGCCACCAACACCGCGAACCTAGCGACGGCGCGCGGACTGCATGAAACCTCGGTGATATCGCTGATGAATTACATGGCGATCGAGCCGCAGCAGCGCCGCGAGGTTGTGGGCGAGCTCTACGAACCGGCGATATCCGGCGACCGAATGGAGTCGCTCGCGCTTGCGGAAAAATTCCGCGCCGACAGGCTGCAGCTGCAGGAACAGCTCCGCTACCAGGAAAACCAGATTAAGATCGAGCGCAGCGGCATGCTGCCCAAGGTAACGGCGGGACTCTCAAGCGGCTGGTCCAACCCCTACCGGCAGCAGGACCGCAGCAGCGACAGCTGGCGCGCGGAAGTCAGCATTGCGGTCCCCATCTTCGACCGCAATGTGACACGCAGCGCCGTGATATCGGCACGCGCAGTACGCGAACAGGATCAGATCGCCCTCGAACAAAAAACACTTGACATAAAATCCGAGGTGGAGACCGCCTGGTCCGACATAGAGACGAGCCTGCGCAGCCTGCGGGCCTCCGAAAAGGCGCTGGAGCTCGCGAAAGAGACCCTGCGCCTCGCCGAAGTCGGCTACCGCGAGGGCGTCACGCCGCAGCTCGACCTGCTTGACGCGCAGTCCTCGCTGACGCTGGCGCAGCTTGAATACAACCGGGCGCAGTACAGCCACCTGATAGCGGTCGTCGCGCTCAAAGTTACCGAGGGTACCGTTATACAATGGAATGGGAAGTAGGCGCATACGCATGCTGCGCCGCCTATAGAAATTTGTCTGGTTCCGCTTTCGCGGAACTGGCAGCTTGCGAGGAGAGGAAATTAGATGAGCAAAGCAAAACTTCCGCAGAGGAGCACAATGATCGTACTGGCGGCCGTCGTCGCCATCGTGGTCGGGATCGGGATCTACAGCAGGCGCGATACTATCTTCGCCTCAAAAAAGGCCGCTGCGGGACCGACGAGCGTCATTGTAAAGACGGAGACCGTGCGCCCCGACAAGACCATCGCCGATAAAATCATCCAGAACATGTCCGTCGACGCGGAAAAACGCGTCGAGCTGCTGCCGCGCGTCACCGGACGCCTGCTCGCCCTCTCCGTAAAGCAGGGAGACTACGTGCGTAAGGGAGAGCAGGTCGCAACGCTGGAACACGACCAGCAGAACGCGCTGATACTCTCCACCGCGGCGCAGGCTGCCTCCGCGCGCGCCGACACAGAAAAGGCGAAGGCGCAGATGCTCAACGCCAAGACAAATTTAGAGCGCTACCGCCGTCTGGAAAAAGAGGGCTTCAGCACCAAGCAGCAGCTTGAGACAATGGAGACGGAATACACAAGCGCCGCCGCCTCCTACCGCGCCGCGCAGGCCAAGGAACGCCAGTACGAGGCCGAGGCGGCCCGCGTCCAGTCGGCCAAAGACGACTATATCATCCGCGCGCCGCTGGACGGCATCGTACTCAACGACTACAGCCTTACGCCGGGGGCGATGATCTCTCCCAGCTCCCCCATTCTCGACATCGCCGACCTGCGCCGGCTGAAAGCGACTCTCAAAGTCCCCGAGTCGAAGATCTTCATCGTCACAAAGGGCATGCCTGTGCTGCTCAAGTTTGACGCCCTGCCCGGCGAGACCTTTGAGGGCAGCGTCACGCGCATCGACCAGTACGTAGACCCCGCGACACGCACCAGCAACGTCGAGATAGCGCTCGACAACGAGAAACAGGCCGGCGGCAGACTGCGTCCCGGCATGTTCGGACAGGCCTCGATCGTGGAGAAAGAATTCCGCAACTCCATCACGATACCCGAGGGCGCCCTTCGCAGCAGCGAAAGGGGTTATTACGTCCTGCTGGTCAAAGACGGCAGGGCGGAGATGCGCGAGGTCGAGACGGGCGTCAGGGAAAACTCCCGCGTGCAGATCACCAAAGGGCTGGTCTCCGGCGACGAGGTCATCACCTTCGGCGGCAACAACCTCAACAGCGGCGAAGAGGTTACTGCGCAGAACTGATCTTATTTCTGCCTTCATATTTTACAAAAGAGCGTGTGCGGCGAAGATCGCCGCACACGCCATGTTCATACAAGGCTACAACATAGCCTCCTTAATGCAATACTAAAAATTTATCAGACGCGCAATGGCCTCTTCGACCGTTCGATTCAACGTCTGTTTATGAAGCCGCGAAAATATGGCGAGCTGTTTATGCAGTTCCGGCTTGATACGAACATTAAAGCTGCCCTTATATATCTTTTCCGGCTCTTTACCAAGTTCTTTACAGCTTTCGAGATAGTCGTCCACCGCCTCCATAAAATCCTTTTTCAAACACTCCGCACTGGCCCCCTCAAAGGTCACATGGTCGGCGATCCCCTCTATTCTCCCATGGAATACTTCGTCCGCCGCCGAATACTCCACGCTTCCGTAATAACCTTTATACTCCAGCATATTGTTCATATTATCCCCTCCTCTTTAAGTTCGGCGATCAGCTCTTTTATCTGGTACTCTAACAGCTCTTTTCGCGGGTGTGGCTTATGCATACTGAATATCTTTGTTCCACGATAAAATTTTATTCTCGATCCGCTCGTTTTTCCGCTGTTTGATAATATATATCCATATGCCTCAAGCAAAGTTTGTACTTCCTCAAAGGTAAAGTCCTTTGGCCTGTTTTGAAGCCTTTCCAGCAACTTTTCAATTCTTCCAATCTTCCCACCGCCCGTTTACAGTATAGCGCCGTTTTTAACTTTTGCAACTGAGAAATAGTTGCATTTATTTTTCCACCATCCGCCGTCCTCTGCCTCCCCGTTTCAGGATATTTCACAATACGCCGCGCCTTTTATAAAAAATCTCTCTGATATGTGTTATTATAATAGCCGATTTTAAATAATGAGATCTCCTGCGCAGGGGAATGCGGTGCGACTCCGCAGCGGCCCCGCCACTGTTACCGGCAACGGAAGTCAGGATACCTGCTCGGAGGGACGGATGTTATGCGCGGGCGTTTCTCATCCAGAAGATGAAAGATTTGAAGGGAGCCGCGGGCTCCCTTTTATTTTTATATAAAGGGGTATCGCTCTGTTGAAGCCATTTTTTCGCCTGTTTATATTTCTCTCGCTCCTTTTGATATTTTCCCCCTCGGCGGAGGCCTCGCCCAGGAGAATCGTTTCGCTGACGCCGGTCGGCACCGAGATACTCTTCGCGCTCGGACAGGGGGACAATGTCATCGGCGTTACAAACTACTGCGACTACCCGCCGGAGGCGCTCAAAAAGCCGAAGATCGGCGGCTACGCCGAGGTGAATTTTGAGACGCTGCTCTCCAAAAAGGCCGACCTTCTCGTGCTTCAGGACATGCACCTTCAATTCAAGGACGACCTAAAAAGGCTTAAGATCCCCTACGTCGTCGTGCGGCAGGAGAGCCTCGGCGACATCTACGACTCGATCACGGAGCTCGGCAAGGTCTGCGGCGAGCAGAAAAGGGCCGCGGAGCTGACGGCGAAGATGAAAGCCGAAATCGCCGCCGTCCGGGCAAAGGTCAGGGGGCTGCCGTCGCCCTCCGTGCTGCTCTGCGTATCCCGCGAACTCTCTGAGGAGCGGATATCCGTCTTCTACGCCGCTGGCGAAAAGACCTTTTACAACGAACTCATCACCCTCGCGGGGGGAAAGAACGCGCTGACCGGCGAAAAAAGCGGCTATCCCTATCCCAAAATTTCGCAGGAGGGGCTCGCCGCCCTCAACCCGGAGATAATAATCGACCTCGTCGGCGAACGGACATTCTACCACGCGATGGAACATATCGATTTGGATAAGGTCTTCAACGAAAAATACCTTAAAGGCCAGTGGCTCGCGGGAACCAAAGTGAGGGCCGTGCGCGGCGGGCGCGTCGCCGTCCTCGACGGCACCGTCTACCTGCGCCCGGGACCGCGGCTGCCGGAGATACTCAGGGCCTTCGCGAAGGCCATACATCCCGAGGTCAAATGGTGAACCCTCTCATAGAGGTGCGCGGGCTCTCCTATTCCATCGGCGAACGCGCCATTCTCTCCGACATCTCCTTCTCAGTGGCACGCGGCGGCTTTCTTGCCGTCATCGGCCCCAACGGCGCCGGCAAAAGCACGCTGCTCAAATGCGTAGGCGGCCTGCGCCCCGGCGCGGCGGGAGAGGTCATGATCGAGGGGCGGAGCATCGCTCAGATGACGGAACGCGAGCAGGCGCGGCGTATCGCCTGGCTCCACCAGAGCGGCGGCGAGGCCCTGCCCTTCACCGTCCGCCAATTCGCGATGATGTCGCGTTACCCGTGGCGGCCCGTGCTCAGCGGCGAATCCGAGGAAGACCGTTTCATCGTG
>OGYF01003517.1_pt1 | contig 10625 bp, 8 predicted proteins | sample 1576451 | NCBI WGS metagenome assembly OGYF01 (sample SAMEA3541505, study PRJEB24748) | human gut metagenome | biome: human gut; feature: human-associated habitat; material: faeces | place: China | collected 2012 | reverse complement strand
ACAAAAAGCACATCCATAATCACATCATCTGGAACTCCACCACGCTGGACTGCAAGCACAAGTTCCGCGATTTTCTCGGCTCCGGCAGGGCGGTCGCACGGCTCAGCGACGCCATCTGCACCGAGCACCGGCTGTCCGTCATCGCAGCGCCCAAGCGCGGGAAAAATCACTACGGCAAGTGGCTGGGCGACAACGCAAAGCCCACCCACCGGGAGCTGCTCTGCGGCCTTATCGACGCGGCGCTTTTGCAGAAGCCTGACGGCTTCGACGCGCTTTTGAAGCTGCTGGCGGAGGCAGGCTGCGAGGTCAGGCGGCGCGGCAATACGCTGTCCCTGCGCCACCTCGGCAAAAAGGGCTTTGTCCGTCTTTCCTCCATCAACGGCTATTCGGAGGATGAGCTGTGCGCTGTCCTTGCCGGGGAAAAGGAGCATACGCCGCGCAAAAAGCGGACGCAGGCCACGCGGAAAAAGAATACGCTGCTCATCGACATCGAGGCGAAGCTGCAAGCCGGAAAGGGCTGCGGTTACGAGCGCTGGGCAAAGGTATTCAACGTCAAGCAGATGGCGCAGACCTACAATTATCTCCGGGAGCATGGGCTGCTGGATTACGCGGAATTGGAAGAAAAAGCTGCCGCTGCGACGGAGCAGTTTCACGCGCTGTCCGCGCAGATCAAGGCGGCGGAAACGCGCATGGCGGAGATCGCCGTGCTGAAAACGCATATCATCAACTACGCCAAGACCCGCGACGTTTACGCCGGATACCGCAAGGCGGGCTACTCGAAAAAGTATCTTGCGGAGCATGAGGGCGACATCTTGCTGCACAAGGCGGCGAAGAATGCCTTTGACGAGCTGGGCGTCAAAAAGCTGCCCTCCGTCAGGAGCTTGCAGGAGGAATACGCCAAGCTGCTATCGGAGAAAAAGGCGGCGTATGCCGAATACCGGCGTTCGCGCGATGAGATGCGCGAGCTGCTGCTCCACAAGCAGAACGTGGATCGTATGCTGGGCAAGGATGAGCGCAGCGAGGAAAAGAAACAGGAGCATGATCGCCAGTAACGGCCATGCTCCTAAAGCGTTTCGCAGAAACGCGCAGCCACACATTTATGTGTGTTCAAAGGGTTTCAGGGGCGCTGCCCCTGACAAGCAGAGGGCAGTTTTCGCGGCGGCGGAAATTGCCCGAAAAGCAAAGTGGGTACCTCTTTGCCCTGCTTGCCACATCTTCTGCATGAGATATTAAGATTTGTACCACCTATTTTCCGGTATTTGGATGATTAGCAGACCGATACTCCGAAGGCAGGACTCCCGCATACCGTTTGAATTGCTCCGAAAAGCTCCCGGAGTTTTTGTACCCTACTTTTTGTGCGATTTCCCCGATATAGGCATTGCTGTGCAACAGCAGATCGCAGGCTTTTGCCATGCGCAACAGGAAAAAATGTTCAGAGAATGAGTGCCCGGTCACCGTTCGGAAAGTGTATTTGAATTTGGAGAGACTCATATAGCTCTGCTCTGCCATTTCTCTGAGCACAAGATTCCGATTGAGGTTCTGTCCCATATAAGTGGCTATTTTCATAATCGCGCTGTAATCCTCAGTTGTCACGGAAACGCCTTTGTTTGCCTGATCTGCATTTCGGAACAACAACGATATCGCTTCGTTCAGTTTGCCTCTGAAAAATAGCTCTGCACTGGTACGCTTCCCTTTGAACCCCAACATCTGATGAAAGATGGCGGACAATTCCGGAATACAGATCTCCCGGCGATTGCTCCGCAGCATTTGTTCAAATTCCGTGTACCCAATCCCGCACTCCTGTTTCAAATAGAAGTCATAGTATTCCGGATAGAGCTCGATTCCGAATACTTTTGCCGGGACATCTTTTTTGATGACATATCTCTGGGCATCATGCGCAGAAATCTGCTCGATATACTGTAAACCCGCATGTACACGCCCCAACGGAAATCGGCAATCAGACAAGATCGAATCGTATTGGTGGATTATAACAGAGTCGGATGAGTTTGTGACATACTCAAAATCGCAGTAATATAAATCGTCAGAATAGGAAATCGTCGCATAGGGTCCGACCTCATACAGCAAAGTTCTCCCGCGCCCTTTCCACGAATGAAACTCATAGGCACGAAAAGGCGAAGCGGGTTCTTGCCTCTTTGCTATCACACTTCCGTTTTGTGCAAAATATCTTTGATAACTTTCGTTCATGGTCATCTCTCTTTCATTCCGGCTACAAGCCAAATCATGCGGCCTGCGGCCAATTTGGCCTTAAATGGTTAGACATCACTAACCGTCGCTGCTATTATAACAAATGCCGATGGGTTTGGGAAGGCCGAAATCTGAGGCAACAAACGTCGCCCTCCTTTTTTGTCAGGCTTCGCAGGGCGCGAAACAGAGGAGGGCTTCATTTGACTATAAGAAAAGGCGCTGTGATTGATTTCAGGACGATTCTGCTTCTGGACCTGCTGTATATGTTATTTTTCCTGCTTTCCGGGAAACCGGAGGTGGTTGTAGCCGCCTTCCTGCTGTCTGGCACAGTTCTTTTTCTTACAGAACTCTACGTTGCAATGATTCGGTATGCAGTCCTTTTTGTTGCGCTGTTTTTTTATTACCACACAATTACAAACCTGCGGCTACCTTTCCTGCAGGGAACACTTTTTTCCTTGCTCGGCGTGGCGGCTTTTATTATCCAGAGGATACTTCCTTTCCTCATGCTGGCGGTTGTGATCCGTGATCGTAAGAACATCTCGGAGATTACCGCTTCTCTGGAGCGATGCCGACTTCCCAAGGGGATCATCCTCAGTATGACGGTGATGCTAAGGTACTTCCCGTCCATGAAGGAGGAACTGCGAATCATTATCGAAGCCATGAAACTAAAGGGCATAGACACATCCTGGCGTGGTGTGCTACTGCACCCGATCCGTATGCTGGAATATGTCGTTGTGCCAATGCTGTTTCGCAGTCTGCGGACTGCAGAAGAGTTTTCCTGCGCGGCTTTGGTCAAAGGGATCGAGCATCCGGGGCGTAGAAGCTCCTATTTTGACGTCAGGCTCCGCCCCTTGGACGGCTTGCTTTCCTCTGCTGCTGTTCTCTCCTTGTTGGTGAGTATGCAGATCAGTATCTTTTGAAGTAGAGGTGATGCGCGATGATACAAATTGATGAATTGAAGTATCGCTATTCCGACAGCGCAGTCTGGGCGCTTCGGGATACTTCGTTTTCAGTTGGAAACGGCGAACTGATCGTCCTGACAGGAAAGAGCGGCTGCGGGAAATCCACTCTGTTCCGCTGCATCAATGGGTTGTGCCCCAATTTCTTTGAGGGAGAGAAAGCGGGAGGCGTCTTCCTGATGGGAAAGGAAATCAGTTTGATGCGAATCGGAGACATATCCAAGATGGCCGCTTCCGTTTTTCAGAATCCGGAAAGTCAATTTTTCACAACGGATGTACTCTCTGATCTGGTTTTCGTCTGTGAAAATTACGGTATATCCAAGGAGAATATCCAGGCGTGTATGGACAGTGTAGTTGCCCTTCTCTCATTGGAGCCTTTGTTGGGCAGAAAACTCGCAGAGTTGTCTGGCGGTGAAAAACAAAAGGTAGCTATCGCGTCGGCACTGATGCTGAATGCAGACATCCTTCTGATGGACGAGCCCTCATCCAACCTGGATTACCAGTCGATCCGTTTGCTGAAGGATACGCTTGCCGGATTGAAAGCAGAGGGATATACGATCATGGTCATCGAACATCGGCTCTATTATCTTAAAGATATCTGTGACCGTCTGATTGTCCTTGAAAACGGCGAAATCGTCCGCACATACGAGCGGGAAGCGCTGACGGTATCGGACAACAACGCCTTTCATGAACAGGGCTTACGAGGCGTCCATCTGTTTCAAAATGCTGTGCGCGGTTCCCATGCACAAAACGCACCCAATCCACTCCTTGCACTGGAGGGAATCCGCTTTGGCTATCAAAAGGGAACTGACATTTTGCAGGGTATTGACCTGTGCGTTTACCCCGGAGATCGGATCGCTCTGCTTGGGAAAAACGGCTGCGGGAAAACGACCATGGGAAAAATCCTGTGTGGCTTAAAAAAAGAGCGGTGCGGCTCGATTCTCCTGAATGGGGCCCCGATTCCCTCTGGCCGTCGGAGCAGAGCCGTCAGCTATGTCATGCAGAACGTGGATTTTCAACTGTTCGGGTGCAGCGTATTCGACGATCTACTGCTGGGAAACGAAAAGCTGCCGGATATCGAACCGCGAGCCCACGGCGTTCTTTCAGAGCTCGGTCTTTCCGAGCAGGAAAAGCAACACCCGACTACCTTGTCCATGGGGCAGAAACAGCGGTTGGTTATTGCAGCGGCCTATCTCCTAAATAAGCGCGTCAACATTTTCGACGAGCCTACCAGCGGCCTTGATTATGACAGCATGATGAGCGTCTGCGACCTGATCATTTCTGTTACAGGGAGAGAGAACGCATCCATCGTCATCACCCATGATTATGAGTTTATCCTGTCTGCCTGCAACCGTGTAGTTCTTTTGGAAGACGGAATCATCACAGAGGACTTCCCTTTGGACAATCCGGAAAGACTGGAAAAAATCTTTCAAAATCATTTATAGGAGGAAACAACAATGAGGAACTGGAAAATCAGAGATTTTGTTCTGATCGGCTTACTGGCGGCTGTCGAGGCGGCCGTTATCTATGGTGTTGGGATGCTGACGGCTGTCCTGGCACCCATTATGCACATTTTTGGCCCCAGCATCACGGCGTTTATCATGGGCACAGTAGCGCTGTTTATCGTAAAGAGGGTTCGGCGCTTCGGTGCGATGACGCTCTTCCAAAGCCTGGGCGTCGCGCTGTTTACGCTGACGGGTATGGGCAGCGTCGTGTGCCTGATTTGCGTTGTCATTGTCAGCCTCATCGCCGACATACTCATCACCAAAACAAATTTCAAGACGATTTCTGTCGCTGTTGGCCACGGGTTAGCACATGCCGCGTATTTCTTCGGCGGCTGCTTCCCAATGTTGTTTTTCTTGGAGCGGGAGATCAACCGGTGGGTCGAGATGGGGCTCAGCGAGGAAGCCATCCAGGAATATGTGAAGTACTTTACCGGCGGCTTTGTCGCACTCGGAACAGCGACCGCCCTCATCTGCGGGGTTCTCGGCGTGTATGTCGGCAAGACTCTCTTGAAACGGCACTTTAAGGATATGGATTGAGAGATGAAAGGACAAATGAGGAAACGTTTTGGAGACTTTCTGAAACCCTACGCGGGGAAATATGTTGCTTCTGTATCGCTGGCGATTGCAGGCGTGTTTTTCGGTCTGGTTCCTTATTACATCGCCTATCGTCTGCTGATCGGTTTCCCGGCCGGATACTCTTATCGTGAACTTTTGGTTGGCACAGTTCTGATTCTTGTGTTCTTTGTGCTGCAACTGCTGACACATAACGCATCTACGGCAATCTCCCACAAAACTGCCTTTCGTATTCTGGAGCAGGTGCGCGGCGCGCTTACCGATAAGATGCTGCGCCTGCCGCTGGGGGAATTGCAGGCAAAGGGCAGCGGGCATTTTCACCACATGCTGATTGACGGAACGGAGCGGCTGGAGTACCCCCTGGCCCACGCCATTCCGGAAACGACATCCAGCGTTTTGCTGCCGCTAGGGATCGTTTCTCTGTTGTTTGCAGTAGATTGGCGTATGGCGTTATCGGTGCTGCTTCCCGCCGCGTTGACGCTACTGGCTTATCTGCCCATGTATATCGGTATCATGAACGAGTTTGCTAATACCTATTACACATCGCTGGAGCGTATGAATGGACAGATCATCGAATACATCCGGGGAAACAAGGAGATTCGGATTTTCGGGCAGGAAGAAAAGTCTTACGGAAGATACACTGAGGCCATCCGAACCTATGAATCGTCCACGCTGACGCTCTACCACAGGATGCACATCGTTGCCGCTCCCGCCACGGTGATCCTGTCCTCCATTCTGGTCGCGGTTCTTTGTACAGGCGGTGCCTTGTATGCGCAAGGACAACTTTCGGGATACATCTTTCTGCTCTCCGTTCTCTTGTCGGTCGGGATTGGCGCATCCCTGCTCAAATTCACGGAGTTCATGGATAACTTCTATCATCTCAAGAACGGTAAGCGGCTGATTAACAGCCTTCTTTCCGCTCCAGAACTGCGGGACGGCGCTCAGGAGGCGCTTGAGAATAATCGCATTGAGCTACGCAATGTCTCTTTTGCCTATGAGAAGGAACCGGTTCTCCGGGACGTATCTCTGGTGTTTGAGGAGAAGCAGAAGGTGGCTATTGTCGGGCCGTCCGGCGCAGGGAAAACGACCGTCGCCAATCTGCTTGCCCGCTTCTGGGATGTGACTGGGGGCAGCATCACGCTCGGCGGCGTAGACTATCGTGATTTGTCCCTGTCCGCTCTGATGTCCAAAATCAGCTACGTCACACAGGACACCTTCCTGTTCAATCTTTCCGTGATGGAAAACATCCGGCTGGGTGATCCCGCCGCTTCGGATGCACAGGTCATGCAGGCGGCAAGGCAGGCACAATGCGCAGAGTTTATTGAGGCCCTGGATGACGGCTATCATACGGTAGTTGGCAACGACGGGGCGCGACTTTCCGCCGGGCAGCGTCAGAGGATCGTCATCGCAAGGGCAATTTTGAAAAACACACCGATTTTGATCCTCGATGAGGCAACCGCCTATGCGGACATGGAAAACCAGCAAAAGATACAAGCCTCTCTGCAGGCGCTGTGTCAGGATAAAACGCTGATCATCATCGCCCATCGGCTCACCACCGTCACCGGATGCGATCAGATCGTGGTGCTGGAGGACGGCAAGGTCAATGCTGTCGGCACACACGAGGAACTGCTCGGCTCCTGCGTGCTTTATCAGAACATGTGGAATTTCCATCGGTCGGGACAGACAGAAGAAGCGGAGGTGATCTCGTGCTGAATACAATGCGGGAGTTTCTGCATCTGATGCGTTCCCAGCGTCGGCAGCTCTATTTGTCGCTGCTGCTCAGTTTTCTGGATGGGATTCTTCTCATGCTTCCGTGGATCGTGGCTTACCGGATGATGGCCGCAATGCCGGAATTCAATCCACAGGCTTCGTCGATACCATTTGAAACGGTTATGTCCCATATTTTATGGATGAGCCTCTGTGTACTGGCTCGTATCTTCGTGCGCTATCTCACGCTCCGGTTTCGTTCTGGCGCTGGCTATAAGGCTATGTGCGAGGAGCGGATAAACTTGGGAGAACACCTGAAAAAGACGCCGCTTGGCTATTTCAGTGAAAAAAACTTAGGGGATCTGGTTACTACGATCACATCCGACGCCGCCTTTTTGGAGATCGAGGGAGTCGGCGTCATTGAAAAAGCGGCAGCGGGTATTCCAGCGTTGGTCATCGGGCTGGCGTTCCTCCTTGGTGTGGATGTGCGTGTGTTCCTGCTGACCTCTGCTATTTTGATCCCCGCCTGGTTTGCCTACCGCCATCTTGCCGCAACGCAGGATCGCCTGAATATCAATCGGCAGCAGATGATTGCAGAGGTGGCGGAAGACGCCGTGGAGTTTGTACTCGGCATCCATGTTCTGAAAGCCTGCCGGAAAGAGCAGCGGCAGGCTTCCAGATTAAAAAGCACGTTTGAACGGCTGCGGATCGAATCCGTGCGCACGGAGCTTACCCATCTGACGCCGATGGCCTCGTTTCAGTTCTGGTTCCGGCTGATCACCGCAGGAACAGTCTTCCTGTCCGGCTTCCTCTTTCTCCGAAACGAGATCGACTTTCTGCGTTTGTTTCTGCTGTCGGTCTCTTCTTTCGGGCTTTTCCAAAGCGCGGAGCTGATGGGCATCTACAGCATCTTCTCCAAAATGACGCAGCAATCCATCGACAGGATGAAGACGATCCGAGAGCTTCCGACGATGGAGGAGCTTTCTGGAACAGATCAGCCGGAGTATTTTGACATCTCTTACGAAGGCGTCACCTTTGCCTACGGCCATACTCCTGTCCTGAAAAATGTTACTTTCTCTGTACCGGAGAAAACGACAACGGCGCTGGTAGGTCTGTCCGGCAGTGGAAAAACGACAATCATCAACTTGCTGGCTCGCTTTTGGGAGCCGCAGCGGGGTGATATCCGTATCGGAGGAAAATCGCTCAAGGCACTCGCCTACGACAATCTTTTGAAAAGTCTCAGCTTTGTTTTCCAGGATGCCGTCCTGTTCCAAGATACGGTTTTCAATAACCTGCGGATCGGAAAACCTTCTGCTGGTATGGAGGAGGTTGTAGCCGCAGCCAAACGCGCCCGCTGTCACGAGTTCATAATGCAGATGGAATGCGGGTATGACACGGTTTTGGGCGAGGGTGGGACGAAGCTCTCCGGCGGAGAAAAACAACGATTGGCTATTGCCCGTGCGCTTGTTAAAGACGCTCCCATCGTTCTGCTCGATGAAATGACGGCGAACATGGATGTGGAGAATGAAGTGAAGGTACAGCAGGCTTTGCGCGAACTTCTGAAAGACAAAACAGTCATCATGATCGCTCATAAGCTCTCCACCGTAAAGAACGCCGACCAAATCCTTGTGTTGGAGGATGGGACCATCAGCCAGAGAGGGACGCACTTTGAACTGCTGGCTCAGGAAGGATTGTATCAAAGGCTCTGGAACATCCAGTATAAAGCGGAGCGATGGCATTTTTGAGACACAGCTACACCCTTCCTTATCGCTGTTTAATTGCAAACTAACCCGACAAAAAACTGTTGAGCAACATCAAGTATCTGATTGCCTTTCAGAAAATCATATTTCAAATAAAGGGGATGGTCCACACTAAATTGCCTGGCGTGAAAAACAAAGCATAACGCGGTCGGGCATCTGCCTGACCGCGTTAGTTCTTTTCCTGCAATGCTTCAGCTTGCTGGCATAGAGCAATATACTTCTGAATTTCAGATTCACTCTTTCCTGCAAAGAAATCTATAACGCTCTTTGAGACATTACTTGTGGGTATGTTCTGAAAAACAATGGCGTCTAAGCTGACATTGAGCTCTCGTGCCAACAGCATAACAGTTTCAAACTTCGGGCTGCTTCTACACCGCTCTATTTCGATGATTGTACGGACACTCATATTCAATCGCTCTGCTAAAGCGCGCTGCGTCAGTCCATGTTTGATCCTGGCACTTCGCATAGCTGATGCAAACGAGTCCAGCAAATTATTCATTACACATCACCTCAATGATATTATATGGTGCGCTTGGGCTCATATAAATCACCATGCAAATCATGTAAGGTGATGCATAGCTCATTTCCGGAAAGGAGATGACCACTATGACGAGAAAGAGGGCTGTATAAAAGAATCTTCTTCAGAAGATTCAAGAATCCAAGAGAACACTTTAGGCGAGGGACTGGAAACAGCCCTTATATTGTGAGTTGCGCTCATATAGGTGAGCCGCAACTCTCTTTTTATGCGCTCTGCTCCACCCCTCCTTCGTGTGAAGGAGAAAAAGAGCTTGTTTGCTTAGGCGATTATATACGACCGATTCAACAGCGGTGCAGGTCGCCGCCCTCTGATTTCGATTCTCCAATCTACAACAATCGAAATCGGAGGTAGACAATGAAGATAATCAATTTGCGGGATTACTATCCCTTCTACAGCACAGATGTGTTTCTGGAGGTCTCAGATGAGGTTGCTTCGTTCCTGGAGGATGAAAAGCGGCTTCAGATCAACTACGCGCAGTACATCCGCGACAACAAGGCGTTCTATTCGCTGGACGCCGGCGACGGCATTGAGGCGGAGGCGCTGAATCTGCCGGAACAGCCGGACGCAGCACTGGAGCGCATGGAGTTGGAGAGGCTGCTGAAAGAGGGACTGGCGCAGCTCACAGAAACCCAGCGGCGCAGGCTGCTTGCCTCTGTCCTTGACAAAATGACCGCCGTTGAGATTGCAGCCGCCGAAAGCGTCAGCAAAGCGTCTGTCGGAGAGAGTATCAATAGGGCCATTGTCCGGCTCGAAAAAATTCTCAAAGATTTTTTCTAAAACACCCTTACTTTTGCCCGTTTTTTCTTGAGGTATATGAGAGGGATATTCTTCTTTCTCGCCTCTGTTCCTTGAAAACGGAATATACACCGGCATCAGCACAGACCCCGCGCGGCCAGACGGCCAAGCGAAGAAAGGCGCGCCGCCACGACGACAGCCAACTGCCCTCCAGGGCGGGAAGGCGTCCGAGCGATCTACGCGGCCTTTGACCCGATGCGTGGCAGCATCGGGCGCGATGACAGCGCGGGCGATACGCAACCCCAGCTACGGCCTTCCACTGACTTGAGGGGGATTCCTGCGGCGCTCGTGAGCCTTACAAGCCACGGCGCTGCGGGAATGGGACAGCCTTGCCAAAGGCGGCTGCTGCCGGTCCCAGAGGCTCTTGGAGCCTTCGCCGGGGGACGTGACAAATACGGCGAGCAAAAATCCAAACACAAAAGGAATATGCAGGCAGCCGCGCCGGAACTCGATCTCAATTCAATGTAATTCCCCTGCAATCCCGCGCAGCCGCCTCTCAAAGTCAGATACCATGCGCTGACGGGCTTCCCCGTCAGCGCATTCATGTGACCTTGAGGAAACCCACCAAACCGAGAAAGGAGAT
>OGYF01003511.1_pt1 | contig 10633 bp, 5 predicted proteins | sample 1576451 | NCBI WGS metagenome assembly OGYF01 (sample SAMEA3541505, study PRJEB24748) | human gut metagenome | biome: human gut; feature: human-associated habitat; material: faeces | place: China | collected 2012 | reverse complement strand
CTCATCGGCGTTGCGCTGACGCTGGTGCTCATCCTCGCGGGCGCGGGCTACATGCTCTACATGAGCCGCAGCGACAGCGGCCAGCGCGCCACCGCGCGCCGTAACGCCATGGCCGCTACCGAGGTCATGTTCGCCCTGGCCCAGAACACGGACGATCCGCTGGTGCAGGAGGAGCGCGAGGCGCTGATCAAGCAGTGGAGCGGCGTGCCTGCGCAGGCCTACCGCCTGGCGGGGCAGGACTATCTGGATGTGGGCGACGTGCAGATGGCGATCACCTGCCTGCGCATCAGCGACGCCATCGACCCGGAGAACTACGACGGCCTGCTTTTGCTGGCCAATGCCTACGAGCTGGACGCGCAGGACGAGCAGGCCGAGGCGGTGTACCTAAGGCTCGCCCAGGAGGTCAGCCCCTTCCGCAGCGAGGCCTACACGGCGCTCATTAGCATGTATCTGGAGCAGGACCGCGGCCCCGAAGCGGCGGACATGATGCTTCTGGCCTATGAGAACACCGACCGCGAAAACTTCCGCCAGCAGCGGGATGATTTTATCCCCGCCATGCCGGAGGTCAGCCTCACCGCCGGGCGCTACGAGATCAGCGCCATGGAGCAGGACATCTCCCTTACCTCGCCTCAGGGCTACGACGTGTACTACACCGTGGATGATGACGCGGTGCTTCCGGAGGACGGCATCCTCTGCGAGGACGGCAGCATCATACCCAAGGAGGGCACGGTCACGCTGCGCGCCGTGGCGGTCAGCGGCGATCTGGTCAGCGACCCGATCAGCGTGTCCTACAGCTTCTATTATCCCACGCCGCCCGCGCCCAAATGCAACCTGGCTCCCAATACCTATAAAACCCTGCGCGAGGTCAGTCTGCGCGCCGGCACCTTGAGCGAGACCCAGGCTGCGGGGCTGACCAAGGCCGAGCAGGCGGAGATCGAGAGCCACTACGTCTACTATTACACCATCGATGGGTCTACCCCCACCGAGGAGAGCCCCGTCTACGATGGCACGCCCATCAAGCTGCCCTCCGGCCGCGTCAAGCTCAAGGCCGTCTGCGTCAACCAGTACGGGAAGATGAGCCCGACGCTGGAGGTCGAATACAAGTTCAACGTCTCCCCCTACCCCCTGAACATGTATGAGGAAAGCGACACCTTTGGCAGCTTCACCCTCAACAAGACCTCCATCGACGAGTTCAAATCCGCCTTTGGCAATCCGACCCAGGAGTTGGAAACTACCTACCTGAACCTGACCAACTCGGCGCGGCATCTGCAATACAGCTGGGGCTATGCCGTGTTTATCCTGGAAAACAACGCCTGGCAGCTGGTGCGCGTGGACATGAACAGCGAAATCGGCACGCCGCCGCGCGGGGTGGGCTTTGGCAGCACGGAAAGCGAGATCGTTTCCGTCTACAAGGACTTCGGTCAGGTGGAGGCCCCCAACGGCACGCGCGGCCTGTACTACGACTATCCCAACGTTGGCCAGGTGCTGGTTAACGACGACGGTACCCGCACTGTGCGCTACACCTGTCAGATTTCCACCAGCAAGGTCTGGGTGCTGGAATACGACCTGGGCAGCAACGGCCGCGTCACCCATATGGCGAACTACTACCAGCCATGAGCTGGCGCGAGCGACCGCTTCGCGTTAAATTTAACAAACATGGAAGAAACCTGCGGGGTGATACGTCCTATGCAGTGGGCGTATACTCCGCGTGGAAAAAGACTTGCGGGGGAAAGCGCCGGTGATTTTGTCCGGTTTGCCGGAAAAAGGGGGAAACACCGTGAAGGAACTGTGGAAACATCTGCTGTGCGCCGCCTTGTGCCTGTGCATGCTCTTTTCATCAGCGCTGGCTGAGGGCGTGGATATCAACCTGCATGTGGTAGCTGATTATAGCGACGCCGACGCCACGATCATCCGCTCCGGGCAGGTGGTGGGCGAAAGCCTCTACCTGCTGGTGGGCGGCCTGTACGGTAGCGAGGACGAAGGACAGGTGAAGCTGGAGCGCTGGACCGCCGGAATGAGCGGACCGGAAACCGTGCTGGAGGGCCTGATTAGCTACCGCAATGAGGACGCGGATGACACCATGCCGGTGGTTCAGCGCCTGATGACCGACGGCGAATGCCTCTATGGCTACGACGAGAGCAGCCGCCAGGTCACGCTCCTGGTGGACGCCGCGGGCAGCGCGGCGGCCCAGGCGCTGTGCACGCTGGAGGCGGCGGAGGAAGCGAGCTCCGCGGACGACAGCTATTACGGTAGCTATGTCAGCGCCATGTTCGTGCAGAATGGCGAAGTGGTGAGGCTGGCGGAGAACTACGGCGAGGGAGAAACCAGCTATATCGTGGAGCGCTACGCGCTGGATACCGGCAAGCTGGTTGCCAGGAGCGGGGCCGATAACACGCTGCGTACGCTGTGCTCCTACAAAAATGGCAAGTATCTGGCGATGGTACAGCCCGCTCCGGGGCCGGAGGACATGGATATGCCCATGTCGCAGCTCGCCCTCTACGACCCTGCCACGGGTGAGATGAGCACCGTGGCGACCTTGTCCGGCAGCTATCTGAACAATGTGACCTACGACCCGCAAAGCGACACCGCTTATTACTGCTGCGACGCGACGATCTATGCCGTGCCGATGGCTACGGGCGAATCCCGCGTCAGCGCCTATCTGCCGGTGAACGCCTGGTCCGGCTCGGACACGACCTTTGGGGCGCTTTCGGGTGGGATGATCGTCTATGCCAACGGAGACGGCGCCTATGTGCGCCGGCTGGATACGCCGGAGCTGGCGGCGGGCGCGCTGACCATCGCCAACGAGGGCGGGACCATGAAGCATATGGCTGTGGTGGCCGAGCATCCCGAGCTGAACGTGACGCTCGCCAGCAATTACCCGCAGACCATGGAAGAGCTCACCACTGCCATGGTCAGCGGCACCGGCAGCATAGATGTGTTCAGCCTGAACACGGACGCCAATCCCGTGGCGCGCCTGATCGACAAGGGGTATGCCGCGGACCTGAGCGGCTATCCGGAGCTGATGGCCGTGGCCGGGCGCATGGATGCGCGCTTTACCGAGTCGGTCATGCGCGACGGCAAGCTCTACGGCCTGCCTGTTTCGCTCTATACCAGCGGCATGGGCGTCAATGCCGACACCATGGAAAAGCTGGGGCTCACCCAGGACGATCTGCCCACCACCTGGCTGGAATTCCTGGACTTTGCGGCGAATTTCTATTATGATTACGGCGAGGAAAACGCCGACGTGGCCCTGATGGATCTCAATATGCGCAGGCCCCTGTTCCAGATGATCTGCAAGCAGTATGTGGCGGCGCAGCTGAGGGATACCGGCAGCATCAGTTTTGACACCCCGCTGTTCCGAAAGCTCATGCAGGCGCTGGAGGCCATCGACTTTACCGAGCTGGACCCCTACGAGGTCAAGGGGGACAAGGTCTGGGAAGGCGATGACGCCAATGAGTTCTATGAAAAGCAGCAGCTTTTCACCTCGTATGCCGAGGCCACGCCCCGCTCGATGGGCCAGAGCGGATACGGCAGGGTCAACCAGCCCCTGATTCTCAGCCTGGACGGCGAGACGGAGCCCATTGTGCCCGTGAGCATGACCGTGATGATCGTCAATCCCCGCAGCACGCGCATCGATCAGGCGGCCGCCTATCTGACCGCGTATGCCGGGCATTACGAGGCGGAAACGGAAAACATCATGTTCTTCCCCGACCAGAACGACCCCGTGCCCAACAGATATTACGAGGTCCAGAAGCAGAGCTACGAGGAAAGCCTGCAGGATCTGGACAGCCGCATCGAGAAGGCAGACGAGAGCGAAAAGGCCTCCCTGCGCGACAACCGGGAGCAGATTCAGGGCTTCCTGGACGAGCTGGAGAACCAGCGCATGAGCGTGACGGAGGAAATGATTCAGGCGTACCGCGAGCAGGTGGCTCCCTACCTGTACGTCACGCCCCAGACGCCGCTGACCAACTCCGATTCCAGCGGCGAGCTGGGAACGCTCACCAGCCAGTACCTGGACCATGCCATCGATTTGGATACCTACATCCGCGAAATGGATCAGCGGGTGAGAATGATGATGCTGGAGGATATGTAACATGACTCGGAAAGCCCTTTCCCTGCTCCTTGCGCTGACACTGCTTTTATGCTCGTTGCCCGGCTGGGCGGCAGGCATGGTCGTGAGCGCAGCCGTTGGCGGCGTATCCATCAGCGTGGATGATGATAACGTCGTTACGTCCGCGACCAACGTGGGAAGCACCCTGTATCTGCTCTACCAAAGCGGCGCGGTCGCCACCCGCCCCGTGGATACCAACGAGCCGACCGTGCTGGGCGAGGTTCTCAACACCCAGTACTATACCGAGGCCCCACAGACCGAGGAGGGCCAGGCCCGCATGGACCGGCTGTTCGTCTGGGACGGCCGCGTCTGCGGCATGTGCACCCCCACCGGCGAGGTGTGGACGCTGCTGGATGACGCCGGCGCCTTCGCGCCCGTAAAGGTGGAGGGCCTCACGCTGGACACCTCCGGCCTGGTTTTTCAGGAGGAGGGCGAGGGCTATTCGGTCGCGGTGGAGGTCAGTAGCTTCTTCTGCGAGGGCGACTGGCTGTACTACACCGGCATGGTCTATATGGGCACGCCATATGCCGTGGCCGGCCGCATCAGCCTGGAAACGGGCGAGAAGCAGGTCTTTGCCTGCGAAAACCTCACCGGCCTCGCGCCCGTGGGCGACGGCTCCATCATGGCGATGCTCTATGATGTCTCAGCCCTGTACTCCGTCACTACGCAGGCGGACCTGACCAAGCCCGCGCAGTACGGCCTCTTTGATCCCGAGAAGGACGCAGTCGCCTCCCCGGCGGATCTGCCCACCGATAATGCTTTGGGCGGCTATTCCACCAACGGCATCTGTGTGGGCAACGGCTCGCTGTACTATCTGGACGGCTCCCGCGTAGCGGGCCTGGACATTGCCAGCGGCCAGAAGCGCGTGAGCGCCTATACCGGCGGCGGCATGGTTTCCAACGGAGGGCAGGCCCTTTATGTGGACGGCTACTATGTCCTCATCAGCGGCTATGAGGGACTGCGGGTGTTCAAGCTGGACCCGGAGGGCATTGAAAACGGCGCGCTGACCATCTTTGGCGAGTTTGGCAGCAACACGCACAACGCCTTCGTGCGAAGCCACCCCGAAATTGCCGTGGATGTGAGCGGGGACTATACCAGCGACATTGAAAAGCTCACTCAGTCCATGGTATCGGATACCGGCGCGTACGACGTGCTGCTGATGAACCTGTCCTACATGCCCGTGGAGCGCCTGATTGAAAAGGGCTACTGCGCGGACCTCAGCCAGAGTGCGGACATCATGGAAAAGGTGTCGGCCATGTACCCTGAAATGGTCGAGCCGCTCATGGTGGACGGCAAGCTCTACGGCGTGCCCGTGGGCATGAGCGGCACCTGCTATGGCGTCAACATGGAGCTTTGGGAAAGCCTGGGCCTGACGGAGGACGACCTGCCCACATCCGTGCCCGAGCTCTACGACTTCGCCGCCAACTGGGTATGGGACTACGGCGAGGACCACCCGGAAATCTCCCTGTTCGACCTGGGCAGCTATTCCAACCAGATTCTCTATTCCCTGCTGCTCAACGACTATATCGCCTACATGCAGAAGCAGGGCGAGGAGCTTGTCTTTGACACGCCGGTGTTCCGCGCGCTGATGGAAGGCTTCTCCGCCATCGACTTCGAGGAAATTCTCAGCGTGCAGGATCAGGACGCGGACACCTACTGGACCCCGGACGCGCTGTTCAGCACGGCCATGAGCGTGGGCTACCTGGGCTATCAGGACGAACGCTTCCAGCCGCTGTACCTGGCGCTGGAGGAGGGCGGGGAGCCGTTTATCGGCATGAACCTGAGCGTTTTGACCGTGAATCCCCGCACCAAGCGTATGGATCAGGCGCTTCTCTACGTGAGCGAGTACCTGGATAACCTGGATAAGACCAGCGCGAACATCACCCTCTTCCCCGATCACAACGACCCCGTGGAAAACGATTCTTATCAGAGCAACCTTGAGGATATGCAGGAATCCCTGGCCAAGATGCGACAGAGCCTCGAAAATGCCTCCGAGGAAAATCGCGCCGAGATCGAGCAGCAGATCCAGTGGCAGGAGGAGAGCATCGCGGACTGGGAGAACTACCGCTACTCCGTGACCGCGGAGCAGATCGCCGACTACCGCGAGAATGTGGCGCCTCTGGTCTACGTCATCCGGCAGAACGTGTTCCTCAACGCCGACGCCTCCGCGACCAGCGAGATCAACAAGCTGCTGATGCAATACATGGAGGGTGCGGTGAATCTGGACTCTTTGGTGCGGGAGCTGGACCAGCGCGTGCGGCTGATGCAGCTGGAAGACCAATGATGCAGCGCGTTTTTCCCTGCTGCCGGCGGGCCCTGGAAAGAGCCCGCCGGCACGGCTGTGTGCCCCGTGCGCACAGGCTGAAAACTGCCGCCAAAGGAGCTGTGCATGTTTCGTAAAAAATCCGTCTGGCTCTATCTGCTGCCGGGCCTGCTGGGACTTCTGGCCTTTTACCTGGTGCCCTTTGTGTGGGGCGTTTGGTTCAGCCTGACCGACGGCACCATCGACAACCGATTCGTGGGTTTTGACAACTACCTGCGCGTGTGGCAGAATGAGGTGTTTCAGCTGGGGCTGAAAAACACCATCGAGCTCTCGCTGTTGTGCGCGCCGGTCATTTTCGTGCTTTCCTTTCTGCTGGCGGGCATGCTGCGCAAGCCCATCGCGGGCAGCACCTTTTATCGCAATGCCCTGCTCATGCCCTATCTGATGCCCTCGGCCGCCATGCTCATCATCTGGCTGATTCTCTTCGACTACGGCGGGCCGATCAACCGGCTGGCTGTGTCGTTGGGCTTCGACCGCGTCTTTTGGCTGGAGGGAGCGGCCCTGCGCGTGCCCATCGTGCTGCTCTATATCTGGAAAAACCTCGGCTTCAGCGTGGTCATCTTCACCGCCGCGCTGCAGGCGGTCCCGGAATCCCTGTATGAATACGCCAGCCTGGAGGGAGCCGGCTGGTTCCGGCGCGAGTGGTCCATCACGCTGCCGCAGATTTTGCCTACGGCCTTTCTGGTGTTTGTGCTGGCCGTGGTCAATGCCTTCAAGATTTTCAAGGAGGTGTACTTCATCGGCGGCGCCTATCCCGCCGAAAGCATCTACACCCTCCAGCACTATATGAACAACAAATTTGCCAAGCTGGATTATCAGGATGTGACCACCGCCGCCTACTCCTTCGCGGTGATCGTGATCGCCCTGTTCTTGTTGCTCTACCGCACCAAGAGCGTGCGGCAGGGCGAAGCCGCCTGAGGAAAGGAGCGTATTCCATGGCGCAGAGCCACGTATCCATTGGGGCTGCCGGGAAGCGGCGCAGGCGGAGCGCGCGCGGGCTGATGCGGCGCGTGCGCAGGGCCAGGCCCCTGAGCTGCCTGATTCTGACGCTGATCGCGGTGATCATGCTCATCCCCATCGTGTTCACGTTTTTATATTCCTTCTTCCCCAAAAGCGAAATCTCATCCTACCTGGCCCAGCGCGGCAGCTATGACCAGAGCCGGTGGATGGACATTCTCTTTTCGCCCGCGCAGGTCAGCCTGCGGCAGTACTACACCATCCTCATCGAGGAGCCGCAGTACCTGCAGCTGTTCTGTAACAGCGTGCTGTATGCCGGGGCCATTCTGGTGGGACAGGGGTTTGTGATTCCGCTCACGGCCTATGCCCTCAGCCGCTTCCAGTTCCGCGGGCGCGACGCGCTGTTCTTTCTGGTGCTGGTGCTAATGGTGCTGCCCTTCCAGGTGACCATGGCCCCCAGCGTGATGACCCTTCGGGCCTTGGGGCTGCTGGATACGATCTGGGCGGTGATTCTTCCCATGATCTTTTCGCCCTTTTATCTGTTCCTGGTGCGCCAGTTCATGATCGGTATCCCCGGCGAGATCATTGAGGCCGGGCAGATGGACGGGGCGGGCACGCTGCGCTGCTTTGTGCACGTCATGCTGCCGGTGTGCCGTCCCATCCTGTGCGCGGCGGCGGCGCTGAGCTTTGCCGACAGCTGGAATATGGTCGAACAGCCGCTCATCTACCTGACCAACCAGAGCATGCAGCCGCTGTCGGTCATGTTCAACCAGATCAACACCGATTCCACAGGCGTGGCGTTTGCGGGCGCGGCGCTGTACCTTTTGCCCATGCTGCTGATCTATATCTACTTCCAGGATGATATCCTCCTGGGCGTGCAGCTAAGCGAGCTCAAATAGGAGGAGGGGTTCCAATGAACAAGAAGAAGCGGGCACTCAAGGCGCTGGTGTGGCTGGGCGTAATCGTGGCCGCATGCATGTACTTCTCGCGCACCATCCAGACCATCACCACTCCCAAGGTCAAGCTGGTGCAGGCCACCACGGGGCGCATCGAACAGAAAATCTCGGTGGAGGCCAAGCCGTATTTCCCCGTGGAGACGGAAATCACCCTCAACAAGGCCAAGGATTATCCCATTACGGTGGATAAGGTATATGTCAAGCCCGGCCTTTTGGTCAAGGAGGGCGATACCATCTTCACCGCCACCATCAACGACTATCAGACCAAGGAAGAGGACCTGCTGACCAAGTACAACGAAAAGTCGCAGGAGCTGATCGACCTGGACATCAAGAACCGGAAAAACTCCAAGCAGAGTATGCAGAACGATCTCTACGACCTGATGATCGAAAAGCAGGATGCGCTCAATGAGGCCGAGAGCAAGGCGCGCCTGGCGGCAGCTGCCGAGGGGATCGAACTGACCTTTGACCAGACCCTCTGGGAAGCCAAGGCCAAGCAGGCGGGCGCTTCAAACGAGACGATGGCGCTCATCCGCACCGCCGCAGCGGCCCGCGAAGCCTTCCAGACCGCGCGCGACGACTTCTACGCCAGCTATGAAAACAAGAAGATCAAGGTCAGCGACGAGGTGTTCAAATACATCAACGACCGCAACAAGCTCTTGCAGGAGATGCAGGACCTCAGCGACCAGATGGTTGAGCTCCTGGAGGCCAAGCAGTCCCTCAGTACAGTGACGGCGACCAGCGAGGGGTATATCGTGGCCTTGGACCTCAAGGCCGGCGACAGCTACGACGGGCAGAAGTCCGCCTATACCATCGCCAAGAAGGATGACGTGCCGGTGCTGCGCGCCGATGTGACGGATCTCAAAAAGGACGTGACCGAGGGCGCGCGCGTGGAGGTGGCGGGCGACTACGACACTTTCCGCAGCGAGGTCACCGCCGTGGTGGACGATACCGACGGCCGCAAATACGCCGAGATTGAGCTGACGGACGATTTTCTGCGCACGGCGGGCGGCATGCAGAAGCTCCTGCAGGACGGAAGCCTACAGGTGAGCATCGTGTTCCGCGCGCGCAAAAACGCCACGATCATTCCCGCGTCCGCCCTTCGAAGCGAGGGTGAGGGCGAATACGTCTTTGTGGCGGAGCGCGAATACGGCGGGTTCCTCAACTCCGGCGGGCTGAAAGCCAAAAAGACGAGCGTCACCGTGATCGACCGCAGCGATACGGCGGTCAGCGTGCAGGAGGATTTGAGCTATCAGAGCATCATCGACCGGGCCGACCGCACCGTGGAGGACGGAAAGCCGGTGATGGAGTATGTGGAGTAAGCTATGCTGAAAGCATTTTGCAAACGCCGCAAGGGGACGCTTGTGCTGCTGGTCATTGCGCTGGCGGCCATGGCCTTTGCCTGGGTGAATATCCAGGCCGTGCCGGGCACGTTCCAGCACGTCTATGCCGCGCCCCAGCCCGCGGCTGCCGCCGAGGACGAAAAGGAAACCAACAGCGGCCTGCGCGACGCGCGCCTGAAAACCCGCGAGCTGGAGACCGAGCTGGAGGGCGCCTGCGAGGACATGACGCTCTATGCGCTGTCCCAGCCCGCATCCGTTTCCATTCCCGACGGGGGAAAAAGCGTGAGCGCGCGCCTGGTGGGTGTGGAGGAGAGCTGGTTTTACCTCAAATCGCCGGTGCTGCTTAACGGCCGGCAGCTGTACCCGGACGAATGCGTCTACGGCGAGCGCGTGGCCATGGTGGACGAGCAGCTGGCCGTGGCCCTGTTTCAGTACGCCGAGCCGCTGGGAGAGGAAATCGAGGTAGCGGGCCAGCGATACCGCATCGTGGGCGTGATCAGAGCGGGCAAGCGCGTGGGCGACCAGATGGATTACAGCCTGTACGTGCCGTTGCGCTCGCTGGAGGATACCAATGTGGCGTTGACCGCGCTGGTGTATGAGGCGCGGCCCGTGCAGGGCGCGGGCGGATGGTCCGCGTTCCAGACCGCGTCGCAGAAGCTGGGCGAAGGCACCACCATCAGCCTGGTCAAGGAGCGCATGAACGCCGCCATGCCCTTGCGCATCCTCTTCACGCTGCTAGGCATGGCGATGGCGCTGTGGGGCGTGAGATGGATGAACCGCCGGAGCGCGCGCTTCGCCGGCGCTTACCGCGAGCGCCTGCAGACGCAGTACGCCGCGCGCCTGATGGGCTTTGCGGTGGGCCGTCTGGTGCTGCTGGCGCTGGGATATCTCGCGTGCGCGGCGGCGCTGGCCTGGCTGTTTACCCGTCTGGTGGAACCGGTGTACA
>OGYF01003510.1_pt1 | contig 10634 bp, 11 predicted proteins | sample 1576451 | NCBI WGS metagenome assembly OGYF01 (sample SAMEA3541505, study PRJEB24748) | human gut metagenome | biome: human gut; feature: human-associated habitat; material: faeces | place: China | collected 2012 | reverse complement strand
GGGATTGTTTCTTTTTTCGTCTATTTAGCTTAAATAAAATACCAATTATATAAAAATGTTTAGGAGCTTATTTTACTTTTACAGTTTTTATTTTGCTATATGCCCCATAAGTCTTAGTTTTTCCAATTTGTTTGTAGGAGCGTACTTTTACAAAATATTTCTTTTTAGAAGTTAATTTTTTTATTATTTTGCTTGTTGTCTTATTATTCTTTATTACAAGTGTTTTCTTTCCTTTGAAAGATTTCTTTGTAGAGTATGTGATTTCGTAACCGGAAGCTTTTTTATCTTTTTTCCAGGATACTTTTATCTTTTTCTGTCCATTTGCTTTTACTTTTGTAGTCTGTTTTGCAAGTTTTACTTTTGTGGCTGGTTTTGTGTTTGTTTTCTTTGCTGTAGTAGCAGGCTTTGTAGCAGTTGTTGTGTTTGGCTTAGAAGCTGTTGTACTGTTCGGTGTGGATGGCACTGGTGCTTCTGTGGATTGATATGGTTTTAATAATTCAGTAAGTTCATTGATTAAATCAGCGGCATCAGCACTGGTAGCACTTTCATTCGATAAGAGTTCCGTTGCCTCATTTTTATGTGCTAATAATACACTATCGTCAGCACCAGCACCTTTTAATGCAGTTTCAGCCTTTTTGATAAGTTCCTGTAACTGTGTTTTTTGATGATCTGTTACAGGGATTGCAATGTGGATATCAGCGTAGTCATCACAAGAAATAGTAACGCTGTAAGTTCCACCCTCCGTATCAGATGGGATAGCATTTAAGTCAAGAGAAACGCTTTTTGCAATAGCTCCGGAATACAGAGTATAAGGAGTCTTCTTATGACCTGCTCCAACGGTATATGTTACAGTTAATGTTCCGTTTTGTACAGTAGGAAGATTATTTAAAGTAAATGCTTTCATATCGTCACTGAAAGTACCGCTGATTTCTTCAGAGTAAGCTGGTTTTATAAAGATTCCATCAGCAAAAGTATAAACATAGTTACCTTCTGGTGTTACATAAGTAATTTTATTGATTGTTTTATTTACAAGCTTTTTAAATTCAGCAGTGTTATCTGATTTGGCAATGCCTGTAGTGCCAGCTTCATTATTTACATTAAAAGATAATTTATAAGGCTGCACCCATATATTTGCAAGATGTTCTAAGCCTACTTTGTAGCCGTCTGTTGTTTCAAGGATGATTCCCTGAATTGTAGAATTAATGGAAAATCCTTCATCGCTTCTTGTAGTTCTTAAATATTTTGTACTTTTTTCAGTAACAGAAATTTCGTATTCTCCCCAGGTAGATGCAGTTGCTAAAGTTGCGGAAGCATCCGTTACTGTGGTAACAGTATTGTTGTTAGAAACATAAGAACCGTCTTTCTGAAGTGTTTTATACTGAGAAGGAGCCTGTGTAGGATTTTCATTTAGTGTAATATCAGAAGCTTCTTCATATGCTTTGCTTAATTCTTTGTTCGCGTCCTTTAAGATAGCGGATTCAATATAAAGGACAGAATCAACAGCAACATTTACATTCGCAACACCTTTTACATGATATCCTCCTGCAGCTTCTGCACTTTCTTTCTCGTAATCTGTCCAGGCATTAGATAAAACAGAATACTTAGAAGTGCTGGCAGTAGTAACAACATCAAAGCTGTCCGTACTGCTTACATCACCAGAATAAAATTCTTTGTAAGTTAAATTAGATGTTCCATATATCGTTCCGGAAAGACCTGTGCCGTTATTTAATTTATAATATAATCCACTGTTTCCAATTTGAGTATAGCCTTCTAAAGCTTCAGAAGAATATGCATAAGTGCTGCCTGCGATAGAAACAGATTTTGTTCCTTCGGCTGCACCTTCTGCTGCAAATGTAGGAACAGAAAGCTGGATGACAGACATAAATACTGCCATAGAAGCTGCCAGAGTCTTGGTTAATAATTTTTGTTTTCTCATTAAATTTGTAGTCTCCCTTCTTCGTATGTATACTTTTAGAACCTGTTTATGAAATCAAACATAAAAAATTCCAAAAGGATATATTTGATAAGAAAATAAATATATAAAAATCTGTGCACTGATTTTTAAGACAAAAAAATAGAGAACTCTCCCTAGCACGCATACGGAGTGCGTTATTGGAGAGTCCCCTACCAGGTTTTCATGCATGAATATCTAATAAAAAGATATTAAGCACCGAAAATTCAATTCAAATATTGTAAGTATGAGATAGAAAATCTATCTTATAATTAGAGAATACTATATAAAATTAGTTATGTCAAATATGAAAATATCAAATGAAAAAAGTTCTCAAAATTACTATTTAAGGTGGGAGTAATTTGGTTTTCTATCTGAATCTTGCGTAGAAAGATTTTTAGAATAATAGGTGAAATGAAATTATTGTAGTAATCTTGTAAAAGGATATAGTATAATAGAAATAAAAGAGAAAGGAAGTGAATTGAATATATGTAGGTATTGGAAAAATCAATGAATGAGAGTATGGAAAAGGGAAAAATTGAAGGAGAGCGAGAAGGAAGATTATATGGAGAACAGGAATGAAAAACATAGACTTCTGGACAACCCCCTTTTTATTTTCGCTCAGACTAAAATTAGAAATACGTAATATAGGATAGGAGAAATCATGGAAGTAAGGAAACGATTTGAAAATGATAAATTAAAAAAACTTCAGATTTTTAATGGGGCACAGTTGAAATATATAGCATTTATATCCATGTTGATAGATCATGTAAATAATGCTTTGATAACGCCTTTTCTGAATGGAAAGGGATTTTTATTGCATTTATCTAATCTTTTTTCAATTCTGGGCAGGATTGCATTCCCCATTTTTGTGTTTTTTATCGTAGAAGGATTTTTTAAGACCAGTAACAGGAAGAAGTATCTTATAACGCTCTTGATATTTGGCGTGGTATCTGAAGTTCCGTTTGACATGTTTACATCAAAAGTATTCTTTGATCCATATTGGAATAATATCATGTTTACTTTAGCTTTATGTCTTATTACAATTTGGATTATTGATGCTGTAAAAGACAAGATTAGCAACAAAGTTTTGTGGTATGGTATCTCAATCGCTATTGTAGGGATTTCGTGTGCAGTAGCGATGGCGCTCAGTCTGGATTATGATTACCATGCGATTATTGTTGCATACATTTTTTATATTTTTTATGATAAACCAATACTTGGAGCGGGATTGGGATATCTTTCGATTATTAAAGAGTTATATTCTTGCTTGGGATTTGCTATGACAGTAACATATAACGGTGAAAGAGGAAAGCAAAATAAGTGGATAAATTACCTTTTTTATCCGGTTCATATTTTAATATTAGGCATTCTGCGTTTTTATTTAAATATTTAAAAATCTTTAGAATTATTTAGTATGAAAGAAAATGGGGGTATGTTATAGTTATAACTAGTGTTAAGATTTACACAAACAAAAAGAGGAGCATTGCACAAGAATAACAGGCAGGTTTTACATGCATTTGATTTGGAGTTACAGGGATAGTTATTGGGAAAGATACATAAGAAACGCATATTTATGAAAGAAAAAAGTATAATTCAACAGAACTTAAAGAAAATAATTGGTGTTATTGTGGTTTCTGTTTTTGCCATAATAACGATTTATACAGTGTTTCGGGGGAGTGGCATCTCTTTGAACGAATTGACGGAGAGTTTAAAAGAGGCATCCTGGGAAGGTATTCTGCTGGCATCGGTGAGTATGCTTGGTTTTATTTATTTTGAAGGGGAAGCGTTAAGAGTTCTTGTCCGGCATATGGGATATCCGGCAAAGAGAAGCCATGGCTTTGTTTATTCGGCGGCAGATGTGTATTTTTCTGCAATTACGCCATCTGCTTCAGGAGGACAGCCGGCAAGTGCATATTTTATGCTGAAGGATGGAATAGCAGGAACAGCAGTTATGGCTGCGCTGCTACTGAATCTTATTATGTATACCCTTGCGATTTTGACGATCGGGCTGGTAGATATTTTGATTTTTCCGGAAGTTTTTCTGAATTTCAGTATCGGGTGCCGGGTGTTGATCGTGGCAGGTGGTTTGGCTTTAGCAGGGCTTGGGATTATCTTTTATCTTCTGCTGAGAAGGCAGGCATTGATTGAAGCTGTCGGTGCCTTTTTTGTCCGGACTTTACGGATGACTCATTGTGGGAGGCTTTCAGATAAGTTAGAAAAGAAATTAGAAGTTTCTATCGAGAAGTATAGTAGCCTCGTGGATGTAATTTTTGATGGAAAGAGAATGTTATGGAAGGTGTATATCCTGAATCTGTTACAGAGATTGTCGCAGATTATCGTAACACTTTTTTCCTTTGCAGCATTGCATGGAGACTTACGAAAGCTTCCACAGTTATTAGCAACACAGATTTATGTTGTTATGGGTTCAAACTGTGTCCCGATTCCGGGAGGAATGGGAGTGACAGATTATCTGATGTTGAAAGGATATCAGCAGCTTATGAGCAGGGAAGCCGCATTTCAGCTTGAAATGCTTAGCAGGGGTCTGTCCTTTTATGTTTGTATCTTTGTAAGTCTGACCGCAGTTTTGATAGGATATGTAACGATTAAGAGAAAAAAGAAATTGGAGAATGAAAATGATAGGATTTTATGATTACACAGTGATACTTACTTATTTGTCACTGATGTCGGGAACAATAGGAATTATGCTTTGTCTAAATGGGATGGGTCATCCTTATCTTGGAATGTTTTTCCTGCTGATTTCCGGTTTGTGCGATACTTTTGACGGTAAAGTTGCAAGAACAAAGAAGGATCGCACACCGCAGATGAAAAAGTTTGGTATTCAGATTGATTCTTTATCCGATTTAATTGCATTTGGAATCCTTCCGGCATGCATTGGAATTGCGATGCTTCGATATATTATGTATATTCCGGATTTATCAGGCTTTACAAAGTATATTCTTACACATTATACTTTACAGGCACAGATCGTATTGACAGCGATTGCCGTTTTATATGTACTTGCTGCGATGATCCGTCTGGCATATTTTAATGTAATGGAAGAAGAAGACCAGAACAGAGATGAGTCCGGTGCTAAGATTTATACAGGATTACCGGTTACCTCTGCCGCATTGATCTTTCCGGCAGTGTTGCTCGTACATCTGTTAGTACGTGCAGATCTGACTTTTTTATATTTTGGAGTGATGTTAATAACCGGTATATTATTTGTTTCTAAAATACATATTAAAAAGCCGGAGAATAAGGGAATTATCACACTTGTTTTCTTGGGTTGTGTAGAATTTATCGTATTGATCTTAGCATTAATGTTTTTGAAGAAATAGTAACTTAGCATTTGAAAAATCAGGAGATTTTTATGGATATTCTTACATTTTTATATGAGACAATTCCAGGAAGATTTATATTAAAACCATTCACTTCACCACGTTTTTCACGTGTATGTGGGCGTTTCTTAGATTCAAAGTATTCCTCCTGTTTCATTCGCCCGTTTGTACGCTGGAATCATATTGATGTAGCAGAGTATGAGACAGACAGAATCAGAAGTTTCAATGATTTTTTCTCAAGGAGAATAAAAAAAGGGAAGCGTGTAGTTACGATGGATGCAGAGAAGCTGATCGCTCCTTGTGACGGGCTGTTATCTGTATGGAAGGTGGATCAGGATACGATCTTACCTGTAAAGCAGAGCCAGTATACAGTGTCTGACCTGCTTCAGAGTAAAAAGCTGGCGAAGCATTATGAGGGAGGATACTGCCTCGTGTTTCGTTTATGTGTTGATCACTACCATCGGTATTGTTATATAGACTCCGGCAAAAAGAGCAGTAATATTTTTATTCCGGGAAAGCTGCATACCGTACGTCCAATCGCCCTTCGAAAAGTGCCGGTATTTACTGAAAACAGCAGAGAATATACTCTGATCCGGACCAAAGAGTTTGGAACTCTTGTTCAAATGGAAGTAGGGGCCATGTTAGTTGGGCGGATCGTTAATCATGAAGGCGCAGGAAGAGCCGTTCGGGGAAGAGAAAAAGGATATTTTCAATACGGAGGCTCCACGATCATTGTTTTAACAGAGCCAGGGAAGGTAAAGATTCGGGAAGATATTTTAAAAAGTTCAGCACTTGGACGAGAAACAGCAGTAAAACTGGGGGAGATGATAGGGCATGCTTCATAAATTAAAGAAAACACTACATAATTTACTTCCTAAATATGCAGTATTTCCTCTTCTTCTGGCATTAGTGATTAATAACTGTGTATATATTGGAGCGGCACAGCTTCAAGACAGTCTTACATTTCATTCATTAGAAACGCCTTTAGATAGAGCCATTCCGTTACTCACACCGTTTATTCTCTTTTATATATTTGCCTATGTACAGTGGGGAATAAACTATATATTCATAGGCAGAGACAGCAAAACATTATGTTATCAATTTGTTTTTGCAGATATTTTATCGAAAATAATCTGTCTGTTCTTTTTTATTTTTTTTCCGACAACATTAATGCGGCCGGAAATTACAGGAACAGATATCTTCAGTCGGCTAGTCAGCTTCATCTATACGATTGATGCTCCGGTGAATTTGTTCCCTTCGATTCATTGCCTCGAAAGCTGGTGTTGTATCCGCGCTGCTTTTAAAATGAACTTTAAAAACAGAACGAATACGTATATCTATCGAACAGCAACAATTGTGATGTCTGTTGGTGTATTTGCCTCAACACTTTTTATAAAACAACACGTCTTATTAGATATCTTTGGAGGAATCGCAGCCTTCGAAGCAGGTCTGAAACTATATAAAATAATTAAACATAATTAAATATACTGGTAATTCTTTCTTTGCCTGATAAGGAAGCTTACGGTTACACATAATGTCAGCAATTCCGCTATGCCGACCGCACACCAGATACCATCAATGCCGAATACTGCCGGCAGTAAAAGAAGCATGGCAATCTGGAATATGAGGGTACGAAGGAACGAAATAGCAGCAGACACCACCCCATTACTTAAAGCAGTAAAGAAAGAGGATGCGAAAATATTAAAGCCATTAATTAAATAAGCCAGGCAATAAATACGGAATCCATGCCGTGTCATAGCAAAAAGCTCGGCATCATATCCAACAAAAAGCTTAGAAAGAGGAGAAGCAAGCAGTTGTGACAAAAGGGCAAGCATGATCCCCCAGGTTCCGACAAGCGTAAGACTTTTCTTAAACAGATTCTTCAGTTCATCGCGGTTTCCTGAACCGTAATGATAACTGATGATCGGTGCGCTTCCGATAGAATAACCAAAAAAGATAGCCAGGAAAACAAAGTTAATATACATCATTGTTCCATAGGCAGCAACGCCATTCTCACCGGCAAACTTCATAAGCTGTATATTGTAAAGAGAGTTTACGATAGAACTTGAAAGGTTTGTCATAAGCTCAGAAGAACCGTTAATACAAGTCTGTAAAAATACTCGTCCATTCCAGTGTGTTTTACCAAGATGAAGCAAGCTGGAATTCTTTCTGGAAAAATAAATTACCGGAAAAAGCCCTCCGATCAATTCGCCACATACCGTTGCAATCGCAGCGCCCGCAAGTCCGAATCCCCAAACCCCAACAAATAAAAAGTCAAGCACCATATTTGTCATGCCGGCGGCAATGATAACATAAAGACCAAGATGTGGCTTTTCAGCAGTAACAAAGAAACTCTGAAAAACATTCTGCAGCATAAATGCAGGCATGGAGATAAAAGAAAGTCTCGCATATAAAACACAGTCAGATAAAAGCTCTCCTTTTGCGCCAAGTAAGGAACAAATAGAAGGAATCAGAATCGCACCAAGAACGGAAAGAAAGATTCCTCCAAGTATCGTTGCATAAATGAGCATGGAAAAATACGCATTAGCCTTATCTTCTTTTTTTTCTCCAAGCATTCTTGCAACAATGGCACTTCCTCCTGTACCGATCATAAAACCGAGAGCGGATAGTCCCATTATAATAGGAAGAGTTAAATTAATTGCAGCAAGCGCAGTCTTACCGACAAAGTTTGATACAAAAAGCCCGTCTACCACACTGTAAATGGAAGTAAAAATCATCATAATAATAGAAGGCAGAACAAAACGCAGAAGCTTTCTGTAAGTAAAATGTTCTGATAATTGAATTTGCATAAAATAAATCCTTTCGTAAATAATGATAGTAAAAAATCCTGAAAAAATCCTGAAAAATCCTGTACATTAAAGTTTGGAAAACTTATTCCGTAAAGCGGTGACATATTTTCCATGTAACTTCAGTAATAATTCACATTCTTCCTGACTTAATTCAAGAAAAGCTTCATTCTCCGCTTCAACAATAGAGAAAATGGTTTCCTTTAATAAAATATGCCCACTTTCCGTCAAATGAATGTGTTTGCTCCGTCCTTTTCCGCTAGAAAGAGTAAGATAACCTTCCTGTTCTAGTTTACGGATGGACGAATGTACCGTCTGCTTGGGAATAAAAGTAGCATCGCACACATCACGCTGCAGGCACCCATCGCCAACTTCACAGATTGTATATAAAATGTCAAATGCGCTGTTGGAAAGTCCGAATCTGGCAGCAGTCTCCCGGTAAATATCATTCACCTCTTTATAAATTCGATTATATTCCCGTAAATTAGAGCTCATATATGGCGTAACAGAAGTAGAATTTTGCATAAAATACTCCTTTCATGAAATATCTAGTATGATTTCATACTCATTATAGTCCGAAATCATACTAAAGTCAAGCAGCGATTCATTATATCAGAACACAAAAAAATGGTGCCAGCAGTTATGGTCATTAGACCATTCCTGTGACACCATTCAATTATCTAGATGCTATGATTCATATAGTATTGATATGATTATTCGGACTTCCATAATCCATGAAGGTTGCAGTATTCGTAAGCTGCGATGAATTCATCACCATCTGCTAAAGTAAAAGTAGCTTTTGGTGTATCTCCCGGCTGGAATCTATGAAGCTGTCCGCCGTTCTTTGTCTCAATGTATACACCCATAATATAATGTTCAGGAAGCATTGGGTGTTCTACAGAAGAAACTGTAACACTAACCTTATTCCCATCCTGTGTTACTACAGGTACATGCTTTTCAACAGCGGCATCTGTTGTGTTCGCCTTCAGGTTCTTCAGATTCTCTACAGATGTGCCTGCACCAAATAATTCAAATAAAACTGTTCTGTCTTCGGAACGATAAAACTTAGCCATATCTTCTTCTCCTTTTCTGCTCCATGTACTCTCGCAGTCTTTAAAAACTCTTCTTACAAAATCAAATGCAAAAACTTCGCAAGTACATATCTTCTAAATTTCAAAATCTTGTAGTAACTCATGTAAATAAAAATAGTAATTATTATTGTAATTAAATTATAAATGATATATGAGAAATTGTCAATAGAAATATAGAAATATTAATGAATTATTTGTAAGAATATGATAGAATAACTTGGCGCATTTAGAGATATGTATCGGGAAGAGCAATATATCTTCTATAAAAGATATCTTCTATTAAAACATATCTTCTATAATAAAAAATTAGAAGAGGAAAGAAACTATGAGGAATGAAGGGGTGGTTTTGTGAAAAAAAGATGGATTTCTCTTTGTATGTATATCCTTATGCTTGCAAGTCTTTTGACAGGATGTGGCATGAATACACGAAAAATCAAGTTTGGCTCGGCTGGTCTTGGAGGAACATATCGTGTGTTCGGTGATACATTTGCGAATCTGGTGACATCAAAGAATAAGAAGTATAGCATGGAAGTAAAGACGACAGCAGGCTCTGCGGCAAATCTTCGTCTGCTTTCCGATGGCTATATTCAGATGGCGATTGCACAGATGGATTTAACTAATGATGCATATGAGAGAACAGGTATTTTTGAAAACGAAAAGAAGCATGGCGGATACAGTGCCGTAGCAGCATTGTATACCGAGGCATGTCAGGTTGTTGTGCGTGCAGATTCAGGAATCAATACGATAGAGGATCTGCAGGATAAGAGAGTCAGCGTAGGAGAAGAAGAGTCCGGTACGGAACAGAATGCAAAGCAGATTCTTGCGGTCTATGGTTTGAATGACAGCCTTGTTGATGAGGTGAATCTGGATTATACGAACGCGGCGCAGGAATTAAAAGCAGGTACGATCGATGCCTTTTTCTGTACGGCAGGAGCACAGACAACCGCAATCGGAGAACTGGCTAAGAAGTGCGAGATTCGTCTTTTGAACATTGACGAAAAGAGCGCAGATAAGTTAAAGAGAACTTATAAGTTTTATACAGACTGTACGATTCCAAAAGAAACCTATCAAGGGCAGACGGAGGACATACAGACAGTTGGTGTAAAGGCCGTGCTTCTTGCTAGTGATAAGCTTTCTGCAGATACAGTAAAGGATATCACGAAGATTTTATTTAAAAATAAAGAGGAATTGCAGTACTCTTTACCGGTAGATATTTCTATTGATGAGAAGACAGCAGTAGAGGGAGTTACCATTCCGTTTCATGAAGGTGCGGCAGCGTACTATGAGGAATGTGGTATAAATATAGCAGATTAGGGGAATGGTTTATGAAGATTCAATTAGATATGTATCAGACAATTGCTGTAGCGGTCGTTGTTCTGATGTTAGGAAAGTTTTTAAAAGAAAGAGTAAGCCTTTTAGAGAGGTTTTGTATACCGGCAAGATC
>OGYF01003501.1_pt1 | contig 10650 bp, 8 predicted proteins | sample 1576451 | NCBI WGS metagenome assembly OGYF01 (sample SAMEA3541505, study PRJEB24748) | human gut metagenome | biome: human gut; feature: human-associated habitat; material: faeces | place: China | collected 2012 | reverse complement strand
TCCGGGACGGATGAGATATCAAAACCCATATTATTCGTTATGTCAAAAAGAGACTCATGGTCAGCATCTGAGCCAGATGTTCCTTTTCGCGTTTCTGATCGGTATTCAACAAAGACATGTAACCTTCGCGGCCGCCCCAGAATACATAGTTTGTTCCGCCCAGTTCGATAGTAGCATCGATGGCATTCTTGATTTGAACAGCAGCACGGGCAACGACATTGAAGTCTGGGTTCGTAGCAGCTCCGTTCATATAACGGGCATGACCGAATACATTGGCAGTACCCCACAACAGTTTGATACCTGTTTCAGCCTGTTTCTGTTTGGCATATGCCACGATTTCCTTCAGATTAGCTTCGTATTCTTCGATTGTATCAGCTTCGTCGCACAAGTCAACGTCGTGGAAGCAATAATATTCGATTCCGATCTTTTGCATGAATTCAAATCCGGCATCCATCTTTTCTTTAGCTGCCTGCAATTTATCGGGATTACCTTTCCAGGGGAATTGTTTGGTTCCACCACCGAACTGATCGCTTCCCTCAGCGCACAACGTATGCCACCAAGCCATTGAGAACTTCAACCAGTCTTTCATCTTCTTGCCCATGATTACTTTTTCGGGATCATAATACCGGAAAGCCATCGGGTTCTTACTTTCTTTTCCTTCGAATTTGATTTTTCCTATGCCAGGAAAGTATTCTTTTGTTTCCATGATATAAAATGTTTTATGTTTATTATTGAATAATTTGTTCTTGTTTTTGCCTTTTGCCGTTCCGGATTATTGTATCCGGTGTTCCAGTTCCTGTTTCCAGTTTTCGTAAGCCGCCTGGTATTGTTCGGCTTTTGAAGTATCCGGTTCGATGACTGCTATCCGTTCCAGATTCGAGAAGGCTTCTTCTGTGTTCTGATAGATGCCGGCTCCTAAACCGCCTCCGCGAGCTGCTCCGGCAGCACCGTCGGTATCATATAACTCGATGGTTGCACCAGTCACTCCGGCTAATGTATCCCGGAAGATCGGACTCAGGAACATATTCGCATGTCCGGCATGGATCTTCTTGACCGGTATGCCCATGCCTTCCATGATATCAATACCGTATTTAAACGAGAAGACAATACCTTCCTGGGCAGCGCGTATCAGATGGCGGCGGTCATGTCGGTTGAAATTGACATTCAGCAACGAGCATCCGGTTTCTTTGTTTTCGAGCATGCGTTCGGAACCATTGCCAAAAGGAAGGATGCATACGCCTTCACTGCCGATTGCTACTTGCGAAGCTAGTTCGTTCATGGCTGCGTATGAAAGACCATCGGCACCAACCATCTTGCGAATCCATGAGTTTAGGATTCCTGTTCCGTTAATACACAGTAGAACACCCAGGCGAGGGTTGTCGGTTGTATGATTGACGTGGGCAAAAGTATTTACCCGCGATTTCGGATCGTAGTTGATTTGTCCGTTCACTCCGTAAACAACTCCTGAAGTTCCTGCCGTAGAAGCAATTTCTCCCGGATTGAATACATTCAATGACAAGGCATTGTTCGGCTGATCGCCTGCCCGGTAGGTAATCGGAATACCGGCTTTCAATCCCAGTTCGGCTGCGGCTGCATTGGAAACTTCGCCTTGCAGACCGAAAGTCGGCTTGATATCGGCTATCAAAGAAGCATCAATACCATAATAATCCAATAATTCGTTGGCCAACGCATTTTGTTGGAAATCCCAAAACATACCTTCCGACAAACCGGAAACTGTCGTGCAGATCTCTCCGCTCAACCGCATGGCGATGTAATCTCCCGGCAACATGATTTTATATATCCGGTCGAATACCTCCGGTTCGTTTTGTTTTACCCACGCCAATTTGGAGGCTGTGAAATTTCCCGGTGAGTTAAGCAGGTGCGACAGGCAGTAGTTTTCACCCAAGTCGTTGAATGCTTTCTGTCCGATTTCAACGGCACGGGAATCACACCAGATGATAGACGGACGTAAAACCTGTTTGTTTTTATCCACGCATACCAGTCCGTGCATCTGATAGGAAATACCAATCGAACGGATATCTGCCGGATCGGCTTTCGATTCATCCATAACGGCGGCAGTAGCCAGTTTCAGATATTCCCACCAACTGTCCGGATTCTGTTCAGCCCAACCGGAGCGGACTGCCATGATCTCTGCTTCTGTTTTGGGATAAAAAGCTGAAGCAACGCATTTCCCTGTTTCAGCGTTTATCAAACTCGCCTTGACCGACGAGCTGCCAATATCATATCCTAATAAATACATAGCATTATATTTAAGTTATTTGGATTTATTTTGATTGATTCTCATCTCATCTTCTATCCGTTTTCTATTTACAAAAGTAATAGATATGCCATCAAATTGTACTTAGTACAAATATGTTGTTTAACACACTCGTTGTAAATATTTGCTAATTAGGTTTATAAGAGATGAGGTTCAGGCAATATTTTGAGAAAATAATATTCTTTTTCCGGTGAAATCGGCAAAGGATGCTGTTGGGTTCTGGAAGCAAATTATGGTGATTCCCGTTCAGATTTAATTTCTTTCCTATTTGATTCTTTTGAATTTTTAGTTATGAATTATTTGCATCACATAGGTGAATTAATTGATTTACCCATATGAATTGATTAATTCACTATTGTGATTTGATTAATTCATAATTGTGAATTATTTAGTTTGTTTTAGGCAAAACAGCAAAAACGGTTGGGATTTACTTAGTTTTCAGTGAACGTCCACATAAACTCTGTGAATTTTCTTCGGTTATTCCAGATTTTTCTGTAAGTTTGCCTGCAAATTAATGTTTAAAATCAAATATCATGGCAAAAACAAATGATGAATTGCTGGCCATTCTAAGCCAGTTTGCTTTGGAAGAAAAGGTCGTTTCTGCAGAACCTTTTGGTAATGGACATATCAACGATACGTTAAAAGTCACAACAGATAAAGGCGAGATCAAATATGTATTGCAACGGATCAATCATCTGGTATTTACCAATGTAGAGATGTTGCAACATAATATCCATGTTGTGACAACACATATCCGTGAGAAACTGGAAGCGAAAGGGGAAACGGATATCGATCGGAAAGTCCTTACTTTCTTGCCTACAAAAGACGGAAAATACTATTATTTTGACGGTGACAGCTACTGGCGTGTCTGTCTTTTCATTCCTCGCAGCAAGAGTTATGAGGAAGTAACGCCGGAATTGTCGTACGAAGCCGGTAAGGCATTCGGTGATTTCCAGTTGATGTTGTCGGACCTGCCGGAAGGATCATTGGGAGAAACGATTCCGAATTTCCATAATATGGAGTTCCGCTTGCAGCAATTCCATGAAGCAGTTGAGGCAAATGCGGCCGGTCGTCTGGAAGAAGTGAAGGATTTGGTTGAAGAGATTGAGAAACGGGCTGAAGCCATGTGTATCCAGGAACGCTTGTATCGGGAAGGAAAGCTGAAGAAACGTACCAACCATTGTGATACGAAAGTAAATAACATGATGTTTGATGCGGATACCGATAAAGTATTGTGTGTGATCGATCTGGATACGGTTATGCCGGGCTTTGTCTTGTCGGATATCGGCGACTTCATCCGTTCTGCTGCAAACACAGGTGCTGAAGATGATGAAAATCTGGATCAAGTAAACGTAACCCTGCCTATCTTCGAGGCTTATACCCGTGGATATATGGAAAAAGCCAAAGATTTCCTGACTCCGCTTGAAATTAAAATGTTGCCGTATGGCGGCCGTTTGCTGACGTATATGCAGACTGTTCGTTTCTTGACCGATTATCTGAATGGAGATACTTATTATAAGATTCACAGTCCGAAGCATAACTTGATCCGTACGAAAGCTCAGTTCAAGTTGTTGCAGAGCCTGGAAGCACATGCAGAAGAAATGGATGGTTTTATGAACCAGTGGTTATAAACTCTAAACAAAAACAATGATGAATACCAATCAGCCAAAACATCAGATTTCTCCGGTCGCATGGGTTCCGACCGTTTACTTCGCCATGGGTATGCCTTTCGTGGTATTGAACATGGTGACTGCTTTAATGTTTAAAGGACTGGGTATCTCGGATGCCCAGATAGCCTTCTGGACTTCGGTAATTATGTTTCCATGGACGATCAAGCCGTTATGGAGTCCGTTCCTGGAAATGTTCAAGACCAAAAAGTTCTTTGTCGTACTGACGCAGTTCTGTTCCGGTATCTTTTTCGGACTGGTGGCCTTGTCTTTGCAGTTGCCGAACTTCTTTGCGGTATCCATTGCCTTATTGGCCGTGATTGCCTTCAGCGGTGCCACGCATGATGTGGCAACCGACGGTGTCTATATGGCCGTTTTGGATAAAGACGATCAAGCCAAGTATATCGGCTGGCAAGGAGCTTTTTATAATGTGGCGAAGCTGGCGGCTACCGGCGGTTTGGTGTATCTGGCCGGTTATTTGATTGAACATGTGGGTGTCGTTCAGGCCTGGATGTTGATCATGGGTTGCTGTGGTGCTATCATGCTCTTGCTGGGATTATACCACTGGAAGATGTTGCCAAGCGATAAAGCAGTATCAGAGAATCGGGTTACTTCTGCCGCAGATACATGGAATGCTTTGAAGGATGTGATCCTTACATTCTTTCAGAAGAAGTATATTGCCTTATATATTCTGTTTATCATTCTGTATCGTTTTGCAGAAGGTTTGGTGATGAAGATCGTTCCCTTGTTCCTCAAAGCTCCTTTGGCTGATGGTGGATTAGGTCTGACCGAGCAACAGATCGGATTGTATTATGGTTCGTTTGGAGCGGCAGCCTTTGTGCTGGGTTCTTTTATGGCCGGTTATTACATTTCTCATAGCGGATTGAAGAAGACGTTGTTTACCTTGTGCTGCGTATTCAACTTCCCGTTCGTCGTTTATCCTTTGTTGGCTCTTTACCAGCCGGATTCTCCTTGGCTGATCGGCGGTGCCATCACGTTTGAATACTTCGGATACGGATTCGGGTTTGTCGGACTGACGTTGTTTATGATGCAACAGGTAGCTCCCGGAAAGCATCAGATGGCGCATTATGCTTTTGCGTCGGGAATTATGAATCTGGGTGTAATGATTCCGGGAATGATCAGTGGTTTCTTGAGTGACTGGTTGGGTTATGCGCAGTACTTTATTGTGGTTCTGTTTGCCGCCATACCGGTTTTGATTCTGGTCCGTTTCCTTCCGTTTACCTATCCTGACGAGAAGAAGTAAGTAATCAGAAGGGAATCATCTGATTCCCGGATATAATTCAGGCACGAATTTCACCTGTTTTCCAGATGTGAAATTCGTGCCTTTCTTTTCACTTTTTATTCGGCTTTCAAGATCAGTTTCGCACTCTTGACTTCAGGGGCAGAAGCTTCGAACGTAATTGTTCCGGCTTCTTCTGCAGACTGTACGATGGCTGTGAGTTGTCCGCTGAATAACTTCATTTGCGGTTCCTGGAATGATTCCAGACTGGCACTGTTTCCGTTGGCAGCAGCCCGGAAGGTTCCGGCGCCTTTCACCTTGAATTTGATTTGTCGGGTTTCATTCGGACAGAAGTTTCCGTCTTTATCCACAATCTTGACATTGATGAACGACAAGTCTTTTCCATCAGCCTGAAGCTGATCGCGGTCGGCTGTCAGAACAATGTGATGCGGCTTGCCGGCTGTATGGATTTCTGCTTCATCTACGGCCTTCCCATTTTCATCATAAGCAACTACCTTTACAGTGCCCGGTTCGTATTTCGTATCCATCCACATCAGGCGGTAACGTTTCTGCCGTTCGAAGCTCTTTTGAGCTGCTTCGGTATAACTGCTGTCTATTTCAATGCTGAGGTCTTTTGTCCGTTTGCCTTGGCTCTTTCCATTGATGAACAATTCAGCCGAAGGATAATTGGTATAAACAAAGACCGGCGTTACTTCGCCCTCGCGTCCTTCCCAATTCCAATGAGGCAGAATGTGCAAGGTCTTTTCGCCTTTATTCCAGTGAGAACGGTACAGGTAATAACGGTCCTTCGGAATACCGGCCAGGTCAATGATACCGAACAGCGAGCTGTGGCTGGGCCAGTTGGTATAATACGGAGTCGGTTCACCCAGATAGTCAAAGCCGGTCCACACAAATTCGCCCATGCAATAGGGCAGGTCTTCGTGTTGGATAAAGTCATCTTCCGGCAGGTTTGACCAGCTGCAATGTTCTACGTCGTATGATGAACTCTGATGATCGTCGTAAACGGCCATGGCTTTTCGTTCAACCGGGAATTTATAGACGCCTCTTGAACTGACTGTCGAAGCCGTTTCACTGCCCAAAATGACTTGTTGCGGCAGTTTGGCGTAATTGGTCTGATAACGGAACGGGCGATAATTGAATCCCGGAACATCCATGATGGCAGCAAAGTTGTTGTTGACAACAGCATCCGGCGCATCCATGCCTTGGGTAACCGGTCGGGTAGAATCTTCCCGATGACAGATGTCTTGCAGGAAACGGGCTACTTTACAACCGCCTTCGTCCCATTGCGTCGGGACTTCATTACCGATACACCACATCACGACACTCGGATTGTTCCGATAATGATGGATAAGGTTTGTCAGGTCTTTTTCGGCCCATTCGTCGAACAAGGTATGATAGCCGTTGGCACATTTCGCCTTGTCCCATTCGTCGAAGCTTTCGGCCATCAGCATCATTCCCATCTCGTCGCAGGCACGGACCAGCTCAGGAGCCGGCATGTTGTGGGAAGTTCGGATCGCATTACAACCCATGTCTTTCAGCATCCGGATTTGCCGGCGGATGGCTGCATCATTGACCGCAGCACCTAACGGACCTAAATCATGGTGATTGCAAACACCTTTGAATACGGTACGTTGTCCGTTCAGGAAGAAACCTTTGTCGGGGATAATTTCGATGGAGCGGATACCGAACCGGGTTGTATATTCGTCCTTCAGCTGATCTTCTCCTTTATAGACATTCGAGATGGCTGTGTATAAAGTAGGATGTTCAGGCGACCAGAGTTCCGGATCTTCTACGATAAACTCCTGCACCAATACGTCTTTGTTGTAAACAATGTCGGTGAGAGGTTGTATTTTCTCTTGCAACCGACTGCCGTCTGGTTTGCATAAGATAGTCTTGATACGGTATTGGCTCGGATCAGCCTGCTCCGGCAGATTGACTTTTGTCTCAACTCTGACGCGGGCAAACTTATCATTCACCTGCGGAGTTGTAATGTAAGTTCCCCAAATAGGGATATAAGCATCTTCCGTTACGACTACATGTACGTTCCGATATAAACCGGCTCCCGGATACCAACGGGAAGATTCCGGCATGTTTTCCAGGCGGACAGCCAGCGTATTGCTTTTCCCGGCCTCGATGAAAGGTGTGATGTCAAACCAGAATGAGTTGTACCCGTAAGGCCAATAGCCTACTTTCTTACCATTTATATATACCTGGGCATGACTCATCGCTCCGTCGAAAAGAATGAAGGCCTTTTTACCGGGAGCGAATTGTGGAATATCCAGTGTAGTCCGATACCAGCCGACACCGACAAAAGGCAGACCTCCGGTTCGTCCGGCATGTTCCATAGCTTCCTTTTGCCCGTCTTGTGAGATGGCAACATTCTGTTTGTCGTTGTGGATACTGAACGGACCGTAAATGGCCCAGTCGTGAGGAACGGTAACCGACTGCCATTGGCTGTCGTCGAATGAAGGTTGAACGGATTCAGGATTGTCTTCGCGGGTAAATTTCCAGCCCTTTTCCAACAGAAACTCTGTTCTGACCTGGGCAGAAACGCTGGAAAGAAATCCGACGATTCCCATGAGGGATAGCATACAAGTTCTTTTCATACGTGAGTTGTGTTAATTAGTTTATTTGTCTATCCTACAAATATAGCGTATATTTGCATACTCGCAACATAAATGTGGCATTTCGTCCTGTTGCATGCAATGTTTAAATCATTATTTATATGCTGTTACAATTATTTTTCGTGCTGGTGGCCATCGTGATAGGTGCCCGGATCGGTGGAATCGGATTAGGAGTGATGGGTGGAATCGGGTTGGCTGTGCTGACATTTGTTTTTGGACTGGCTCCAACCGCGCCTCCGATTGATGTGATGTTGATGATTGTTGCCGTCATTGCGGCAGCCAGTTGTATGCAGGCGGCCGGAGGCTTGGACCTGATGGTAAAATGGGCTGAGAAGCTGCTCCGAAAGAATCCGCAACAGATTACGCTGTTGAGTCCGCTGGTTACTTACTTCTTTACCTTTGTAGCCGGAACCGGACATGTGGCTTATTCGGTTCTTCCGGTGATTGCCGAGGTGGCACGAGATACAAAAATACGTCCCGAACGGCCGATGGCGATAGCCGTAATCGCTTCGCAGCAGGCTATTACAGCCAGTCCGATTTCGGCAGCGACAGTTGCCTTGTTGAGTTTGCTGGCCGGATATGACATTTCCTTGATGGATATCCTGAAGATTTCAGTACCTTGTACATTGTTAGGCGTTTTGGCAGGCGCTTTGTATTCACTGCGGGTAGGAAAAGAGTTGAAAGACGATCCGGAATACCAGCGCCGGTTAGCCAATGGCGAATTGTCGGATAGTCATTATAAAGCCAAAGAGGTGGCCGATCCGAAGAAAGCAGGCTGGGCTGTGGCGTTGTTCCTGCTGGCTACTTTGGGGATTGTCTTATTTGGTTCGATGGAATCCTTGCGCCCTCGGTTTGAACTGGAGTCGGGTGTTGTAGTCATGGAAATGTCGCATATTATAGAAATCCTGATGCTGTCGGCTGCTGCGTTGATCCTGTTGGTGACACGGACGGATGGAATCAAGGCGGCTCAAGGCTCGGTCTTTTCGGCCGGTATGCAGGCAGTCGTGGCGATCTTCGGTATTGCCTGGATGGGCGATACTTTCATTGCCGGTAATATGGCAGAACTGAAGAGCGGAATTGTCGATATCGTGACGCAGATGCCCTGGCTGTTTGGTCTGGCTCTGTTTGTCATGTCCATCCTCTTGTTCAGTCAGGCGGCTACGATCCGGGCGATGTTGCCTTTAGGTATTGCGCTGGGTATTTCTCCTTGGATGCTGATCGCTTTGTTCCCGGCAGTAAACGGTTATTTCTTTATCCCGAACTATCCGACCGTAGTAGCTGCCATTAACTTCGATCAGACCGGTACTACCCGAATTGGAAAGTACGTTTTGAATCACTCTTTTATGATGCCGGGATTGATTGCTACGGTGGTATCTGTTGTTTTGGGCTTATTGTTTATCCAGTTGTTGTAAGAATATGCCTTATCGAGTAAGCAGAGAAACGTTGTTGCTGTTGGCCGGTCTCTTCTGGACACTGGCCGGAGTTAACGTGTTGCGTTTGGGTATTCGCTATTGGATGGACAATCCCGGATACTTCTTGTTTAAGTTGTCCGAGATGCTGGTGATATTCTTCGTCTTCTTAGGGTTTATCTTTCAGAATCTGTATCGCAAGCATACGCTTCGGATCATCCATAAGCCGGAAAAGAATCCCGTCTTTTCCTTCTTTGATGGGAAAAGTTGGCTGGTGGTGGGCGTGATGATTTCATTGGGTGTCTGTGTCCGGCTGTTTCAATTATTGCCGGGGTCGTTTATCGCCGTGTTCTATACCGGCTTGGCGTTGGCACTGATAATTACCGGCTGCCGTTTCCTGTTCTCGTGGTGGTGCTGCCGGAAGCGTATGGAATGAATCGTATACAATAAAAGCTAGCGAGGTAGGAGCATTCTCCGGTATCGCTAGCTTCTTTGCTTTTATTCTCCGTCTTTCACGGTGATGTGGAAGCAACCCTGCCGGCGTTCGTGCTTGACGTAGCAGCGGTCTTCCCGTTTCAAGTCACGCAAGACCATGGCCAATACCATTTTCAGCTCGTCTTTATCGATATTCAGGGTGTCCTTTTCATCTACCTTCGTATAGCGGACCCACGAAATATCGAATGTCGTACCATACTGGTGGGTAGAATTGACCGATGAATTGGAGTTTCTTTTCTTTAGTTTCTTGACATCGGTAACGGTGCGGGTAACGCTGGTTACTTTGACTTTGTAGAGAGACGCGTTCAGATTAGTCAGCGAGTCCTGGAAGTTCTTCCCGATGTCGTGCAACAGTTCGGCAGCTTGCGGAATCAGGTACGGAATCGAGTGGGTGAGTTCTTCTACCTCGTAATACTCATTGGTCTTGATCTCTTCCATTTCGTGTTTTACCTCTTCTGCCTCTTCGCGGGTTGTGGCAGGCTTGATTCCTATCTTCTTGGCCATTTCCAGTTGTACATCGTTCAAGTCGTTGAAGTCACGGTTGTAACTTCCGTTATACCAGATACGTTTCAATGGGCCTCGTTCTTCCTTACACGATGGCATGATAGCCAGCGTCAGCAATCCGGCAGAAAGGCCCAATAAACATGCTTTCAAGTTCTTCATTTTGTTGCTTACTGTTTAATTTTGTGCAAAAATAAGAAATACTTTTGAGGTGGTTTTCATAAAGAAATACTATATTTGCCATCAGAAGATGAGTAAATATATTTTTTTGATTGAGATACAAGGTTTTATTTATGTTTTTGAACGCTGACATAGATTATAAATTAACATCATTTACCACTAAATATTTGGCGGTTTGGAATAATTGTGTAGCAAGCAAGCAAGCAAGCAAGCAAGCAAGCAAGCAAGCAAGCAA
>OGYF01003482.1_pt1 | contig 10692 bp, 10 predicted proteins | sample 1576451 | NCBI WGS metagenome assembly OGYF01 (sample SAMEA3541505, study PRJEB24748) | human gut metagenome | biome: human gut; feature: human-associated habitat; material: faeces | place: China | collected 2012 | reverse complement strand
TGATTTCTCTGTATGCCTGTTCCAATTCCTCCCGGGCTTTTTGAAGCTCCGGCTCCCGGCAGAATCTTGCGTGCAGGGCCTTCATGTAGTCGTACATCATGCCGCCTCCTTGTCAACGGCAAAGCATATCACGACTTCCCGGCAATAGCCAGGGGGCGTGGCATCTGCTATCAGAAAAGTAACAAGTTGGCCCCTTGTCCGGGTGTCCTATTCTTGTTTGTGTCAGCACAGGTTAGGTGCGCTCAATTGTTCTTCTTAAAGATGGCTCATTATCGTGTAAACAGTCCCGTTTTCGGCACAAATTCTGGTGCCTTTATTCGGTCAAGCGTCTCCTGACCACATGTTTGCCCACAGACAGCAAAAACCGGCCCGCCGGGGATTTCTCTCTCCCGGCGGACCGGTTCTCTGTCATTCAACTTGCCTTTCGGCTCCATCGCTTCCTCGCCTGGAAGGTGGTCATAGTGCGCTCCTTGGGCTTTTCCTCTTGTGATTTGATTTCCGCCTTGGCGATACCCCGGTCGATTTTCACCGCCGCCCGCTGTCTCATCTCGTCGGTTACATGGGAGTAGGTGTTCAGCGTGGTCGCGCAGGACACATGGCCCAGGATGGTGGACAGCGTCTTGATGTCCATCCCGTAGGCCAGGGCGTTGGTTGCAAAAGTATGCCGCAAATCGTGGGACCTAACCCTATCGCATCCCGCATGGTCTAATATCCTGTGCAGGCGCAGGTGGATGGAGGATGGGCGCATGGGCGAGTCCTCTTTCTTGGACGAGGGGAACATCCATAGGGAATCCACTCTGGCTCTGTACTCCCGCATCACCTTCAGGACAGAGGGAGGCAGGATCAAGGTGCGGACTGCCGCTTTTGTCTTTGGCTCGCAGATCACCACATCCGGGCCGTTGGTTCCGGCCTGCTTGTTGATCCGCAGTTCTCCGGTTGTCAGGTTCAGGTCATTCCATTGTAGGGCCGCGATCTCTCCCAGCCGCAGTCCGGTGGCCAACTCCAGAAGGAACAGCTCGTAGTAGTTCTCCTCCTTGGCCTGGATCAGCAGTTTCTGCATGGCCTCCCTGGAGAGGATCTTCATCTCCTCGTATCTCGCTGGGGACAACTTATGCCCCTCAGTTGGATCGCGGGGGATCAGATGCTCTGTTCTTGCCTTTTCCAGCGCCCGGTGACAGAGGCTGTAGCAGTTCCGGATCTGGCTGTCAGCAATGCTGCCTTTACCCATGTGGTCATCTGACTTCATCCAGGCGCAGAATTGCTGGATATCATTTGTTGTCAGCTTATTCAACGGGATGTTGCCTAACTTTGGTTTGATGTATAGCCGGAGATATCCCTCGTAAGTTCTCTGTGTCCTGGGGCGAATCGTTGGCTTGCAGTAGGTTTCGTACCAGTGATCCAGCCATTCCCCGAAGGGCATATCCGCCCGGACCTTGGAGGTGGTAGCCGGAGAGATGGACTCCCTCAGCGCCTTTAGTTTTTCAACGCACTCACCCTTGGTCTTGGCCAGGACATTTTTCGTCTTGGGCAGGCCCTTCTCGTCGTAGCCGATGACCACCCGGCCCTCCCAGCGGCCGTCTTTCCGCTGGCGGACGGAGCCCTCGCCCTTTTTCCGCCGCTTACCCATGGCGGGCACCTCCCTCCGGCCTGCCTCTCTGCCACGGTTTCAGGTCTTCCCCCAGGAGATCTTCCAGAAAGCCGCCCACGATGTGGCTGGCCTCCTGCTGCATGTCCGGCGTCACATGGGTGTAGGTGTCCAGGGTGAAGCTGGCGTTGGTGTGGCCCAGGATGCCGGACAGGGTCTTGGCGTCCACGCCGCTGGTGAGGGCGTGGGTGGCAAAGGTATGCCTTAAATCGTGGAACCTGATCGCAGGCAGCCCCGCCTCTCTTAAGATCCGCTTCATCCAGTAGTAGGCGGCGCTGGGGCGCACCGGTTTCTCCGGAGCCAGAGGTTCCGGGAAGATCCACTGGCTGACGGTGTGCTGTTTCCGCTCCCGCAGACGCTGGACGGTGCTGGGCGGCAGGCGGATGGTCCGCCGGCCCTGGCTGGTCTTCGTCTCGCCGATCTCCAGCTCCCCGGCCTTGGGGACATTCACCGACCGGAGGATCTTCAGCGTCCCGGCCTTCTCGTCGAAGTCCTGCCACATGAGGCCGCAGATCTCGCCCCGCCGCAGGCCGGTGGTCAGCTCCGTGTAGAAGAAGTCCCGCCAGATCTCATTGCGGTCCACTGCCGCCAGGAAGGTGTCCATCTGCTCCTTTGTGAGAATTTGTTTTGGCTTATAGCTGGCCTTGGGCACCACGGCCCCGTCGGTGGGATTCCGGGCGACCACATGGGCCGCCTCCGCATCCTTCAGACACTGGTGGAGCATGGCGTGGATGCGGAGCACCATGGTGTCCGACAATTCGTGCCCGTGCTCCGGGTGGTCGTGGACACGGCCCTCGTGTTTCAGCTTTCGGTACAGCTTCTGGATGTCCATGCGGGTCACCCGGGAGACGATCTTATTCCCCAGGTAGGGCTTGATGTAGCACCGGATGAACTGCTCATAACTCCGCAGGGTGTTGGGCCGCAGGGTGGCGGCGCCGTAGTCCTCCATCCACCGGTCCAGCCACTCGCCCAGGGTCATGCGGCTGTCTTCTGTAAGCTCCACGTCCTGAAAGGCCTCCAGGTCCCGGTGGAGCTTGTCCAGCAGTTCCTTCTGGGTCTTTGCCAGGACATACCGGAAAATGGGCTCGCCATTTTGCTTGTGGCCCACCACGATGCGGCCCTCCCAGCGGCCGTCCTCCCGTTTTCGGACCATGCCGTCGCCGGACGGCCTGCGTTTTGCCATAGGCTATCCCTCCTTGTTTGGGTCGATCAGACTGCCGTCATCCTCGTCCAGGGCCTCCAGGATCATGCGCACTCCCAGCCGGAAACCCAGGATGAAGTTCTCCAGGGCCATGGTGCTGCCGATCTCATTCTCTGCGTTGATGAACCGGAGCAGCAGCGCTTTTTCTTTGTCCTCCAGCAGGGCGGTGAGTTTCTCCTCGCACTCTGCTGACTGTTCCATGGCCTTTTTCAGGGCAGTCCCCGATTTGACGATCTGATCGTTGGGGGTGATATTTCCAAAGTATAGATTTTCCAGTGTGTCTCGCATGTGTGCCGCCTCCTTTGCCAGCAACACACAATATCCGAACTTTCTCCAAATAGCCACCCCCAACCGCAACTATTTTCAGAAAGTTATCATCTGCGGGCAGGATTTTATCTTTGTATTGCGGTCCAGATTTTGATATGCCTGCCATAGAAAAAACCGCCTGCATCTCTGCAGACGGTTCCGGTGACAAATCGTTTCTCCCTATGGAGAAGATTGTCTCTATTCGTTTGTTTCGTCGTCCTGCACATCTCCAAAGAGGATGCGAAGATAATCCCGGCGGCCGTAGAGCACACGATCCACATAGACATCGTTGTCAAGAACTCGGTAAAAAGTGAGGTAACTGCCGGTCACCAGGAAACGATAGTCACTCTCGACATCGGCAATCGAGGACAGGGACGCGCCAATCAGACTGTGCTCCCGCAATCTGCGGATGTCCTTTGTGATGTTCCGTACCGTGGAGATCGCTGCGCTGGGATTTTCCAAATTCTTTGCGATATAGGACTTGATCCCGGCCAAATCAGCCTGCGCCTCGTCGGATAAATGCAGGTTATTCATCTGCGATTCCGAGATGTTTTTCTACGGCCTCCAGCGTCAACCAGCCCTTTTCCTCCCCGGACTTGCGGCCCTTGGCCAGCTCGTTCATCAGCCGGAGGGTGGCCTGTGTCCGCTCATAGTCCTGCATGTCCACGATGGCGTAGCGGCCCCGGCCATTCTTCGTCAGAAAAACCGGAGCGCCCACTGCCACGTCATGCAGAACCTCCGTGTAATTACGCAGATCAGAGATGGGTTTGATGTTCGGCATGGTATTCAGCCCCTTTCTTGCCCTTAGTATACCTCGATCTGCTGTAAAATTCAACAGCATTTTTTACTGCGGTTTCGTTGGCGATTGCTACCACCCCATAGTCATGCCGCCCATGTCCTGCCGGAGAGTTTCCTCATGGTCATCCGGCTTGTGGCCCATGGCGATCTTCTTTTCCTGGATTTTCCGCCGCAGCTTTCGGTCCACCCGCTGTCCCACCGGAGTGGCAGGAGGCACCGAGTGGTCACGAAAGATCTGACTCAGATGGTGGAGCAGCCGGGTGGCCGCCAGGAACACATTGGGCCTGCGCGCCTGATCGAAGTGCTCCAGGAAGAAGGCGGCGTACTCGTTTCCCTGTTCCGCCGATTCATAGAAATACGTCCAGGCCCGCTCCCGATCCTGTTTGACACCCTGCCCAGTGAGGTACAGTTTTCCAAGAGCGTACTGGGCGTATTGGTTGCCCTGCTGGGCGGACTCGGTGAGATAGGCCACTGCTTTTGGCACGTCCTTCGGAACATCTTTCCCCTCCAGATACAGCTTTCCCAGGCGGTAGGCGGCCCAGGAGTTCCCCTGGTCTGCCGCTTTTTTATACCAGGATACCGCCTCGCCCATTCGGTTTTCACTTTGCAGAAGCTTCCCCAGCGCGTACTGAGCGAAGTCATATCCCGCATCAGCTGCCCGCCGGAACCACAGTTCTGCCCGCTCGTCATCGGGGAGAACACCCTGCCCGTCCCGCCAGCACTTGCCCAGCTGGTAGGCGGCCAGAGAGAAACCTCTCTGCCAGAGCTGTTCCAGCACCCGCACCTGTTCCGCTTTTTCACTCTCCGGGTTTTCGTACTCCTCCAGCACCTCCTTGGCACTCTGGTAGGCCTCGGTCATCTGCCAGTCGGAGTCCCAGGCGAAGTACACCGCATCCTGGTCCTCATCCACCTCGTCCCTCATACGGGCATCCTCGAAGGTAACCGTGCCCAGCCGGAGCCGCTCCGCCTCCCCGATGACCATGTTCTTGATGGCTTTGAACTCCTTCTGCTGGGAGAGGGGCAGGTGTTCTCTGGGCGTGTCCTTGTAGTAACGCTCCACTTCATCCCGGAGTTGGTTCCAATGTTCGTAGCACTCAGCCACCTCCGGGACCTTGGCCAATTCGTCCACGATGGCGTCCACCTGCGCCTTTGCCGGCTTTTTCAGGTAGCCGTAGACCTTTTTGCCCTTGTGGTTCTCCAGCATCCCGGCCAGCGTCTCCATCTGCTGTTCGATCTCCGGGCTGTCGCAGAGAGAGGCGCGCATCTGCCGGATGAGACGTGCCATGGCGCTCTGCGCCGTCCTGCGGACCTCCTGGTAGGAGAAATCCTTCTTTTGGTACAGCGACAGCAGTTCGTCCTGAAAGATCTCATTGGTGAGCTGGGACCGGATCTGCTGGATACCCTGCTCCGTGAGATACCCCTGCTGCGGATCATCCGACCACACCATCAGGTGAATATGAGGGTGGTGCTTCTCATCGTGAAAGGCCGCCCGCCAGCGAAAGTCCTTGGGTAAGATCTTCATAGCCTGTGCCAGCTCCGTCTGATGCGCCAGCACCAGGCTCCGCCAGCTGTTGGCGCGGTCGTATCCCAGCCGGGCGGCATCTTCCCGCCGGAGCGAGCAGATGAAGATCCACACCGGCCCTTCGTGATGCGCCACCGTTTCCATGGACGCATCCAGGTCCACGGACCTTTCACTGGAGAAGAGGCCGTGGGACCTGGGACGCTGCGCAACGTACCGCAGATACTGGTCCCCTGTGCGGAACAGGTGGGCGTTGTCATCGATGGCGGCCGCGATGAAGGACGATGCGGTGGAGACCGTCGCGTGCTGCTGATACACCTCATGCTCCGGCAGTTGTTCGCTGTCCGGGAAGTCCCGGAGCAGCTTCTGGATGAGTTCCCGCTGCTTCGGCGACGGCGGACCGTTACCGGTCACCAGCTCCACGCCGTCTCGCGTGGCGATGTACCGTAGATATCCTTCCGCGCCACACCCGGGACGGATGTAGCTGGACTTCAGGATGAGCCCCGTCATACGTCAGCGCCCTGCTGAGACACCACCGCATCCTCCAGAGTGATCTCTCCGTTGGTCTCCTTCACGTTGCGGATGCACTGGACCCGGAGCTTCCGCAGGGTGTCCAGATCCACGGGGATGTCGTAGGCGATGAGGTTCGCCATCAGGTCCTGCTCCACGGACTGCTTGAACAGCTGCCGCCCGATCCGCTTCCCCAGGGCATCCAGCTTGCCCTCCAGCACCTCCGCCAGCACCCGGGGCAGGTACGAGCCGTCATGCGCCGCGTCCAGATAGCCGGAGTAGAACCGCACGGCCTTTTCGATGTACTCGCTCTGACTTTTGCAGTTGTCTGCCAGATAGTGACCTTCAACGATCGCCTTTGCCTCCGGCGTGATCCAGAGGGCGAATTTTACCTTGTCCTTTACCATTTGCCAAACCTCCGTTTCCGGGGCAGGAACGCCCCTGTTTTTCTTGAAATGTGGGGATTTCAGGGCTCTATGACCCCACAAGGCCCATTTTAGGGGCCCAAGGAACGCCCTGTTCAACGCCCCGTGACCGCCCGCACTGCGGGCCGGATGTGTCTGCGCCAGGGTCCAACGACCCCGGCGCTTTCTCCTGCCTCGCTCTCTCGTCCCCCAAATTCGGCCCCAAACCGCCCGAAAGGCCCCGCACCGTGTCCTGGGCCGCCGGGGCTGGAACGTCCGCTCACAGCGGCTCTGGAAGGCCAACGCTTGGGGACGATGGAAACGATCGCGCTATTCACCTGATGCCACATTCTGCGGCGCCTCCTTTCTGTTCCCGGCCTGCCGGACCCGCTGCCGCTCCCGCGCCCGATCCACCCGGTCCAGCTGTGTCTCATAGAACTGGTCGATGGACAGCTGGATGGGCAGGATGTGGTAGCGCAGGCACCCGTTCCGCCTGCGACCGTCTTGTGTGGTGATGGTGGTGTGCTCGGTGCGGATCAGCTGACGCTCCTCCAGTTCCGCCACATACTTGCTGACCGTGTTTGCGCTCATCTGCGTCGCATTCCCGATGGTGTTGTAGGAAGCGTAGGCCTCATACGTCTGCCGGTCCTCGATGGAGAGCAGGTAGCCGTAGACGGCGATCGCCCGGGGAGACAGGCCCAGCTGGTAGATCTCATTTGGCAGCGGGAAGTAGTTCTTGATGGGGTCCCGCTTGGGCCAATGCTGCTTTCTCATTTGGCACCTCCCGACTGCGACTCCACCCACTGCATGAGCTTTTCCTTTGGCACCACCATGCGGCTCCCCACTCGCAGCGTGGGGAAGCTGGGTTCATGGAACAGTTCATAGGCAGTGGAGATGGACACCCCCAGCACCTGCGCCACCATTTTGGCGTTGAGGAACATGGGCAGTTCGTCGTAGGAATGATACGTTGAGTTTTTCATGGTTTGATACCCTCCCTTTTGAAATCTGAACACCGCTCCGAAATTTATGGGAGCAGTATCCATATTGTGATTTTCCCATCTTGTGGTAGAATGGAAGCATCAGGGAGGTGGGGGAATGCCGCAGGTCAAGTACCGGATCTTTGATCTGTCCGCCAGGGCGGTGATGAGCTACGCAACGAAACAGGAGGGGCGCTATCACTTTGCCCTTGACGCAGCATCTACAGAGAAGTGCAAAAATTACTCGGCTCTCCATGAGCAGGACAGCAACGCCCTATTCTTTCAGATCATGTGCGTCCTCCAGGGGGAGAACTTTTCTGAGCCGGAGGATGACCGGCTGATCTCGGACCTGTCTGACGTGATCTTCTACATGGACTTCTCCGGCATCTTTGACCGCAGCGATGTCCGGCGGAGACAGCTGCTGCGGCAGCAGAAGGCCCGGGATATGTTCCGCCCGGAAGGGGTATGTCTGGACTTTGGCTCCGGACAGCATCGCTATCTTGCTTTCGAGCGCTCTGGCAGCATGAGCCGGCAGAGCAAGCTGTCCTTCCTGCGGGCGGATGTGTATGACCGGGTGCGCCGCCGCATCCAGATGGATATGACCATCGGAGACTGCCAGCTCAGCAAGCTCTACGCCTACAACGGGCTGATGCTCTCCGGCGGTGTGCGGGTGGATGGCATCCAGATCGACAGGCCCCACCGTGTCATCGTGGTAGACAACCCCGTTGCTGTGGAACAGGATGTTCCGGTCATTACCGTGGAGGATGACGGTACCCAAAACAGCACCCGCAAGTATCACCGGGTGGAGCGGCGGATGGACGTCCCCATTACCTGTTTTGATGGGGAGGGACTGATCTCCAAGCAGTATGCCAAGGTGGTGGATCGCGCCTTCTGCGGCACTGCCATCCACACTTCCTTCCAGATCCGCCTGCCCTACGTCAAGGGGATGCTGCACCAGGTGAACTTCCACCAGATTCTGGACGTGTGCGGGCAGAAGACGATTACGGATATCTGGGGCATCAAGCATCCGGTCCAGAAAGTGGACATCATCCTCACCAAGAGTATGTTCAAGGGTTTTGGCTGGCTGAAGGACAACAACATGACCTGGGAGGACTACTGGGACGCCTTCCGCCGATACCGCCACGCCTTGTACATCACCAACGTTAGCAAGGAAAAACCGGAGACCCACACGGAACTGAACTATCAGTTCCTGACGACGGTCTCCATCCGGGAAGAGGAGTTCCGCCCTCGTGACCTGCCGGACGGCTGGGATCACAGCCCGGAGGAGGATCCGCGGAACTGGCTGACCAAGCAGACGGAAGTGGCCTACTACGATCTGCGGGCCGATCCGGATTACCGGCAGGCGTATTTTCTGAATCGTATGAGCCGGTGGGAGTTTTTGAACCGCCGCAAGAGCCGGGCGTATTTGCTGGGGGCGGTATTGAAAAAGAACCCGCTTATGATCGGGGAACCCATTTACCAGAAGGAGCTGGAGAACCGGGCCAAGCAGATCGTGAAGAACTACGCAGTGGGGCGACTGATCGTAGCGGGCGATAACCGATACCTCTCCGGCGACCTGTTGGATCTTCTGAGTTTCCTGCTGGAAACGGTGCCGAAGAAAAAGCGCAACAAGGCTTATTACGAGGTCACCGAAACGCTCCGGTTTGCTACCAGCGCCTTCTATGCGCCCGGCGCGGCCTATCAGCACGGGGACACCTGCACGCTGCTGCGCAATCCCCATATCGCCCGGAACGAGGAACTGCAACTCTCTTTTTATGACGCCAACTGGGAGAAAAAGAAATTCCGGCATGACTACTTCCGCCACCTGACGGACCTTGTCATGGTGGACTCCACCATGCTGGCGGCAGAGCGGCTGGGCGGTGCCGACTACGACGGGGACATGATCAAGACCATCGCCGATCCCATCGTGAACGCATGCGTCCGCCGGAACTATGAACGATCCCAAGCCAAAGGGGACTGCGCCCTCTCCAACGAGGCGAACATCCCCCTGTTGATGATCCCGACAGTAGAGCCTTTGATCCGCAGTGCCGACGACTGGGAGGCTCGATTCGAGACGGTCCGCAGCACCTTTTCCTCCCGGGTGGGACAGATCTGCAACGCCGCGCTGGACCGCAGCATCATCGCCTACAATGAGAACTCCGACGCCGAGGAGCGGCAGCAGTGCCGGGAGGAGACGGAACTGTTGGCCATCCTGACGGGACTGGAAATCGACTCCGCCAAAAGCGGCATCCGGCCAGACCTGGACGAGTATTTGAGTCACCGCACCGTTCAGCGGACGCCGTTCCTCCAATACAAAAATCTGGTGGAGCGATCGGAGACCCGGCGGGCCTGGTATGAGCCGACCCATGCGCAACGCCTGAAAGCGTTCTTTGGCAAGATCGACTGGGAGCAGGTGGATTCCAATGTGGAGCGGCTGCCCTATCTGGCCAGGCAGCTGGAGAAGCACACACCGGCCTTGAAGGACAAGCCTGCCAAGGACGAGGAGCTGTTTCTCTTCGCCCGGCAGCCGGATTGGAAGGAGCAATTGGACCAGGGCATCTTGGACCAGATCTCCGCGCTGCTGGAAGATTACGAGACCAGCCTGACCCGCATCCGAGCTGCCCGGGCAGAGATCCGGCAGAAGCGGCGGAAGAGCGATGTGGAGCGCATCCTCTATGCCCGGGGCCAGGAGGATCTGTGGGACACGGATGAGCTGTATGCCCAGCTGGGGACTTTGCCCCCTGAGCGCGTTACAGAACTTCTGGAAGCGTTGCGGCAGGAGAAGTGGCAGTTCCTGGACGAGGAGGGCCGAGAGCGGTTTCTGATGACCTGGGTGCCGGAATTCCAATCTTTATTTGATTTCTTCTCCGACTTCCGCTGCGGTGGTTACCGGGTTCTGGGAGACCTGCTGTCTGATATTGCGGAGGAAAATAGCGCGGAGGACCGTAAGCAGATGATCCGCCCCGGTGACTCGCCGGCTTTTGGCGAGCTGATGCGGGCCTATCTGGAGAAACGTGCCTCCCAAAACTACCGGGATGCGGTGTCTGCCCGCTGCCGGGAACTGCTGGAGGACATCGTGAAACCGATAATGGCCGTGCGTTATGTGGTGGCTCTGGGAAAGCGGGATCTGCTGTGGGATCTGTTGCTGGATGTCCTGGAACCCAATGTGCTGGAGGTGCGCCATGCTGAATGAATGGCAGGAGTTCTTAGACTATACGGAGCCTGTCAGCTATCGGGCCTCTGGCAAAAAAGATACCGCCTGGCTGGGGCGGTTCACCTTCGAGGCGCTGCGGGACTTCAGCGGTATGGCCCGGATTCTGACCATTCTGGCC
>OGYF01003481.1_pt1 | contig 10694 bp, 10 predicted proteins | sample 1576451 | NCBI WGS metagenome assembly OGYF01 (sample SAMEA3541505, study PRJEB24748) | human gut metagenome | biome: human gut; feature: human-associated habitat; material: faeces | place: China | collected 2012 | reverse complement strand
GCTATTACCAGAAAAAATACACTGTAACGTAATTGCTTATGATAGCGAAAAACATTCTTTTCTGTCTTCCCTTTTACGCTCCATGCATCAAATGACCCGAAATAACAAAGCTGGCTGCACCAGGCAGGTCCTGAAAGCAGCAACGTACTCAGGAAAAGTATCGGCATAAACAATCCCTCCAACCGGTAAATCGGGCCGGCCAGTATGATTGCCGGAACGGGTAAATGCAGCTTTCCGGTCATCAGAAAGACAGAATCGACAGTTACGCCTAAAAGTAACTGCCCGAAGAAAACAATAGAAAAAAGCAACCACGCCCGGACTCGCCATTTGGGACGTTCTTTCCGATCCTGCATTTTATAACTGAGCAGTGCCCCGTAAATAATGGCGATACCAACCTGTATCCATCCTGCGGATGGCATAAGCCGTTCCGACAGCAGCAATGGTTTTTCAGGAACGACCTGCACGATCGTCAATAAAATAGCAATCAGTATCGCCGTTATAGCTGAAGAATAAAGAAACTGTTTATTCATCACCTACAAGTTCCGGAAATCCATTCTTCAAGACTTCTTTCGCTTTTTCGTAATCACTCTCAAAAACATAGATCTCGATCTGGAATCCCGGAATATTCCCGAATACCGTAGAAAGATGTTCGTTCTTGAGAAAAGATTCTATACCTTCATTTCTTAACGCGCTTTGTAACAGGCTAGCCTGAACATTATTATCTGCTGTTGATAAAAGAATCGTTTCCATACTATTGAGTTTTATGTATTACTACTTCTACAAAGATACTTTTTTTATCCCTAAAACATATTGTATGAATGAAATAATAAAGAATCGGATGATGTTATTTTTCCGTGATTCTCCGCGTGTTCTGTGTTGTCCGTGTACCATTAAAATGGCTATTCCGCAAAAAATATACATTGATGTATATTTTGTATATTTGTCTTATCTATTAATTGAATTACAGATTGTGAGTTCACCTTTTCAATATTGAATACAATAATAATATGAAACTCCTGAAAGTGTTGTTACTATGCCTTTTCTCTTTTGTAACGCTGCAAATCATTGCAGAGAAGAAGGCTTCGTATGTTCAAAACCCTCAGGAGGTTAATCTTTCAGATTTTCGGGGACAAACAATTCAGCCTGCTGTTTTTCTGATTCGTGATATCCAACCGGTCCCTGTATTATTTAATAGTCTTGACTGGTTCATTCTGTTGTTGATCCCAGTAGTATTATTAATTGTCAGTCTTTCAAGCAGACTGTACCTGCACAAACTTTTTGATCAGGAAAAAGTCTCCTTACGATATAAAATATTCCTTTGGCAGAAGCGGTATTCCTGCTTCACCCTTTGCTGCATGCTTAATTAAATCTGTTTCAGGAAAAATTTGAATCCCTGCTGTCGTCTGGCAGGGGAAACGTTTGGTGTATCCGGTGGATACATCTAGTTGCTTTATTACCTGAAATACAAACTAAAACAAATTATTATGCATGTCATATACAGGAATTTTATTTCCGCACTACGATTCAATAAAACAGCAGCCATACTGAATATTATGGGATTGGCGATTGCCTATATCGTTTTTGCAACGATTTATGCACAGGTTGATTTTGCCAATAAATTTGACCGGTTCCATCCACAAGTGGATCATATTTACAGGGTAGACTGTAAAACCCCTGCATCTGTATGGTCCGTACATTCCAGATTGCTGATCGATGCTTTTGTGTCTACTTCTCCTTATATACAGAAAAGTACGTTGATCAATCCCTTTATCGGAGAATGTTATTTTACGACCGATGTCAACGGTAACCAGACAGGTTTCAAAGAAACGGTACAAACTTGTTCTCCGGATATCACCGGGATATTTGATTTTGTTTTCCGCGAGGGGACTCCCGATTGTTTGAAGCAGCCGGAGATGTGCCTGATACCCGAAAGTCTGGCCCGCAGGATATTCGGGAGTATTTCGGTTGTCGGAAAACAATTGACGGCAGAAGGAAATATCTGGACGAAAGACAGGAAATCATTGACCGTAGGAGGTGTCTATAAAGATTTTCCGGAAAATAGTCAGCTGGCAAATGCTGTTTATACGGCAGTTAGTCCCTCTTACCAGTATGAATCATGGGATGATTATACTTATGTCTGTTATATCCTAGTCACTCCGGGAGCGGATAAGAAGGAGATATGTTCCGCTTTTGCCCGTTGTTTCAATGTGGAAGATGCACCGGACTATAAAGAAGCGGAAGTCAAGCTGACGAACCTGGCGGATATTTATTATGAGCCGGTCACTTCCCAGATGAAGTTTATCAAATCAGGAAAGAAAGAAAACATGAACCGGATGCTGATGGTGGCTTTTCTGGTGGCGTTGATTGCGATGATCAATTATATCAACTATTCGGTGGCCCTTATACCTTACCGGATTAAAAGCATCAATATCCGGAAGATTGCCGGGGCATCGGTTGCCAGGCTGCGTTGTGCCCAACTGTTTGAATCCGTTGTGATTTCGCTGGTGACTTGCCTGCCAGCCGTATTGTTGAACTTGTCTCTTGATATACCGGTTCTCTTGCGGCTGGTTTCTTTGTCTTTGGCGGTAGGATTCATTGCGGGTATCTATCCGGCCGTTAGCGCCACTTCCATTTCCATGCAGATGGCATTGAAAGGTTCTTATGGATTGTCTCCCAAAGGTTTGGCATTAAGGAAAATGCTTATAGGTATCCAGTCCGTATTCTTCTTTCGCTTTCCGGTTAAAGACGAATAATAACTCTTTGGATTGCCGATCTTCCTGGCGGGGACACCTTCCTTCCATTACCGGGATATCCATCACTGACAGGAAGTTGGGCGAAACATTCAAATAATGAAAATACATCATTTCGTTATTCTTTTCTGCACCGCCGCCCCGGTATAACTCCTCTGCACCGACCTTTGCAGAAGAGAAAGCGACATCTTCAATACCGGAATATTTCTTCAATTCATTCGTGAACAGGTCGATCTTCCCGACCGTTTTCCCATTCAGCACAACTACTGCAATACGGTTTTTACCATATCCGAATGAACGGGATTCCATATATCTGTTCTGCTGATAGATCACAAATGCCAGAATAACCAAAGTAAAAGAAATTATATATTGGACTATAAAGCCGCTCCGATAAGACATAAAATCATTATTTGCGAACCGCTTCTCGGTCCGATTGATTTCAGGGGTGAATTGGGCGATTGGGTGGAACAGGTGGTGGTCGGTGGGGAATCCGGAAAGGAGGCCCGTGTTTGCAATTATGATTGGGTATTGGATATCCGCCAGCAGTGCATAGAGAAAAATATCAACTTTTGGTTTAAACAAACAGGCGCTTATCTGTTGAAAGATGGGCGTGAATATAAAATAGCCCGCCAATTCCAACACTCACAGGCAAGAAAGGCGGCTATTAATTTTGAGGTAGATAAACCTTAGAAATAGTGATTTAATTTTTTGACATACCTTCCCCAAATCTTACCCGTAAGATCCTCAGACATCAAGAATAACGAATAAATAGGCGGTAAATATGATAAATTAATAGAGCGTTATTATTCTTTAAATAAGTGAAGTAAAAACACTATAAATATTAAGATGACTAGAAAAAACGATCGTTTTTTTTAGTCATTCTGATTTTATACATAAAGTTCATTAATCATCACAGAGAGTTGCAATATGTAGTTAATAACGCTAGTAAACAAGACAAATCATGAAAAAGAAGCGAAAATTAAGAGTAAATGTAATCTTATTTTTACCAGAGAGAAATGTTTTTATCGATTGTTTAACCGAATAATTAAAAGTATGACAAACAGAATTAACCTATTTCGAGGCTTGATAAAACCTCACGAAATGAATTATCTGAAAATAGGAGGTATCGGTACCTTACTATTATGTATGTCACCGCATTTCGTTATGGCTGATACCGGTAATGATGCGGCAGTAACGATCACCCAACAGAAGGGAAATACCGTGACAGGTGTTATTACAGACGATACGGGTGAACCTCTTATCGGAGTGAATGTAAAAATTAAAGATTCAACGGTCGGTACTATTACTGATTTTGAAGGTAAATTTACATTGGAAGCTCCTGTTGGCAGCCAATTGGAAATTTCTTACATCGGGTATAAAACCCAGATTATTACTGTAGGAAATGCGCCTGTTAAACTAAAGATGAAAGAAGACTCACAGGCTTTGGATGAAGTCATTGTCGTCGGTTACGGAACGACTTCTACCCGTAAAATGGTAGGCGCAGTCACCTCCATGAAGACAGACAAAATCGATCAATTGCCTTTTAGTAACACGGCCTCTGCATTACAGGGACGTACGCCGGGTGTTATCGTTCAGCAAGGTGGCGCGGAACCGGGATCTACTCCAACTATTTCTATTCGTGGTGGTGGTACTCCTTTGTATGTTATCGATGGAGTAGTTCGCGAAGCACAGGATTTCAATAGCTTGAACTCTTCTGATATTGAAAAAATCAGTATTTTGAAGGATGCCAGTGCAACGGCGGTATATGGTGCCCGTGCCGGTAATGGTATCCTTCAAAATACTGATTTTTAAAGACCAAGAGGGGAAAAGAAGGTCAGACTAAAATAGAATATACGGGAGGACTCGATTTCAGTTCGCCTACTGTTTTGCCGGACAGAGTGAATACGGCGGAATATACAGGCGCCGCCAACCAGGCCGCAGCCTATGATGGGATAGCCCCGGTATATCCTGCTGATGTTATTGCGACTCTGCCGGATACCGATTGGCAGAAACTTGCACTGAGGAATAATGCCATCCAGCAACGTCATGCCCTTTCTTTCTCCGGTATTAAAAACGGAGTTAATTACTATACGGCACTGGGCATTTTAGATCAGGGATCTTTATTCAAGGAAGGTCATAATGATAAATATACACGTTATAATCTCCGCAGTAATGTTTCAACAACATTCGATCCGATAGGATTGGAAGTCGGTTTGAATATTGACGGTGCATGGGAAAGAAAGCATCCGACTATTAAAGGCGCTTATGCCGTTTGGCGTGATATCAATGCTGCCAAACCAACTATCGACGCTTATAATCCGGATGGGACATTTAGTGCTTTATCATTGCATCCGCTGGCTTATCTTGATAAACGCTCAGGCTACAATAATAATGACGATAAATATGCAAATGTCCAGGTGTATGCCAATTGGGCTGTACCGTTTGTAAAAGGTTTGAAAGCCGGTTTCACAGGTAATTTCCGTATCGCAGATTCTAATTCGAAATCATTTAACGCCAATGCTCCTCAATATACCAGTGACGGCTCGATGGTTCCCAAAGATTTCCGTTCACTCAGGATGTCTAATTCATGGAGATGGCGTAACTCGTTCGATGTAAATGTACAATACGGGAAAACATTCGGCAAACATAATTTTGAAGTACAAGGTGTTTATACGTTCCAGCAGACATTCGATGAAAATTTCTGGGCATATCGTGAAGGTTTTATCTCTTCCGACTTCGACCAGTTATTTGCAGGAGATGCTTCTACACAGCAAAATTCAGGTTTTGCAGAGAAGAGTGCCCGTGTCGGTTATGTGGGGCGTGTAAAATATGATTATGCAGGCAGATATCTGTTTGAAGGAAACTTCCGCATAGACGGCTCCGATAACTTTGCCAAAGGGTCTCGTTTCGGATTTTTCCCTTCTGCCGCTTTGGCATGGGTGGTTTCGGAAGAAGGTTTTATGAAAGAACTGAATGAAAGAAACATTCTAAACTTCTTTAAGATCAGAGCTTCTTTCGGACAGGTCGGTCTGGAAGGTCTGGAGGATTTATCCGGTGATAATTACCGGAATATGCGCTTCAGATATGTCCCGGCTTACAGCTTTAACTCTAAGGGGTATGTTATCGATGGCAAATTCGTTTCCAGTTTCTCGGAAGGACCTTTGGTTTCGAATGATTTGAGTTGGTATACTAAAGATGTATGGGATATCGGGGTCGACCTGACAACCTTACAAAACCGTTTGTCGGCATCATTCGATTATTTTTACTATCGAACTAAAGGGTATTTGATTTCTCCGCAGAACAGATATACTACACCTCTGGGAAAGGATTTGCCGCAGGTGAAATCAGAGAGTGTGCATCGTCGTGCCGGATTTGAAATGAATTTCCGTTGGAAAGATGCTGTTCAAGAATTTCATTATGAAATAGGTTTCAATGTGACCGGTTACAATGAATTATGGGAGAAAAAGGAGGATGAATCGTTATCCAGTTTGATGAATCCTAAAAAGCGTGTTACCCACACAAAGAATTTTTACGGAACAGCTTATCGAAACGATGGTTTATACCAAAGCGGGCAACAGATATTGGATAGTCCGCGGCGAGAAGCCTCCAACGAGTTGAAACCGGGTGATATCGCTTATCAGGATATTAATGGTGACGGTAAAATTGACGGAGAAGACCAGGTTCGTATCGGTAAACCAACTTTCCCGTCTGTAAGTTATGGTATCGATTTCAGTTTGGATTACAAGGGGTTCTTTGTCAACGGGTTATTCCAGGGTACCGGAGAACGTTACCGGGCGCTTGATGAATTCATGAGAGGAACACATACTGAGGCATTAACATATAAATTTCAGTTGGATTACTGGCGTCCTGATAATACGGATGCAATGTTTCCACGTATGTCTACTATGACTGGTCTGAACGGAGATAACAACTATGGGGTCGGTTCGGATTTCTGGTATCATAATGCATCCTATTTCCGTTTGAAGAGTCTGCAGGTAGGATATGATTTCAAAAAACTTCTATTGAAGGATAACAAGCTGTTTTCCTCTTTGCGCCTGTCTGTCTTGGGAACAAACATCTTTACGATTTCGGATGTGAAAGATTTCTATGACCCGGAACTAAATGCGAATAACGGGTATGCATACCCGACACAAAAGACGTATTCTATTGTATTAAATGTCGGATTCTAAAATAACAGAAAAATGAAACGAAATAAATTGGGCAAATTATTTATAAGTGTTATGGCGTTGATGAGTATGACATCTTGCCATGACTATTTGGACAACACCCCTTTGGATAAGTTTCCGGAGGATGCTGTTTGGAGCAAACCGGCATCGGCACAACTGTTTGTTAACGGTACGTATTATATTATCAAAGATTTTCTGGTCGGAAACGACGACTGGAATGACAATACCATCGTTAATGCGGAAAAAGCCGACGCTCTGATCCGTGAACAGATCACTGAAGATAATGATTATGGTTGGAATAAATACGGAGACATCCGCCGTTGTAACATTATTCTTGAAAAAGTAGCTGCTGCAACAGGCTTCACACAGCCGGAGCGGGATCTGTTGATGGGAGAAGGTCATTTTCTCCGTGCTTCGGTCTATTTTTCCCAAGCGCGCAAATTCGGAAGATTAATGATTGTGGACAAGGTGTTGACTCCTGATGACGATATGGAGTTGTCGAGAACTAAGACGATTAAAGAAACGTATGATTTCATCCTGAAAGATCTGGATGAAGCGATCGAACGCCTTCCTGTCGATGTGGCATCCGGACGTATCAGTAAGGGAGCTGCTTATGCGCTTAAAGCTGAAGTTTGCCTGCAAGGTGCAGCCTATCTGGATGATACTAATGAAAAGAGAGATTATTATACACAGGCTAAAACGGCCAGTGAAAGCTTGTTCGGTCTGAATAAATATTCGCTGGACCCGGACTTTAAGGGGTTGTTCAATGATTATTCGGTCGGAACGAATTCGAGCGAAATAATACTCGGCGTATATAATATTTCTGAAAATACAAGTTTCCAAAATACTTGGATGCAAGAACTTGTTCCCAATATGAACATGGACAAAGCGATTGACGGCGTATGGGAAAAATGGCCTCTGGATAAAAATTTCGAAGGATGGATGGACAGAGCTCCTTCACAGGAAGTGACTGATGCTTTTCTGGTAATAGATAAAGACGGAGTGGCCAAACCGTGGAATGAGGCTTCGTATTATACCGAAGATTTCAAACAGGGGAAATTATGGGTGAATGATGCTATTTACGGACATCGCGACAAACGTTTTGCAGCAACTATCGTGTACGATTCCTGTCATTTTTTCACTTCGCTTGTGACTACCCGCCTGAAAGGCAATATTCATTACTTATCTAATAAGGAACAGGCACGTCATGTGACCAAGAGCGGATATGTTTATCGTAAGGGAGTTTATGAAGATAAATGGCTGTGGTACTCTGATCCGACCAACTATCATTATGTCGTTCTTCGTTTAGGCCGTTCATATTTGAATTATGCAGAAGCGATGCTTCGGTTGGGGGATAAAAGTTCTGCTATTGAGTATATCAATAAGACCAGGGATGTTCACGGAGGATTACCGGGACTGACTGCAACTACCAGTCTGGAAGATGTCTGGAAATACTACAAAATAGAACGCCGGGCTGAATTGGTACAGGAGAATGACCGTTATTGGTCGTTATTACGTTGGGGTAAGGAAGAGGGATTAAATGTTATTCCTGAACTGAATACGACTCCTACCGCTATAACGATATCAGAAGATGGTCGTACTTTTTCAATCGGAACGGTACAAGCTGTAGAAGCTGCTAATGCACGTGTGTTTACTAAACGCCGCTATCTGCTCCCGGTTCCAAGAAGCGAACGTAATGAGAATCCGAATCTGGCTGACGATCAGAACCCCGGATGGTAATGTTATAATAGAATGAACAACTAAAAAAGTATGAAAATGAAATATTTAAAATGTATATTGCTGTTTTTTGTCTGCATGTCATTCTCTTCATGCCTGGAATCGGGTTTGGAAGATTTGCCAAGTTATGAAGATGCTGACATCAAGGCGTTTACTTTCGAATATCGCTGGATGGTCAAAGAAGGTGACAGTGAAAAACTAAGGGTACAGAAAATGGATGCAGATATAGACATTAATGTTGAGAATACAACTGTTACCTGTAATATCACAGTACCTGCTGTGAATGGAACATTTACTCAGGAGATACGAAATCAGGTTACGTTGAGTAATTTAAATGCATATTGCACTATTTCTACAGCTGCTACTATTACTCCCATTGGAGATACTCCCATGTTGGGCAAGATAGGAGATTTTTCAAAAAGCGATATGCAATATGAAGTGATTGCTGCCGATGGGAATACAACTAAAACTTGGAAGCTTGTTATTGATGGTTTTAACAAGTAATGATTTGGCGGAATATTAATTACGAATGGCTGTCCCCATTTTTTGGGGTACGGCCATTTGTTTTATTTTAAATTTCTACATGCAATGCAGGTTTTAAAATACCTGCATTGCGTTTTTAACACTTGTGACTCCGATTAAACGGTCATATTGCGTTCCCATCGGACGGTAATAGACGTAAATGGTGTATTCGTTTTCCGCCTGGTAATAATTGCCTTCTATCGGGCCGGTTTCTCCGACTGTGCTGCCGTTGGGTACGAATAGGTATTGATAATTATAACTTCCTTGTTTCAGGAGTACTGCTTTTTCGTACTGGTGGGTTTCAAAGTTATATCCCATTTTACTCTTTTCATCGAGGACATTGTGGAACAGTTCGCCGTTCAGATAGACATTTCCGTCAAGGAACGGATCGCAAGCCAAAGCGAAATGCACGATACAGTAATCCGCTTCCGTATCCGGGTCGTCACAACTGCTGCAACGGATAAAGAAACGGCCGTCCTGGTCCTGATCGTACTGATAGGTCTGGTCGCTGCGCTTGTGGTCAGTCATCAGTTCTACATTATAATAAGGATTGTGGTACGAAATGCTTTCTATGTGCATCCCGTTATATTTCGTGCTCAAAAATTCCATGCGGCGGTATTCGTTTCCGGCAGAGAAGATCAGACTGCGATTGTTTGTGTAACCAATCTGATTTTCAAGAATAGTCGTCGGTTGAAGCCCTGATACGGCATTATCGCGTCGGTTATCCTGATAGACATGTATTTTCAGGTCTGTTTGCGGATAAGGTATCGGGAAGTTTTTGTTATTGACCGTGAAACTTACCTGTTGGTGAGTCTGGTTCGTATCGATATCCGTATTTCCGCTAACGGAGGCCGAAATGCCGACCATCGGTTCCACAACCGAAAAACAAGCGGTAAGGACTATCTGGTCGGGGATGTCTTCGTTGTAGATCTGCACGGCATAATTTCCCGAAACTTTGAACTGGATGTCTTCATTCGGAAGCAGCAGGTTGTAGTTTGTGTACTGCGTTGTGGTGTTAATGGAATTGGCAAAGTCATCTATCGTTAATCCTTGAAAACCACTCATATACTGAATGGGAGAGAGGATGGACCTCTGCCAGTTGGCATCACAATGAATGATAGAATAGGAATAGCGCACGCCTCCCTGTTCCAACGCATCGAAGTTGATCTGGATCTGTTGATCTCCGTTCAGTTCGATATAAGGCTCGGAAATAAACTCTCCGGCCACCTTCACCTGAAGGGTTTTTATCAGCTTGCTGTTAACGTCGGTAAAGTACGTTTGCTGAGCATTGGCCTGCATTGTAGCGGCACAAAACAACAAAAATAGTAAACAATACACTCTCATTTTCATATATCTTTCTTTGACGGTACAAAATTATGGAATTATTTCTCTAATTATTTCTTTAATCCTGCTTTAAAGCATAAAAATTTATGTACTTTTGCGGGAAAATTACATATAAACAATTTTAGTTGTATCATGGCAAATGTGATTAAGATTA
>OGYF01003477.1_pt1 | contig 10708 bp, 12 predicted proteins | sample 1576451 | NCBI WGS metagenome assembly OGYF01 (sample SAMEA3541505, study PRJEB24748) | human gut metagenome | biome: human gut; feature: human-associated habitat; material: faeces | place: China | collected 2012 | reverse complement strand
GCTGTTGGATGAGCACACGGCGGCCCTGGATCCGGCCACGGCGGAAAAGGTGCTGGAGCTGACAAAAAAGATCGTGGCAAAAAATCACACCACCTGTCTGATGGTCACCCACAATATGCAGCAGGCCCTGACCATGGGAAACCGGACGCTGATGATGGACGATGGCCGGATCGTGTTCGATGTGAAGGGAGAGGAGCGGTCACGCATGACCGTGCCGGATCTTCTGGAGAAGTTCCGCATCGGAGCCGGGAAGGAGCTTGATAACGACCGTATCCTTTTGGCGGCGGAGGACTGATCCTGCCGGAATGCATTGGGATCCACAAAGGTCAGAAAAAAGGTTGACACCATATATGACACCACATATAATATAAGCAGGAGGTATAAGGAATGTCAAAATGGGATAAATTGATAACACGTATATGCAATTTATCGAAAGACCTCCGGTTTGATGAGCTGCGGAAGGTATTGGAAAGCTATGGATATGAAATGAATGCACCAAGAAGCGGAAGCAGCCATTATACCTTTAGGAAACAGGGCTGTACACCGATCACAATACCAAAGCATGAACCGATCAAGAAAGTATATGTGGAAATGGTAAGACAGATTGTGGAAAGTGAGGCGGAGAATGATGAAGACGCTGAATGATTATATGGCAATGTCCTATCGTATGGAAATTGTGGAAGATAAGGATGAAGGCGGATTTGTGGTTTCTTATCCGGATCTGCCTGGCTGTATTACTTGTGGAGAGACTGTGGAACGTGCGGTAGCAAATGCATTGGATGCGAAAAAAGCGTGGCTGGAGGCAGCATTGGAAGAAGGGGTGGAGATCCATGAGCCGGACAGTCTGGAAGATTATTCCGGACAGTTTAAATTGAGGATCCCAAGAAGCCTGCATCGGTCACTGGCAGAACATTCGCAGAGAGAAGGTGTCAGTATGAACCAGTATTGCGTATATCTTCTTTCCAGAAATGATGCGGTATTTTCAAAATAACGACCAAATCCTTTTGCAGGCGGAGGACTGATCCTGCCGGAATGCATTGGGATCCACATGTGGGTCTGCATTGGAGTCCACAAAACCCTTGCAATCTCCAGGAATATAAGATAAAATATTGTAAAGATCCAGATATGCATCTTCTTGTCCGCAGCAGGCGGGCAGGAAGCGCCGGGCGTCTGCCCGATGGAGATCCGACAGAAAAGCTCTTATGAAAGCAGGCGTTCAGCGCGCGTTCCTGGCCGGATCCCCGCTTGGGTGAACGGTGAGGAAATATTATATAAAAATGCAGAAAAGGGGTTGACAGGGAGTATGGAAAAGCGCAGCATTAAGCAAGCAAGCAAGCAAGCAAGCAAGCAAGCAAGCAGATGACACTGGGATCGGAGATCTGATCCCGGCGCTTTGTCATGGTCTCGGTCTGACGGAAAAATTGTATACAGAATATAAACAGGCACGTTTATTGCGTATATTTATGCAATAAGCGTGTCTTTTTATATAGAAAAATATAGGTATGGAGGAAAGGAGAGAGTATGAAAAGAAAGGAATTAAAACGCGCGGCAGCGGGGCTTATGGCAGTGGCCTTATGTATGGGACTTACGGCCTTCCCGGTATTTGCAGGCGGAACGGAGATCGGCCGTTCGGTCACAGTGGTGGAGGACGGCGGAAAAAGGACCGTCCTGGGGCTGGATGAAAAGGGAGAAGGCAGCGGCTGGAGCTATGGAGGAAACATGGTGCTGACCCTGGACGGCTTTACCGGAGAGCAGATCCGCTTAAACGGAGGCTCTCCCGATGGAAAGGATCTGTTCATTGAGCTGGTGGGAGACAATACGATCACAGGCACAGACAGTCTGTCGGGGGTACACTCTGACTATAACAGCTTTTATGATGAAAACAGGATTATTTTTACGGGAAGCGGGGATCTGGAGATCACAAACACGACCTCATCCCTGGGAAGTCCGGGAAAATATATTTTTGGACAGGACGGCGTCGTTACCCTGAATCATGGAGAGTTAAAAGGTCAGACGACTCTGGTGGTACAGAGCAATGCGACTGTGAACATCAATGAAAATACATCGGGAAGCTCCCTGCCCTCTTTGACGCTTACCATCAACGGCGGGATTGTGAACCTGTATAATAAGCAGCAGATCGGTCTGGCTTATGGGCTGGATCAGAATAAGGAGTTCGGCAACATATGCAGGATCACCGAGGACGGGCTTTTGACCGTTAAGACCGGCTTTTCCGGGGAAGCGCCGCTGCTCTGCGGCAGAGGAAATGAACCGCTTCCTGAGTTCTATGAGCATTTTTATGTGACTACTGTGGATGGAAGACCGACGCATATCCAGGATGAGGGCAGCTCCCCCAGCTGCGCCTTGGTGGATGAAAATGGAAATAAGCTTACCTCTGCCCATATCCGGGGCAACGGCTCCTATGTTTACAATGGCGAGGACGATTTCCAGGTTCCGGAGCCGGAAGACCCGGGAGACGGAGAGGAAGGCGGCAGCCAGGAAAAGCCGGGAACCGGAGAGGGCGGAACCGATCCGGAAAAGCCGGGAACCGGAGAGGGCGGAACTGATCCGGAGAAGCCGGGAACTGGCGAGGATGACAATGTGGTCACAGATTCCAACGGTCATAAGGCCACAGATTCCAACGCCCATTCTTCTTCCTCCGGAAGCGGCGGCGGATACGGTCCGGGAAAGGGATACGGCTACTATGCAGTAAGGAATGAGGCCGGTCCGGGCCAGCCGGTGGGGGATTCCCGCTGGAATGGCGGTCAGTGGAGGCAGGACGCCAACGGCTGGTGGTTTGCCGGGACCGACGGCAGCTATCCAAAGGCGGGCTGGGCACAGCTGGAGTGGAACGGACAGAAGCTCTGGTACCACTTTGACGCCAATGGGTATATGAGCACAGGCTGGATCCAGGATGATGGAAACTGGTACTACCTCCATGCAGAGGGCGACGGAAACCGCGGCTTCATGCACACAGGCTGGCAGGAGATCGGCGGTAAATGGTATTATTTCCATAAGGATACCGACGGGGCGGCCCTGCCGGTGGGAGCCATGCTGTCCAATACGGTAACGCCCGACGGCTATACGGTCGGAAGCGATGGGGCATGGATCTAAACAGATAAAAATACAGGAAACCGGCGCGGGGGCTGCGGCCTTTCGCGCCGGTTCCTGCTTACAGGTTTAGGTGGCGGAGCGGACGGGGCTGTGGTATACTTTTATCATGGAATAGATAAAAGGGAGGAATTGCCTATGACAGAACAGGAAATGAAAGCGCGTATGAAAAGAAGCAGGGAACTGATCGACTGGTCCAGGGAGGAATACCAGTCGGATCAGACCTTAAAAAAGCCCCAGCCGCCTCTGGTGAAGGCGCCCATGACGGAAAATACCATGGAGCTTCCGAAAAACTTCGGGGATCTGCCCATGGACAAGAGCTTTTTACGGATCCTCCACGACCGGAGGAGCAACCGGGTATTTACCGGCGGCTCCATGGATCTTCTGACCCTGTCCTTTCTTTTGTGGGCCCAGCAGGGGATCCGGGGCATCCGCGGGAACAATTATGCCACTCTGCGGACCGTGCCCAGCGCCGGTTCCAGGCATCCCTTTGAGTGCTATCCGCTGATCCTCAATGTGGAGGGCTTGGAGCCAGGGCTTTATCATTACCTTCCCATGGAGCACAGGCTGGAGTTTTTAAAGTCTGCGGACATAAAGGACGAGGCCTTTGCAGACCGGGTGGTCCAGTCGGTGAGCCGCCAGAAATGGGTCTTAAAGTCCAGTGTGATCTTTTATTACAGCATCGTGCCCTACCGCGGCGAATGGAGATACGCCTTTAATGCGCCCAGGGTCATGATGATCGACGCCGGCCATGTGACAGAAAACCTGTATCTGGCCTGCAGCGCCTTAGATCTGGGGACCTGTGCCATTGCGGCCATGGATTCTCCGGCGGCCTCAGAGATGTTCGGCCTGGACGGAAAGGAAGAATATATTTTCTACTGTGCGCCCGTTGGGACCGTGTCGGAGGAAAACGAGGCTGCGGAGCAGGCCTTTTATGCATTTTTAAAAGAAAAATAATGGAAAGCACGCAGATACGAAAGAAAAGATCCTGTAAAGGGTACACTCTGGTGGAGCTGATGGCCGTCATCGCCATTATGGCGGCGCTGGCGGCGGTCTCCGCCGGAATTTACTCCGGCTATGTGGAACGGGCCAGGGAGGCAGAGCTGTATGAAACGGCGGAGCAGATCAAAAATGCCCTGGCCATATGTGAGGCCCAGTATGGAGAAGCCGGAGGCTCGGACGCGTCGGTGTTCTGGAGCGAGGCATTTTTGGCGCCGCCCAATCATCGGGACAGCGTCCTGTATCCCTATGTGGGAGCAATGACAGAGGACTGTACCGGCTATTCCCTGAAGATAAAGCGGAATGGGGAAGGGCGGTATTTTATTGCTGGTTTTACGTATTCCACGGAAGAATATGAGGTCACATGGAAGAAAAATGATGGGATCACGGTGAAAAAACGGGGGAAATCTTAAAAATTCATTAAAAGAATATAAAATTCTCCTTGCTAAATGAAATGAATACGGGTATAATGTGGAAGATTTAGGCAAAAATAAGATTGAGGAGAAGCGACATGGAGAATCAAAAGAAAACCACCAATTCACTTGCCAGAAGAATGGGAATTTCTCTCATCTGCGGTCTTGCGGCCGGTCTTCTGCTGATGATGTTAAGAGAGAACCTGAACAGCTCCGGCCAGGAGGCCGTCTGGAAGACCATCAACAGTATCCTGTTCCAGGATATCACAGCCGCAGGCGCGGAAAAAGACCTGGGACTTTTTTATATCCTGGGCCAGCTGTTCATCCGCTCGCTGCAGCTTGTGATCGTACCTATGGTATTTACATCCATTACCCTTGCCATTGGCCAGATCTCTGATACGAGAGCCCTTGGAAGGATTTCCTTTAAGACCATCGGCGGATTCCTGGTATGCTCGGCAATGGCCCTGGTCCTGGCATGCGGAGCCGGATATATGATTTACAGCGCCGGCCTTTTTAACATCCAGGTGGATGGTCTGGAGGGACAGGCCGGATCCACCGGTGCCAATCCGTTAAATGTGATCTTAAGCGTGGTGCCGTCCAACGTTGCGGCGACCTTTTCCAGCAATACCTCTGTACTGGCCATTGTATTTCTGGCCGTAACCCTGGGACTGTGCATGAATGCCCTGGGAGAGGAAAGGACCTCTGTATTAAAGAAGCTGATCACAGAGATCAACGACATTGTCGTGGTATTTTTAAACTATGTGGTTACGAAGTTCGGTCCCATTGCCATTTTTGTCCTGCTGTCCAGGACCTTCGCCATCTATGGCATCCACCATCTGAAGCCGGCCATGACGTATGTGGTGGCAACGACCATCCTTTTGCTGGCCTTCCTGTTTGTGGGCTATCCGCTGTTTGTGGCAGCCAGCACCAGGTTAAATCCGTTTAAGTTTGCCAGCAAGATCTTAAAGGTGGCAGTTTTCGGCTTTTCCACTTCATCCAGTGCGGCTACCCTGCCTCTCAATGTGAAGACTACGGTGGAGGAGCTGGGCGTGGACGAAAAGATCGCCTCTTTCGTTCTCCCGCTGGGAATGACCATCAACATGAACGGTACGGCCATCATGCAGGTGGTTGCGACTCTGTTTATCGCCGGCTGCGCCGGATATGACGTGACCTTTGGCCAGCTTGTGGTGGTGGCTCTGCTGGTGCTGATCGCATCGGTGGGGACCCCGGCTGCACCGGGAGCGGGAGCCATCATCCTGTTCACGATCCTGTCCGGCCTGGGCTATGTAAATGACAGCGCGCTTCTGGCGTACAGCCTGATCTTAGCCATCAACCGGCCCATCGAAATGCTCTTAACAGCTTTAAACGTGGTGGGAGATTCTGCCGCCAGCATCTATGTTGCGAAATCGGAAGGGATGCTGGACGAAACGAAATATAATGCATAGATAGAAAAAGAAGGGCGCCGCCTGGTCACTGGTATGGGATCGGGCGGCATCCTTTTTTAAATTTATTTGTTTCTTGATATAATTTCAGTTATACTAATAGATATAAGAAGTGATGCCGTAATATTGGCGATGCAATAAGATGTATTCCAGCAGAGAAAATAGAGGAAAGGATGCATGATCATATGGAAGGAACTGGAATCAGGCAGCAGGTGGTTGATGAAATACGGAGCCTGGCCCAAAAATATGAAGTGAGAAAAGTGATTTTATTCGGTTCAAGGGCCCGGGGAGATTTCAGAGAAAAAAGTGATATAGATCTGGCAGTCGAGGGCGGCGATTTTATCCGGTTTTCCATTGATGTGAATGAAGATACATCAACGCTTTTGAAGTTTGATATAGTGGATCTGGATGAAAAGATCCAGGAGGAACTGATGGAATCGATTCAGAGAGAGGGAAGGGTGCTGTATGAAAAAATTTGATCATTTTAAATCAAATTTGAATGTGCTGGCGTTGGCGGATCAGGAGGATCTGACAAATGAGTTTATTATTGGCGGGATCATAGATAAATTTTTTATTCAGTTCGAGCTTGGCTGGAAGGTTCTGAAAGAGCTGCTGAGCTATGAGGGACAGGGCATTTCCGCCAGCGGCTCACCTAAAATGATATTAAAAACAGCATTTACTATATATGATTTTATCGACGAAAATGTCTGGCTGGAAATGCTGAGAGCGAGAAATGACATGACGCATATTTATGACGCATTGGCGGCCAGACGTTTAGTTGACGCAGTTTTGCAGCGGTATATCCCGGAGTTTCAAAAAATGAAAGAGGGGATCGAATCCTTTTATAAGGATGAAATAGATAATATGTAGAAAACGGCTGTCTATGCAGATAAAATCGTCTGCCGCGATTTTACCTGGAATTTACAAATCTATTACCAGAATACGGTTGACGGAGGGCCCAAAATCCTGTATGTTGGAGAGGTGACGAGAAGAAAGAAGAAAAGAAGAGATAAGAGGAGAAAAGAATTGACGTATAAGGACATCCGGGAGAACAGAGAGGTTCTCGCATATTTGAAAAAAGGAAACGATAATCTTGGGACCATGGGCTTTACGGACCATTCCGGAGCCCACTGCGCCATGGTGGCGGAGCGGGCGGCCATGATCCTTGAAAAATTTGGATTCAGCGAGCATGACCGGGAGGTGGCGAAGATTGCCGGCTTCATGCACGATATGGGAAACGCCATCAACCGGCACCGCCATGCAGAATACGGCGCGCTTCTGGCTGAGCAGATCTTATCCAGAACAGACCTGCCCCTGGAGGACCGGGTTACGGTGGTGTCCGCCATTGGAAATCATGACGAATCCACCGGAGGGGCCGTGGACGCCATTTCGGCGGCTCTGATCATTGCGGATAAGACCGACGTAAGAAGAAACCGTGTAAGGAATAAGGACAAGGCCAGCTTTGATATCCATGACCGGGTCAATTATGCGGTCACTGAGGCAAGCCTTACGGTGTGCCCGGAGAAAAATCTGGTGACACTGGACCTGCAGATCGACGAAAATATCTGCTCCATGCTGGAGTATTTCGAGATCTTCTTAGAGAGGATGCTCATGTGCCGCAGAGCTTCGGAGATGCTGGGAGCCAAGTTTAAGATGACGGCCAACGGAAGCAAGATCGTTTAAGGCGGAAGGCCCGCCGGAAAATGACGGCTGAAAACAGGAGGAATATGGAGTTTTATTTTGCCCCCATGGAGGGGATCACCAGTTATACATACAGAAATCTGCATCATAGGTTCTTCGGCGGGGTGGAAAAGTATTACACCCCGTTTTTGTCGCCCAGTGCGGAAAACGGCCTGAGCACAAGGGAGTTAAAGGACGTGCTGCCGGAAAATAACGGGGAGATCCGTCCGGTGCCCCAGCTTCTGGTCAATCATCCGGAGGGCTTCCTGAAGGGAGCCAGGCTTTTGCGGGACCTGGGGTACCGGGAGATCAATCTGAATCTGGGCTGTCCGTCGGGAACTGTGACGGCCAAGAAGAAGGGCTCGGGGCTTTTGATGTATCCGGAGGAGCTGGACGCGCTTTTAGACAGGATCTTTTCGGATCCCATGGTGACGGGCGGGGAGATCCTGGTGTCTGTAAAGACCAGGATCGGAAAAAATTCCCCGGAGGAATGGTCGCAGCTCATGGAGATCTATAACCAGTATCCCATTTATGAGCTGACCATCCACCCCAGGATCCAGAAGGACTTTTATAAGAACCACCCGGATCTGGAGGTGTTTTCCAGCGCTCTGGAGGCCAGTAAAAATCCAGTGGTATATAACGGGGATATTTTTACCGCGGCAGATTACAGACGGTTCCGGGAGCAGTTTCCGGCGGTGGAACGGATCATGCTGGGCCGGGGGCTCATTATGGATCCGGAGCTGGGAGAGAAGCTTTTAAAAATAGAAGCGGAGGAAACCGGTATGGACAGAGTCTGTAAAGAGACGGAGGACGGCCCGGATCTGGTCCGCTTAAGGCAGTTCCATGACGCTCTTTTTGAGGCCTACGGGGAGCTGATGAGCGGGGACAGGAACGTGCTGTTCCGCATGAAGGAGCTGTGGGCCCATATGATCGTCCAGTTTCCCGACAGCCCGAAGCTGGAAAAGAGGATCAAGAAATCCACACACCTTTCTGAATATACGGAGGCGGTGAATGAGCTTTTTAAGGAGGCAGGTCATGGACTATAAGGAACAAATGAAACAGGCCAATGAAAACAATGCGTTTATGATCCATAACGGCGTCCGGGCCGTGGAGCTTTCAGAGACGGCGGCGCGGGTGGAGATGGATCCGGAAAAGACATCCCTGAATTCCATGGGCGGCATCCATGCGGGACTGATGTTTCTGATGGCGGAGGCGGCTGCGGGGCCATCGGAGGATGCGCCATCGCGGGGCGAAGTGGTGCAGGGCAATGCGCTTTATGTGGGATACTATATCGATGGTTGGATTCTGGCCTCCACACACCCATGCGTGAGGGATCGAGCCGAACGGGCGGAAGGCTGGATTGACAGCCGGCACGTGGCGTTCAACGCGCCCTATGCCCGCCTTACGCGCAGCAGTGGCGCGTACGCCTGGCCTGCGGAGGATGCGGAACGAATTGAGCGGCTGCGCGAAGGCGAGGAAGTGCCGGTGATCGCGGAAACGGATGAAAGCTATATCGTGCTGCGGAAAGGCGGCGTGGGGTTTGTGCAAAAAAACGCGGCGGAACTGGTACACGCGCCGCAGCGGACATACATCAATGGTGAATATGCGCTGAAGGATGTGGCGGCGCGGTGCGATGTTCAAGTGGAAGAAAGCGGCGCATACCTCGCGCTGGAGCCGGAAGAGAAGAAAACGAGCCGCGCGTGCGAAGCGCTGGCCTATCCGGATGCGGATGCGCTGGTGTTGGCGGATTTGCCGGAAGGGGCCGCCTATCCCGTCGGCGGCGAATGCGGGGCATACTACATCATTCAGCTGGGCGAAGGCGTGGCATTCGTGGAGAAGAATGCATTTGCTTCTCAAATCGGTTGAAACAGAATATCAAACCAATACATATTCCCCACCTTGAAATCGTAATCACAGTGGTTTTTTGCATATATCGCGGGTATATGTATGATTGGAAATCAGAAAAATGAATTGCTCACGTCCATGGGCAACCCATTGATATAGAAATGTCTTTGTGCCAAAGTTTTGTATGGCTTGCGCGCAATAAATTTTATAAAATCCGAAGGAAGTGATAATATGATCTCAAATCTTCAATGGAAAAATTTGATCACTCTCGCAATTGGTGTAGTGGCAATCAATATTTTGGATCGCATTCTATATATTCCCGTATTATCAAAAATGTTTAGCGCTGACAACGAGCCATTTGCGCATCAATTGTTTGCAGCGATATTGCTACTAATTTAACTTGTAATTTTGCTTTTGCAAACAAGGCACAGCAACCTCCAAGGAAAAGTCGCCTTTATACAGTACGCAATCATTTGCGGAATATGTGCGGGTTCCATTATGAGTATCACATTGATTTTAAAATTATTTGGTATAGATATTTATCAATGACTATTTATGCATTAATAGGCGGGCATAAACATATGTACGGAAAGATTACAACATTTACGTTTGGCGATATTACAGGTGTTTCCATCGCTCGTTTTGAATGCACAAAAGATATAATATTAAATATTCTGAATCTATTTGAATATAAAAATGCAGTCATTGAAATTGGCTGCATTGAAAAAACGAGTGTTCTTTTTCAAATAATAAAAACACTTAGCATTAAGTATTCAATGCTGCCGCGGCAAAATCCATTATATACGGATATTGTTTTTGAGATAAGTGGTCACTATATTGCAAAATTGCTTTGCTGCATACTCGAATCAGAATGTGAGTCATTTTGTATAAGCATCGCAAATGGTTCTAGCGCATTTGAACAGCTTTCATGCGAACATTTTGATAAGCAGCGATGGATAAAATGCGGAACAATATCGCTGAGCACAGCAGTTATAATAAACGAAAATCAAATTGATATTACTTTTAATAAGAATACATACAATGCAAAACAAATAGTGCGACAATTAAAGAAAGTTCTTGCCATCGCTTGCAAAAACAAAATTTGACTATAGATACCATTGCGAAATAAGCTATCGTAATACAGAGAAGCCCAAAACAAAATTGAGAGCATCGGCGATACCCAATGGAAAAACGCGACAAAACCCGGCATTGCAATAGAAA
>OGYF01003473.1_pt1 | contig 10716 bp, 9 predicted proteins | sample 1576451 | NCBI WGS metagenome assembly OGYF01 (sample SAMEA3541505, study PRJEB24748) | human gut metagenome | biome: human gut; feature: human-associated habitat; material: faeces | place: China | collected 2012 | reverse complement strand
AAGGACAACGTCTTCATAATATTCGGAAGCAGTCCTTCGAACACACTTTTCTTTGCAAAATAAATCACAGCAACTGCAATCAATAAAACTGCACCAACACCTGCCGCAACCGCATCATTTTTCGTCAGAATCTTAATAATCAGGCCGACAATCAAAATCAATACAACAAGTGCGATAATGGAACCTATCACACTACTGGAAATGTAATCCGCCAAACTGACACTGTAATAATTGAACAATACAACTGCCACACAGATCCCTGCTGCCATTCCAAGATTCTCTGTCAACGAAGAAATAAACATTCCTATCGCACCAGACGGTTCGTTCTCCGCAAAAATCCCTACACACTATCCAATCCAACAAAAACTAATTTTGGGGGATCGATATATCCCTTTTTATATCGAACCAACAGATACGCTTTACATAGAAACGTACTTGGACGAATTATTCGCTCCCTATCGATATTCAGGAGGAATAGAACAAAACTGCGTTCACTCGACATACCGAGGTAAGAATGCCCGAATCAATTACGAACTAAGGAAAATACGATTAAAAAACATTTCAGAAACGGAAGATTGGATAAAAAGCCTAAACACCCTTTCAACACAAAAATATTATACTTCGGAAGAAAATAAATTTAAAGCAAAACTTGAATATATAAACTCGAAATATAATCAAGGAGAAATATCCAATACATCTTATCATTTATCAATTCTAAATAATTACTATAATTTTATTTATCATATATTTGTATATATGAAGATTATAGATAAAGATACTATAAACGAATATAGTATTAAAAATATAGATTATACATCATTCGCAGGCATTTCCGCCATGAATGACCCTCTATCTACGACTTCGGAATATTACCTGCCTTTTTTAATGTTATTGGAAAGTTGGAGAGCCATGACGACACCTCCTAATTGGGAATATTCAGACTTTATAAAAGCTCTCGAAAAGCGAAATATAAACTTATCAAATACCGAAAAAGAAACTCTGAAATTTGTATTCGGAGAGATCCAAACGCCACCCGATAATGTAGAAAGAACCATAGAGTCGTTCAACAAAAAATCCGAAAAAGAACAAATTTCCATGAGAGAAGAGAAACTCCGAGCACTCAGAAAACAAACATACGAAACCTATTTCGGACCATCTACCGATTTCACTTGCCAACTTATTAATGCCCGCTCGATCATCAGGCTTATACACTCCCTCGACAGGAAACTGACTGAAACTGAAATAAAAGAATTTACCGCCCCGATTACCGACCGCAGACTCCTAAAAGTCATCGACCAGACAAATTTTTCTTACAAGCCCCAATCTCTACAAGGCCATTGACCGGATATTACGAAGAATGAAAATAAAAATGTAACTTTGCATTCGGAAATGAGCAACAGTAAGACACGACCGGAAAAACGGATTTTGTCATTCCTTGTTTCTTCGTTTAAACTACAAAACAATATAATGAAAGTCTGTATAGCCGAAAAACCCAGTGTAGCCAAAGAAATAGCCGATATAGTAGGCGCAAAAAACCGACATGACGGATATTACGAAGGAAACGGCTATCAGGTGACTTGGACTTTCGGCCATCTCTGCACATTAAAAGAGCCTCATGAATATACCGACTCGTGGAAACAATGGACATTGAGATCCCTGCCCATGATACCCACCCGATTCGGGATTAAATTAATCTCCGACCGGGGTATAGAAAAACAATTCGGTATCATAGAATCGCTCATGTCCAACGCCGAAGCCGTCATAAACTGTGGTGATGCCGGTCAAGAAGGGGAACTCATTCAACGATGGGTTATGCAAAAAGCTGCTTGTAAATGCCCGGTCTACCGCCTTTGGATATCGTCCTTGACAGAAGAAGCCATACGAGAGGGATTTCAAAATCTCAAACCTCAAACAGAATTCGACTCTCTTTATTTTGCCGGACTTTCACGGGCTATCGGCGATTGGTTGTTAGGAATGAACGCTACCCGGCTTTACACGTTGAAATATGGACAGAACCGTCAAGTCCTTTCCATCGGGAGGGTACAGACTCCCACTTTGGCATTAATCGTAAACCGTCAACTCGAAATCGAACATTTTGTTCCTCAACCTTATTGGGAATTGAAAACCTTATATCGGGAAACGACATTCGCCGTTACCAAAGGGAAATTTCAAACCGAAGCAGAGGGAAAAGAATTTCTACAAAAGATAGAGGGATTCCCCTTCACGGTTACCGATATAACGACCAAACAAGGAAAAGAAGCTCCACCGAGATTATTCGACTTAACCAGCCTTCAAGTCGAGTGTAATAAAAAATTCTCTTTCTCGGCTGAAAACACCTTGAAAATCATTCAGTCGCTTTACGAAAAAAAAGTAACCACCTACCCTCGTGTCGACACTACATTTCTAAGCGACGACATATATCCGAAGGTTCCGGGCATAATGTCGGCATTAACAGCTTACACAACATTAACAGCCCCCTTTTCGACCGGGAAGATTCCCAAGAGCAAAAAGGTATTCGACAACTCCAAAGTGACCGATCACCATGCCATCATTCCCACGAACGTAAAGGCAACCAACCTCACCGGCGAAGAGCAAAAAGTGTACGACTTAGTGGCCCGAAGATTTATTGCGGCATTCTATCCCGATTGTATCGTTTCCAATACGGTCGTACTGGGCGAGGTAAATCAAATCGAATTTAAAGCCACGGGAAAACAAATTTTATCTCCGGGGTGGAGAACCGTATTCGGGAAAGAAGAAAATAACGAAGAGTCGGAAAGCACCTTGCCTGCTTTCACCAAAGGTGAAACCGGCCCGCACACACCTTCTTTGGCAGAAAAATGGACCCAGCCTCCCAAACCGTATACCGAAGCCACATTATTGCGGGCTATGGAGACGGCTGGAAAATCGGTAGAGGACGAAGAACTGAGAGATGCCTTGAAAGAAAACGGTATCGGACGTCCTTCCACGAGAGCCGCCATTATTGAAACGCTGTTCAAACGCCACTATATCCGTAAAGAAAGGAAGAATCTGGTTGCCACTCAAACAGGAGTGGAGCTAATCGGGACTATTCGCAACGAGTTGCTAAAATCGGCCGAATTGACCGGTATTTGGGAAAACAAATTGCGTAAAATAGAACGCAACGAATATCGTGCCGCCGATTTTCTGGAAGAACTGAAAAAAATGGTGGGCGAAATCGTTTTGTACGTACTAAGCGACAATTCCGGCAAAATCACAGCTGCTCCACCACCGGAGGAACCGAAGAAAAAATCGACGACATCGGCCAAACCCGGGAAGAAAAAAACAACAAATAAAACATCTACGGAGAAGAAACCAAAAGAACAACTTTTATCATGTCCCGTATGCCACACCGGCCATATCATACAGGGAAAGACGGCATACGGATGCAGCCGATGGAAAGAAGGATGCGGTTTCAGGTTGCCATTCGACAAAGCCGGGAACCCTCTCGATGAAGAAACGCTGCAAAAACGTATTCAAGACTATAACCCGAATACTCATTTGAATCATGAATAAAGAAGAATGGTTTCCTCTGATAGACGAACAAGGTAACACAATAGGAAAAGCGACCCGCCGTGAATGCCACAACGGATCGAAATTGCTCCACCCGGTAGTCCACCTACATATTATAAATAACGACGGGGAGTTGTATCTTCAAAAGCGATCGATGAATAAAGACATTCAACCCGGCAAATGGGATACGGCCGTAGGCGGTCATATCGATTACGGGGAGACCGTCGAAGAAGCGTTGGCAAGAGAAGTTCGCGAAGAGTTGGGAATCACGCATTTCATTCCGATACATGTGCTTACTTATATCTTCGAATCGGATCGGGAACGCGAGATGGTAAACACATTCTATACGGTATATACCGGAAAAATACAAATCGATCCAGTCGAAATCGACGACGGAAAGTTCTGGACATTTTCAGAAATACATGAAAATATGGGGAAAGGAATCTTCACTCCTAATTTCGAACAAGAATTTCTCCGCATAGAATCCCGGCTTATCCGAGCCATTAAACAGGGAACTATGAAAAAAGATTGTGAATAAAGACGAAGACTCTGTTCACACCTATGTATCCCCCTTCGGGTTCTATAAGTCTTTTTTACCTCATCTTATATGGACAAGACATTTTACTCCCTGTGGATTAATCCACACCGAATTATATCGTGTACCAAGATTAACCGACAAGGTCTCCGACCTCCGCTGAAACAAACTCTATAAGAGCCCCGGCTGCTATTTTTATCTGTAATCCTCGTTGTCCGGCACTAATATAAATAGGGTCATGTGACAAACAACTTTCGTGAATATATACAGGATAATTTTTCTTCATGCCAATGGGAGAACAACCACCCCGAATATATCCGGTAGTCGGCAACAGTTCCTTCATGGCAATCATCTCGGCACTCTTATTTCCCGATATTTTGGCAGCCTTTTTCAAATCGACCTCTTTGTCGCCCGGAATCACACAAACGAATATCCCGTGTTTATCGCCACGCAATACCAAAGTCTTGAATACTTGTTCTATATTCTCACCCAGTTGTTCGGCAACATGAGTAGCAGCTAAATTATTCTCGTCGACTTCATAAGGAACCAATTCGTATGGTATTTTCGCCCTATCCAACAGCCGAGCCGCATTCGTCTTATTCGTCTTCATACCTAAATCAATAATCGGACAAATATAGCTATTTACAGAAAACCGAAAAAGAATATATCATGGAAGCTAAAAAAGATTTTACTACCACAGCCCATGCTGTTTATTTTACCCCAAATAGTATTGATTCATAACCGTTAAATTTTTTCCTAATTCAAGGATTAAAGGTTTTCCCGTGGGTATTTCTACATCGACAATTTGTTTAGGCGATAAATTTTGCAGCATCATTATCAAGGCCCTCAAACTATTTCCATGAGCTGCAACCAGTATCGTTTTGCCTTTCTCAGCCTCTGGCAAAATACGCTCTTTCCAACAAGGCAACACTCTATGAACAGTATCTTCAAGCGATTCACCATGAGGTAGCAGTTTTTCTTGAACCATCTGATAACGGGCATCATGAGCCGGATATCTGAGATCCTCGTCTCCTACTTGCGGAGGTCTGACATCATAACTCCGTCGCCAAATATGAACTTGCTCCGCCCCATACTTCTCAGATGTTTCCAACTTATTCAAGCCTTGCAGCGCACCATAATGTCGTTCATTGAGCCTCCAATCTTTATATGCCGGAGTCCACAACCTGTCCAATTCTTCCATAACTAAAAAGCGAGTAACAATAGCACGCTTTAACAAAGATGTAAACGAAATATCGGGATATATGGAAAAACTCCGTAACAACTCTCCTGCCCGACGAGCTTCATCTCTCCCCTTTTCAGACAATGGGACATCTGTCCACCCCGTAAATCGGTTCTCCTTATTCCATATACTCTCTCCATGCCGGAGCAAAATCAATTTATTCATCGAGGATTCAATTATTGTAATATATATTCAGATTCTCCCCAATACCCTCAGAATCGGTTATATTCATGGAAGTTAATATTTCGGATACATTTATCAGAGGTAACGGATAATTTTTGAATACTGTATTTTGTGTACGTAGTGCCAACATTCCTCTCATCGACCCGATTGATATACTCAATAACAATGCAAGTAACCGAGTATCAACTATGACTTGGGAGTTTTCGAGCTTAACAAAATCCCTCAATTTCTCAATTTTATAAACCACAGCGATTCTATAAAAAAGAAGTTCTTGACCGATAAAATTACGACGACGAATATAACGGACTCCTGTTATCAACTTAAAATAATCCCGTTTAACATCGGGATAAATATTTACCACAAACTTAACCGGAATAATCTCTTTTCCTATATTTATCGATTTTTTTGCCGCAGGACAGGTAAAATCTAACTCCTCTATATGTTCCAAACTCAGTTGTATCGAGGGTATCTCCATTTTCTTATACATTTATTCATATAACACACGCCCTGTTCACTTTGTTTGGTCCATATAAAAAGAAGGCCGGTGAAAATTCCAATTCACCGGCCTTCTTTTTATATCTATTACGATACTCAATCGTTCATCGACAGCAAAAGTTCTTCATTCGAAGAAGTACGCTCCATACGGTCTCGCATAAATTCCATTGCCTCTATCGAATTCATATCGGACAAGTATCGACGCAATATCCACATACGGTTGAGTGTGTCTTTCGGTAACAACAAATCGTCCCGACGAGTACTCGATGCCGTGATGTCAACAGCCGGGAAAATGCGTTTGTTAGACAATTTCCGATCGAGCTGCAACTCCATATTACCCGTACCCTTGAATTCTTCGAAGATAACCTCGTCCATCTTCGAGCCGGTGTCAATCAAGGCAGTGGCAAGGATGGTCAGTGAACCACCGCCCTCGATGTTACGTGCTGCACCGAAGAAGCGTTTGGGCTTATGCAATGCGTTGGCATCCACACCACCGGAAAGCACTTTGCCGGAAGCCGGGGATACGGTGTTGTAGGCACGTGCCAGGCGGGTGATGGAGTCGAGGAAGATGACAACATCGTGTCCGCATTCCACCATGCGTTTTGCTTTTTCAAGGACGATGCCGGCAATCTTCACGTGGCGTTCTGCCGGTTCGTCGAAGGTAGAGGCGATTACTTCCGCATTGACGGTACGCGCCATGTCGGTAACTTCCTCCGGGCGTTCGTCGATGAGTAGCATAATCATGTAGACTTCCGGATGATTGGCGGCAATGGCGTTGGCAATGTCTTTCATCAAGATGGTCTTACCGGTTTTGGGCTGTGCCACAATCAAGGCACGCTGGCCCTTACCGATGGGGGCAAACAAGTCTACGACACGGGCCGACATAGAGTCGGAGTATCCGCCTTTGCAAAGCTTGAACTTCTCGTCCGGGAAGAGGGGGGTGAGGTGCTCGAACGGTACGCGGTCGCGTACGAAAGCCGGGTCACGTCCGTTTATTTTGGATACTTTTACCAGCGGGAAGTACTTTTCGCCTTCTTTCGGGGGACGGATTACGCCTTCTACCACATCACCGGTTTTCAGGCCGAACAATTTGATTTGTGATTGTGATACGTAAATATCGTCCGGTGAGGACAAATAGTTGTAATCGGAGGAACGGAGGAAGCCGTAGCCATCCTGCATGATTTCCAGTACACCGGTTCCGGTGAGGATGTCGTCGAATTCGTACGCCTTCTCGCGTTCTATTACGGGTTTGCGTTCTGGAGCGGCGGGATAGTTCTCTCCGTTGTTATAGGGTTGTGCAGGACGCTGCTGCGCGGGGCGCTGTTGGTTATAGCCACCGTTGCGGTTGTTATTGTTGTTGTTATTGTATGGGTTGTTGTTGTCGCGGGCGCGGAGGCGCGGGCGCTGTGGCTGTTGCGGTTCGGCTGGGGCAGCGGCAGGAGTGGGAGTGGCGGGAGTTTCCGCTTTGGTCGCTTCGAATTTGCCGATAAGTTCGGATGGCAATTCTATTTTTTCCGTAGGGAGGTCTTCAATGGGAATGAAGTCATCTGCCGCCTCGGCCAGGATAGGGCTTTCGTCTGGTACGATATTTTTTTCAGCTTTGGCTTCTGCCTGAGGTTCTGTTTTCGGAGCTTTAGCCTCGAAGTTCAGTTCCGGTTCGGCAACCTTCGGGGTTTCTGTTGCTTGGGGTGCGGCAGCCTCTTCCTTTACCTTGCGGGGACGTCCCGGTTTGCGTTTTGGGGGGGCGGCTTCTTTGGCTGGCGCCGGCGTTGCAGCTTCTATGGTCGGTTCTTGGGGTGCTTCCACAGTTTTGGGTTGTTCTTTCGCAGCCGGTATTTCCTCAGTTTTGGCTTTGGTGAGGTCTCCGTTTTTATTGGCTGAGAACACTTTGTCGGCACCTTCCTTTTTTACGGTCTTTACAGTGACGCGCGAGCGTTTTTGCTTTTCCCCTTTACGCTCTTCCTTCAGCTTGTCGGCGGCAACTTTCTTGGTAGCGCCTGCGATAGCTTGTTCGTCAAGTATCTTGTAAACAAGTTCTTCTTTTTTGAGTGAGTCTGTTTTTTTTATACCCAGTTCTTGGGCAATAGTTTGTAGTTCCGACAAATTTTTGTCGTTCAGTTGAATGATGTTATACATACAGTATATATGTGAATGGTTTAAAATTTACTTTTATTGAAAGGCATAAGTGCACAATTGCAGTTGTTGTAGGAAGCAACTTGGGCAAGTTTACCTTGTGATATATGATTTATATGGGATATTTATTATTGAACCGGAAATCTGATAAACAATTCTCGCCACAGCAAGAAGTCGCAGAATGTTTCAACGGTGCAAAGGTAATAAATATTTTTGGTTTCATAAACAAATCATCTTTTTTTTAAATTTAAAACTTTATCTTTGCTGTATTAACAACAACATGAAGGATTGGTTTATGAATATAGATGAAGTGCAGTTGATAACTTTTTCACCTACTTGTACCTCTAAACAAGTGGGAGAGGCAATTGTTCACGGAACGGGAATTTCGTCTGTCTCCAAAGTGGACCTCACCTTGGAAGCGGCGGGTAAAAGGGAGGTGCCTTCCCATGCTTTGGCGGTCATCACGGTGCCCGTATATGGCGGTCATGTGGCTCCTTTGGCATTGGAGCGAATGAAGGAGCTTCGTGCTGACGGTGCACCTGCCGTGGTTGTGGTGGTTTACGGCAACCGGGCCTATGAGAAGGCTTTGGTGGAATTGGATGCTTTTGTCACGAAGTTGGGTTTCAAGGTAATTGCAGGCGCTACGTTTGTAGGCGAGCACTCTTATAGCAGTGAGAAATACCCGGTAGCGGCCGGACGTCCGGATGCGGACGATTTGGAGTATGCAAAGCTTTTTGGTGAAAAGATACGTGCTAAAATTGCGGCAGCCGAAGATATGGAGAAACTGTATGGAGTGGATGTGGCCCGTATCCAGCGCCCGCGCCAGCCTTTCTTCCCGTTGCTACGCTTTTTGCGCAGAGTCGTCAAGTTGCGTAAGAGTGGGGTGCCTATGCCCCGCACTCCGGAAGTGGATGCGGAACGTTGTACGCATTGCGGATATTGCGTGAAGCATTGTCCTGCAGGAGCCATTATAAAAGGAGACGAGTGTAACACGGTTGCAGAGAAATGCATCAAGTGTTGTGCTTGTGTGAAAGGCTGTCCGCAGAAGGCGCGCACGTATGACACGCCGTTTGCCGTATTGCTTTCCGATTGCTTCAAGAAACAGAAGGAGGACAGAATCATTCTGTGATGGCTACTGGCTGGTGGTTGATACAACCAGCACTTTCCGGGTTTTTTCGTCTATTCTGAAACGGTTGTCCGCCCGTTCTCCCACCAGCCAGATGATGTCATCTCCGCAGCAAAGTACCCATTGCCGTTCTTTGTGCAGAAGGGAGAACTTGCGGTCGGTCAGGTAGTCGCTTACCTTCTTCCGTCCTTTCATGCCGAAGGGCACGAAACTGTCTCCCTGCTTGCAAAGGCGCAGCGAGAGGGGATGCTTGAGTTTGTCGGCATCAAAGCAGGCGGTGGCTTTGTCGCGTGGAATAATGAAATCCGGTGTATAGGGATGCTCTTTTATTTCCAGTAGCGGCTTTACGGCTTCTTGTACGGGTTCTATCAACAACGAGCCGCGGTCTTTGATGACACGCCAGCCGGGGGTGGCAAAGACTTTGCCGGGCTGTCCGTCCAATGTCCGGCAGATGTCCCTTACTTGTGCGGCGTTGAATCCAAGCGGATGCAAGATCTCAAATAAGACCGTTTCCGATGCCGCTTCTTGCTTCAGGGCGTTGATACTTATGCCTTCCGATGTCTTGACCCGCAGTTTGGCTTCTTCTATACCTATATTATATATAGAGGCCGCATCGTCCAGATGCTCTGCCGTTTTGAGGATGCTTTCCTTGACGGAGGGGTTTATCTCCTGCATCATGGGAAGCAGGTTCAAGCGTATTTTGTTGCGGGTATATTCGTCCTGCAGATTGGTGCTGTCTGTCACGTAGGCTTGCCCGATACTTTCCAGATAATCGGTGATTTCCTTTCTGTCCAGGCAGAGCAAGGGACGGACTATATGTCCGTTTCGGGGGCGTATGCCCCGCAATCCGTTGATGCCGGTACCGCGAATCAGATTGAGCAGCAATGTCTCCACACTGTCATCCTGATGGTGGGCGACGGCAATGACGGTTGCACTGCATGCTTCCCTTGTTTTTTCAAACCACGCGTAGCGCAATTCCCTTGCAGCCATTTCGATGGAGATATGCCGTTCCTTTGCTTCCCGCTCTGTGTTGAAATGGACGGTGTGCAGCGTCACCCGGTGCTCCAGGCAGAGCTGGCGTACAAAGTGCTCGTCGCGGTCGGATTCCGCTCCGCGCAGATGGAAGTTGCAATGGGCGGCTTCGCATGTGTATCCCAGGCTGAGGAGCAGGCGCAGCAACGCCACGGAGTCCGCCCCGCCACTCAGTGCCACAAGTATCTTGTCGTCCGGCGAGAAGAGTTTGTGGCGTTCGATGTATTGTACTACCTTCTGCATATTCAACTTATTCGACTATAGAGTAGTGCAAAGATAGTGCAAACGATTTTTATTGCCACATCTGCAAGTATCTATTTTCAGAATCTTTATCGGCTAAGGTCGTATTTGCTAAAAGCTAATCTTACCACAGCTGTGTTTTATGCATACCACACCTTTGTTCTTTTCTTACCACAGCTGTGGTAAGAAAAGAACAAAGGTGTG
>OGYF01003471.1_pt1 | contig 10727 bp, 10 predicted proteins | sample 1576451 | NCBI WGS metagenome assembly OGYF01 (sample SAMEA3541505, study PRJEB24748) | human gut metagenome | biome: human gut; feature: human-associated habitat; material: faeces | place: China | collected 2012 | reverse complement strand
TAGGGCTTGACAGAGAGGATCGTGAGCACGGCAAATACGCCGCCGCCGCAGATGAGGGCCAGGGTCGCCCAGTCGCCGGAGCGGAGGTAGGCGATGACCAGGAAGGTCACAAAGAAAATGGCTGCGGTACCGAAGTCGCTCATATAGGCCAGGCAGCCCAGACACAAGCCGGTAAGCAGAATGAACAGGCCCAGGTTCCGCTTGCGGAAGAGCCGGTCCAGGGTGGCCGCCCCGGCAAAGATGTAGCAGATTTTGGCCAGCTCCGAGGGCTGCACCGAGATGCCGGCAATGGTCAGCCAGTTGGCCGCTCCATATTTGGTGCCGGTGAGGCCCAGCAGGTAGAGCACCACGGTGAGGCTCAGCAGGCCGATGGCCCCGGCGGCCATGAGCCAGCGGATTTTCTTGGCCCGGTCCAGGTTGCGCAGGAAGACCCCCAGCACCAGGAACAGGGCCAGTCCCAGCACCACGCAGAGGAACTGCTTGAACAGGGCGGGGGTATTGGAGGAGGAGGTCACCGCCAGGGAGAGGGTGGACAGGAAGAAGGCGATGGTCTCCATCTCAAAGCCCACGCAGCGAGTGGCCCGCAGGGCCGCGTAATAGAGCCACATCAGCACCGTCAGCCCCAGGAAGGCCAGGGGGATGGCGATGGTGGCCTCAGTCCCGGCGGCCACGAGCAGCTGCAGACAGGCCAGCACCTGAAACACCGTCAGCCACAGGAAAGACGGCCAGATGGCGGCGGGGCGCTCCGCCCGGCGCTTCGCCTCCTGCTCCTCCCGCTCCGCCACGGTCTGAGGCAGGAAGATCAACGGCACGCCCCCTAAAGTGATGGTATCCCCCAGCTTCACGGGAACGGAGGACGCCACCTTCTCCCCATTCACCGCCGTGCCGCCCTTGGACCCCAGGTCGTACAGCGTCCAGTTCTCATCTTCGCCCCGGCAGAGGGCGGCATGCTGCCGGGAGATGCTGGGATAGTTCAGATAGATGTCCGCCGTCTTGCTCCGGCCCAGGATGTTCTCCCAGTGGGTCAGGGGCAGGGACGTGCCGTTTGGCAGGCTCAGCTGGCCCCAGTTCTCCGGCGTGTGGGGGATCCGCAGCAGGGAGCGGACCGCCCGGTACAGGATCAGCACCGCCAGTGCCGGGAAGAGAAACCGCACGAAGGCCATATACCACTCCCCTGCCAGCGGATACGCCGCCAGCAGGCCGGTCAGACTGTCCAGCAGCGTCTGCAGGAACTCCATCCGCTGTCCGCCTCCTTTCTTTTTGGACATATGGAAGTATTATAGCATTTCCCCTTGAAAATGTACAGACCCCCTGCCGGGACAGACGGTCCTCCATCGGATGCCTCTGCAGCCGGTTTCCAGTTCTCCCATTGATTTTTCAGGAGTTATGCACGGTTAATTTTCGGTTTTCTCTTGACCTATCCGCAAAAATCCTTTAGAATATATGGATGTCTGCAAGACACCTCTCATGGTCCTTTTGGGGGGCCATTTCCTGTTTGCGTGTGCATATTTTTCATCTTACTCTGAAAGGCCGATCGATATGAAGCATCCCTACAAGACGCGGGAGGGCGGCGCCACGGTGACGATCTTCGTCCCCTATGACTGCAAAAACCACTGCCCCTTCTGCATCAATAAAGGCGAATACGCAGATATGACGGGGTTCTCCCTGGAGAAGATCTGCCGGAGCATCGAGCGGATGGACGCCATCACGCCCGACTGCGACTTCGTCTTCACCGGGGGTGAGCCCTTCGCCAACCTGGAGTCCCTCCAGGTGATGCTGGACAAGATCCCCACCACCCATAAGGTGTATATCAACACCACCCTTCCCGTCTCCGAGCATCAGTCCGAGGCGGACATTCTGGCATTTGCGGAGCGGAACAAGCACAAGATCACCTGCATCAACGTCTCCCGCCACATGCAGCACTATGTGGTGGAATCCAACGACGATCTGCTGGCCAGGCTGCCGGTGCCCTTCCGGGTCAACTGCGTGCTGTACAAGAACTATCCGGCCGACCAGCTGGTGCCCTATATGGAGCGGTTCCGCAAGCTCCCCGGGGCCTCTATCCAGTTCCGGTTCGACTACACCGCCACCACGCCGGAGAACCTCTACGAGGAGGAGGGGGACAAGATCCTGCAGGATCTGAAGAAGGTGGCCCGGTACACGGGGCTGGACGGCTGCCGGATGCGCTGCGGCTTCCACTTCGACTACAAGGGTATGGAACTGACGTATCACAAGACGCTGCCCTACTCCACCATCGTGGAGACGGATCCCAAGGACGGCGTCACCTATGACATCCTCTACGACATCCTCATCAAGCAGAACGGCGACATCCACTCCGACTGGGACGGCACCCTCCTGGATGTGGATGCCTACGAAAAGGTCGTGTTTGAGCCTTACGACCTGAAGTGGCTGGCCCGTATCGCGTGATCCACAAGGGACGGCGGAGTTTTCCGCCGTCCCATTTTTACAGACTGGAGGCAATTTTCATGAGACCCATTCAAACTGTCGGCGTCATCGGCCTGGGCTCCCTGGGCGTGCTGTACGCCACCCTGTTCACCGACGCCCTGGGGAAAGACCGCGTCCTGGTCCTGGCGGACAGCCGCCGCACCGCCCGCTACCGGGAGGAGGGCGTCTGGTGCAACGATCAGCTGTGTGACTTCAACTATGTGGACGCCGCCTCCCGCACAGAGCCGGTGGACCTGCTGCTGTTCGCCGTCAAATTCGGCGGCCTGCGGGACGCCATCGCCACCTGCCGCCACCTGGTGGGGCCGGATACCATCCTGCTCTCCGTTCTCAACGGCATTGTCAGCGAGGAGATCCTGGCAGAGGCTTTCGGCCCGGAGCACGTGGTCTGGTGCGTGGCTGAGAAGATGGCGGCCAAAAAAGAGGGCAACCGCGTCACCTGCGGTCCCTGGGGAGAGCTGGCCGTCGGCGTTCCCGCCGGGGAGGATCCGGCCCGCCTTCACCGGCTCACCGCGTTTTTTGACGCCATCCACTTCTCCTACGTCCTGCCGCCGGACATCCGGATCCACCTGTGGAGCAAGCTGCTGTGCAACACCGGCTGCAACCAGGCGTCCATGGTCTTCCAGTGCGACTACAGCCTGCTGCAGCGGCCCGGAACCCCCCGGGACACCATGATCGGCGCCATGCGGGAGGTGGTGGCCGTGGCCAATGCCGAGGGCGTTCCCCTCTCGGAACAGGATGTGACCACCTGGGTGGACATCATCGACCACCTGCCCTCTGACGGTGAGCCCTCCATGCGGCAGGACGGCAAGAACCGCCGGAAGAGCGAGGTGGAGCTGTTCTCCGGCACCATCCGCCGCCTGGCGGCCAAGCACGGCATCCCCGTACCGGTGAACGACTGGCTGTATGAGCAGGTCCAGGAGATGGAGCGGGCGTACTGAGCCTGCCCTGCACCGAGGGGGGGCATGGTCTTTTGCGGGAGCCGCTCCCCGCGCCTGCGGGTGACCTCCCAACGCCTGCCCCGGAACAGACGTGCTCCGGGCCAGCACTCCCACAGACTGCAGGAAAGAGGACCCGGCACAGCAGGGATGCTGTGCCGGGTCCTTCTCACGGCGGTCACTGCTGAAGCGCCAGCCGCTTCTGCCGCCGGACATGCCGCAGGAACCAGATCCCGCACAAAATGATCTGCACCGTGGTGGAGGCCGGGGTGGCCAGTCCCAGGTGGAACAGGGAGCTGTCCGCCGACCAGCTCACCAGCAGCGCCACCGGCAGCCGGACGCATAGGGCACCGATCATGCCCTGGACCATGACGAACAGCGTCTGGCCGCAGCCGTTGAAAAAGCCCACGAAGCAGAACAGGAAGCTGGTGAGCAGGCAGTCGATGGCGTAGGCCTTCAGATACTCCCAGGCGGCGGCGATCACCGCCCGGTCATCCGCAAAGATGCCCGCCAGCACGTCCCCGTGGAAGAAGGCCGCCCAGCCCATGATCAGGCCCGCTACCAGAGAGGACAGCACCCCGTACAGCAGGGCCCGGCGGGCCCTGTCCTCCAGTCCCGCGCCGATGTTCTGGGCCACGAAGGCAGACATGGACTGCATGTAGGCGGAGGGCACCAGCATGACGAAGGCGCACAGCTTCTCAGCCACGCCCACGCCGGCGGAGGGGATGGTGCCCATGGAGTTGGCGATGGCGATGATCACCAGGAAGGTGAGATTCACCAGCAGGTCCTGCAGCGCCACAGGGCTGCCCAGCTTCAGGATCCTGCCGATGAGGGCGCCGTTGAACCGGATGTCCTGCCGCCGGAGGGTGAAGGCCAGGTGTTTTTTTCGAATCAGCAGCAGGGAGAGCACCACGCTCACCGCCTGGGCAAACACCGTGGCGATGGCGGCGCCGGCCACATTCAGGCCGAAGCCGCCCACCAGCAGCAGGTCGCCGCCGATGTTCAGGACGCATGCGATCAGCACGGTGATCAGCGGCACCCGGGAGTCTCCGATCCCCCGGAAAATGCTGCCCAGCAGGTTATAGGCCACGATGAACACCGCGCCGGCGGAGCAGATCCGCACATATTCCACCGTGCCGTCAAAGGCGTCCGCCGGGGCGTGCATCAGCACCGCCAGCTGGGGTGCCGCCAGCTCCAGCGCCGCTGTGGCCACCACCGCCACCACCAAGAACAGGCAGATGCCGCTGCCCACAGCCTGCCCCGCCTCCTCCGGCTTGCCCTCGCCGATCTTCTGGCCCAGCAGCACGGTGATGCCCATAGCCAGGCCTGTGATGACGATGGTCACCGTCTGCATGATCTGGCTGCCGGTGGAGACGGCGGAGATATCCGCCGCTGTTCCGAATTTCCCCACCACCTGCAGGTCCACGGCGCCGTACATGGCCTGCAGCAGCAGGGCCAGCAGCACCGGCAGGGCGAATTTCAGCAGGGTCGACAGGATCGGCCCACGGTAAAGCTCTGTTCTGTTGTTTCCATAAATTCCTCCCAAACGCTGGAGGGCAGCAAAAAAAGCCGGATAAGAGTCCGGGCGCCCCCAGCATCTTATCCGGCTTTATGACCGCGGCCACAAGCCCTCCGATGAACAGGCATTACTCTAGCACGGGCCGCGGCGATTGTCAAGTCCTGCCGCCTGTGCCTGCACAGAGGTTTTACCATCCCTTTACCGGGATACGGTGGTAAACCGCCAGACAAGAGGAATACACTGGAACCAGAGCTCCGCCGAGGCCCCGGGTCCGCGCCCTCCGGCGGGGAAATCCTTGATTGGAGTGATGGCCATGCTGCCCTGCCGCCCCGGCTGCCCGTTCTATCAGGAGGGCTGCCACAAGACCTGCGCTCAATGGCAGCTGTTTCAGGAAAAACAGCAAGCTCAGCGCCAGGCCAAAAAACAATATCTGCAGTTCTACAATGACCTCTGCGCTCAGGTGGTCCGCCAGTGCCGGGCCATCGAGTACAGGCGCATGGCCTGGTGAGCCGCGGCACGGCCGTTCTCACACAGGCGCAAAAGGCGGCCCCGCAGCGCTTTGCCGTGGGGCCGCTGCCCGTCTCTCACAGATATTCCCGCAAGGTCTCCAGGTTCTGCTCCATCAGCGACACGTAGGTGGCGCCCGCCTCCAGATCTGCGGCGGATACGTTGTGGCAGGTGTGGAACATGGCAGTCCGGACCCCTGCGGACTCAGCGATGCTGTCCGCCACCAGGTGGTTGGAAAACTCGATATACCAGACGGTGGGGATGTGCTCCTGGCGCACCTTGTCGGTCAGAAAGGCGATGGTGGCCGCCGAGGGCTCCGTCTGGGTGCTGCAGCCGGGAAAGGCAGCGTAGTAGTCGATGTCGAATTCCTCGGCGAAATACCGCAGGGGGAAGCGGTCGCCGAACACCATGGTCCGGTCCCCTGCCCCGGCGAAGAAGTCGGCAAATTCCTGGTCCAGCTTCTCGATCCGGGCGGCATAGTCCTCTGCATTAGCGGCGTAGGTCCCGGCGTTGGCCGGATCCAGAGCCGCCAGTGTGTCTCCAATGGCCCGGGTGATGGCCGCGGCGTTTTGGGGAGACGTCCACACATGCTCGTCGTAGCCCACCACTTCTCCCAGGCCGGGGGCCTCGCTGTGATCGTGTTCGTGGTCGTGGCTATCTTCGTAGCTCTCCATGCCCTCCACTGTCTCCTCTTCCAGCAGAGGGACGCAGTCCACCATCCGCAGGCTCTCGCCCCGCAGATCCACAGACTCCAGGATCGTCTCCACCCAGGTGTCAGACTCCCCGCCCAGGTAGAGGAACAGATCGCAGTCCTGCACTGCCAGGATGTCCGCCGGCGTTGGCTCATAGGAGTGGCTCTCGGTTCCCGGCGGCAGCAGCAGCTGCACCTCCGCCAGGTCTCCGCCCGCCGCCCGGGCAAAATCATAAGCCGGAAACACGGTGGCCACCACCGTCAGCTTGTCCGGATCACGGTCCTCCGCCGGGCGCTGCCCGCAGGCAGAGAGCGCCAGCAGCATTGCCATGGCCGCACAGAGAAGGGAAACGTTCTTCACAGGTATGCTCCTTTAAATTGAGAATCATTTTCAATTCATGCAGTATATCACAGCTGCCGGCAAAAAGCAAGCCGTTCCGGGGCCGCTTTTCAGGAATTAGCCTTGGCAAACCCGCAAAAGTCTGATAGAGTTAAGAAAACGTTAAGATTTTGCGGAGGTACACCATGAGAAAGGAACTGGATCTTCCCCGGATCGACGACAGCAAGCTGGACGAAGTGGAGGCCCTGATCGCATCCATCGCTGCCAGGGAGCCCGGAACGGCTGCCGCAGAGCTGGAAGCCCTCTCCGCCCTCACCGGCAAGCTCCACTCGGAGGTGGAGTTTCTGGAATACTGGAGCTGGACGGATCTGGACACACTGGCCCGGCTCACGCTGGCGCCGGAGCCGCCCTGTGTCCCGGACCTGACATGGGAGGAGACCCTGGAATTGGTGCGGCGGATCCAAAACTGCTCTGTCACCGGCCAGGAGTGGGCCATGCGCTATGATCTCCAGCTGCTCCGCCGGTCGCTCTCCCTGCCGAACGTCATGGACTTCGTGGCCTCCGGCGAGGATGTGGAGGTCATTGCGGAAAAGCTGCTGCAGGCGGCCCGGTGACTCCCTCTTTCCACAACTGACAGCACCCGGCACTGCGGACCGCAGTGCCGGGTGTCTTTGACGGGAGGGGCAAGGCGCTCTGTCCCGGGAAGAGCGTCATTTGCTCCAGGAAGCAAACAGCCCTCTTTTTTCATAGGGCTCACTTTTGACAGAGCGCACCGTGTAGCCCGTGTCGTCAATGACCTGCCGCAGGGCTGCCTCATCCAGCGGCTCCTCTGCCAGGATCCGTGTCCGGTTCTTCCCGTGAGAGGACTCTACCTTTTTGACGCGGAACGCCCGGCGCACTGCGTCGTTCACATGTGACTCGCACATGCCGCACTGCATGCCCTCCACTTCCAGCGTATATTGAATCATCGCACTCTCCTCCTGTTTTGAATGGTGCTGTCTACAGTTAGTTTTTACTAACTAAATGATAGCACGCCGCCCATTTTTTGTCAATATCCAGCCTGGCGGGAAGCGGCTGCCCTGGTCTCTCCGGCGCCAGTTCGTCCCCCAAAACCGCAAAATGCAGTCTGCTCTATTTCCCAGACATCCGATATCAGACTTATTTGCCATCAGATGGCGAAATATCTAAAACGCACTCCATTTTTTATTCAAAATGCCCACTGATGCGGATACTTCCCCTCCGCCTTTCAACACTTATAACAAAAACATCATACCGGTCCACGCAGATTTTTATACTGGCAGATTTGTTATAGAATTGACAGCCCCCGCAAAATAGGACTATACTGTAATTGCTGACAAGCATCCAACACGGCAAATTTCGAGATGGTTTCCCCTTTGGGGAAACAAACCGAACGAGGAGGATCAAGCATGAAAGACATCGTAGAGATCCGGTGGCACGGGCGCGGCGGCCAGGGCGCGAAGACGGCTTCGCTGCTGCTGGCGGACGCGGCGTTCAACACGGGCAAGTATGTCCAGGGCTTCCCGGAGTACGGTCCCGAGCGCATGGGCGCACCCATCACCGCCTACAACCGGATCAGCTCGGAACGGAGCACCGTCCACTCCAACATCTACGAGCCCGACTACGTGGTGGTGGTGGACGAGTCCCTCCTCTTCTCGGTGGATGTCACCGCAGGGCTGAGCCCGGAGGGCGCCGTCCTCATCAATTCTCCCAAGGCCCCCGGTGCCCTGCGGCCCCTGCTGCGGGGTTATTCCGGCAGGGTGTACACCGTGGATGCCCGGCGCCTTTCCGAACAGTACCTGGGCGGCTATTTTCCCAACACCCCCATGCTCGCCGCCATCGTTCAGGTCAGCCGGGTGCTGGAGCCGGATCAGTTCGCGGCCGATATGGAGGCCAGCTTCCGGCACAAATTCGCCACCAAGCCCCAGGTCATCGAGGGCAACATGAAATGCCTGCTCCAATCCATGAAGGAGGTGCGCGCATGAACTTCCAGGCATCCAAAATCAACGAGCAGACTCCCTGGCAGGAGATGACTCCGGGCGGGGAGATCTACGAGGGCGGCACCGCAAAGGCAGTGCGCACCGGCGAGTGGCGCTCCGACGTGCCGGTCTGGGACCCGGCCAAATGCAAGCAGTGCCTGCTGTGCGCCCCCTTTTGTCCCGACTCCTCCATCCCCGTCTCCAATGGAAAGCGGGGCGCATTTGATCTGGACCACTGCAAGGGCTGCGGCATCTGCTGGAAGGTCTGCCCCTTCGGCGCCATCGCCTTTGAAAAGGAGGAGAAGTGATGAGTATCCGCGACCGCCTGTCGGGAAATGAGGCCATTGCCTGCGCCATGCGGCAGATCAACCCCGGCGTCTTTGCCGCCTTCCCCATCACCCCTTCCACCGAGATCCCCCAGTACTTCGCCCAGTATGTGGCCAACGGCCTGGTGGACACCGAGTACGTCACCGTGGAGTCGGAACACTCCTCCATGTCCACCTGTATCGGAGCCCAGGCCGCCGGCGTTCGGGCCGTCACCGCCACGTCGTCCTGTGGGCTGGCGTACATGACGGAGATGCTGTATGTGGCCGCCTCTTCCCGCCTGCCCATCACCCTCGCCTGCGTCAACCGTGCCCTCACAGGCCCCATCAACATCAACAACGACCACTCCGACTCCATGGGTGCGCGGGACACCGGCTGGATCCAGCTCTATGCGGAGAACAACCAAGAGGCCTATGACAACTATCTCCAGGCCATGCGCATCGCCGAAACCCCGGATGTGCGCCTCCCGATCATGGTCTGCCAGGACGGCTTCATCACCTCCCACGCGGTGGAGAATATCCTGCTGGAGACGGACGAGAAGGTCCGGGCCTTCGTGGGGGAGTATACGCCGGAGCACCATCTGCTCCAGCACAGCAATCCCCTGGCCGTGGGCCCCTATGACACCTGTCCCTACTGTATGGAGCATAAGGTCCAGCAGGCCGAGGCCATGAAAAACGCCAAGCGGGCCGTGCTGGAGGTGGCCGCAGATTTTGCGCGGACCTTCGGCCGAAAATACGGCCTCTTCGAGGCCTATGCGATGGAGGACGCCGAGGTGGCGCTGGTGCTCATCGGCTCCACCGCCGGCACGGCCAAGGCCTGTGTCCAGCGCCTGCGGGAGCGGGGCGTCAAGGCCGGGCTCCTCAAGTTGCGTGTGTTCCGCCCCTTCCCCATGGAGGAGATCGCCCAAGCCCTCTCCCATGTGAAGGCGGTGGCAGTCATGGACAAGAGCGAGGGTTATTCCGGCTGTGGCGGTCCCCTCTTTGCCGAAGTGCGCTCCGCCTGCTACGATCTGCCCAACCGCCCCCTCATGACCAACGTAGTCTATGGCCTGGGCGGACGGGACTGTGCGGTGGAGGACGTGGAGCGGGTCTACCGCCACCTGCTCCGGATGGCCGAAAGCGGGGCCAGGCCGGCCCCCGGTATCTCCACATGGGCCAGCGCAGCAGTGAACAGGAGGTGCTCTGACAATGGCGTACAATCACAAGCTCGAGCTTTCTAAGCCGGAACGATTTGTCGGCGGACATCGGCTGTGCGCCGGCTGCGGGGCGGGCATCGTCTGCCGGGCCGTGACCCGCGCCCTGGACGAAGGGGACAGGGCGGTCATTTGCAACGCCACCGGCTGCCTGGAGGTGTCCTCCTTCCTCTACCCCTACACCGCCTGGGAGGACAGCTACATCCACTCCGCCTTTGAAAACGCCGCCGCCACCTGCGGCGGTGTGGAGGCCGCGTACCGCTTTCTCAAGCGCCGCGGCAGCGTCGAAGATTCCTTCAAGTTTCTGGCCATCGGCGGCGACGGAGGCACATATGACATCGGCTTCCAGTCCCTCTCCGGCGCCATGGAGCGGGGCCACGACATGGTATATTTCTGTTATGACAACGAGGCCTATATGAATACCGGCATCCAGCGCTCCTCCTCCACCCCCCGCTTTGCCAGCGCCACCACCACCCCGCCCGGCTCCGCCTCCAGCGGCAAGCCGCAGAACAAGAAGGACCTTACGGAGATCATGGCCGCACACCACATCCCCTATGTGGCCCAGACCACCTTTCTCACCAACTTCAAGGACCTCCATGAAAAGGCCCATCGGGCCATCTATACCCCCGGCCCCGCCTTTGTCAACATCATGTCCCCCTGCCCCCGGGGCTGGCAGTACTCTCCCGAGCTGCTCCCCGAGTTGTGCCGCCTGGCGGTGGAGACCTGCGTGTGGCCCCTCTATGAAGTCATCGACGG
>OGYF01003468.1_pt1 | contig 10731 bp, 10 predicted proteins | sample 1576451 | NCBI WGS metagenome assembly OGYF01 (sample SAMEA3541505, study PRJEB24748) | human gut metagenome | biome: human gut; feature: human-associated habitat; material: faeces | place: China | collected 2012 | reverse complement strand
GACAGACCAGAAAGCTTTCCAGCATTCCGGCACGGGTGCAAAGACGATGCACACGCTCTCTCCGGTTCAGCTTTGACATCTGACGTTCAAGGATTTTCTCCCGGTGCTGACAAGAGCGCAGCTTTTGTTCGGCTTTGGATTTTTCGCTGCGGAGGTAGGATAGGCTGTTTTTTGGTTGGGTCAATGGCATCACGCTCCTCTAATGATTTAAAAAAGGAGCAGCGCATCTATGAGCTTTGGAATCTCACAGATACGCTGGTTCTTGAGCTATATAAAAAGATTTATACGATTAGCGAATAGCATCCCATTTCTTAGTAAAACGGTTGTACCTTAGATGGTTGCGCAATACATCTTCAGCATCCTTATTGCCTTTTTCCGCTGCAAGAGAGAACCACTGTCCAGCTTTATTATAGTCAATTGGCACAGTGTAGTAGACGTAGCCTGCTTGATACATTGCATAGACACTACCCTGATTTGCAGCTTTTTCGTACCAGTAAATTGCAGCTTTGACATCCTTAACAATATAGGCACCTTCATAGTATTTATCTGCAAGGAGTTCTTCTGCATAGATATAGTTTTGTTCAGCCGCCTTTTTTAGCCAACGCTCACAACCAATATACGGATTAGCACCGCCAATAAAGCAAGCATCCCCCATCTCTTTATCAATATAGATTCTGGCAAGTTCATATTGCGCTGCGGCAACTCCTGCACGTGCACCATACTCGTAGTATCGTGCGGCTGCGACGATGTTAGGCTTTTCAAGACCGGCACCAGTTTTACAGCAATAGCCACAGTATATTGTCGCATTCAAATCGCCTTCCCAAACAGCTGCACGGAAAAGTTGAAATGCCTTTTTTTCGTCTTTTTGAATGTTTTTTCCAATCAGGTATTCATAACCCAGCTTACGCATGGCAACAGCGTCACCTGAATTGGCTTTTTGAGTTAAGGTATTGATGTCTTCCATACTTTTTCTCCTTAATCATACATGCTAGAAGTATTGTTGTTATTTAGCCATGCTTCAAGACCAGAAATCAGAATTTCATTGATGGACTCAATATAATTCTTGATTTTAGGATTCTGAGCTTGTTTTAAAGTAATCAGTCGATTTTGGTATTTCTGATTCTGTTCGATTGTATCAACCGCCTGAGTGCATTGGGAGTCTTTCGTAGGCAGATACAACGCATAAATAGCGAAGGAAACTTGTGTCATGGTAAGCTGTTCACCAGTAACAACAAACGAAAGCCACGGATATTTAGCGCTGTCGGTTGCTTCAATATAGACGGAAGGCTCGTACTCTACTTCATTTGAGAGTACTGCACCGCAGTTTTTAATTTTGGTTGTATACAGATCACCAAAATTTTCATGGAGATACTTATCAAGGTAAACTTGCATAGCATCTGTACTCCAGCGAATATTTTTTTGAGGAATTTTCTTGTTCCATTCAGCAACCATAGGAAGATCGAGTGTTTTGTCCTCGCTAGTTAAAAGGTTCATATAGGAGTTTATTTCCGAAACTGTCCAAGAAATAAATCGATAATCATATGCAATTTCATTATCACTTGTCTGAATGCTAAATTCCTCTATGCTGTTGGCCGCATTACTAATGTCATTTTGATTAAGATTTTTCAAAAAGTTTAACCGACGATCAATTTGCTCAGTACGAGGAATATTGTTTTTGACTAAAAATTCAAGAACCTTTCTCTCCTGAGAATACATTTTGAGGTAAGCAAAAACTTTCTGAAGTATGAAAAGCTGATCTTCCCAGCTAGATGTACAAATCAGAGGATAATATTCAAGGAACTCATCGAGATTGGTATCAACTTCCTGCGGGCTACCAGATTTCGAAGATTTAATAGATTGAGCAATCAAAAGATCGATTGGCAGGATTTGCTCTGTTGATGCAGAAATAAAAGGATTATCTTTTCCGACTTTTTCTTTAGCTGTTGAAAGCCGTAAATAATTCATAATAACCGTACAATATGTATCCAAAAGAAGAGCGGTAGCTTCGTCTGTTTCCTCCATAGAGAGACAGAGAATCATTTTTTTCATACCTGCATAAGGAGCAACCTCTTGATCGGCAAAAAGTAAATTGGAAACAGCAGCAACATAGTCTTCCGATTTCAAAATATCTTTCAAAGCTGCAAGCCTTGACAACGGACTGTTGCTTCCAACCATCGCGAGATAATTATCAGAATCATTTTTGGCAGCTTCTAATCCTTCCGCAATGCTGTCGAAATCTGTCAAAAAACTGCAATCGGCATTGTCAACAGGGAAGAAAGCATCATAATGACGATCCAAGCCTCGAATGCTAGGGACAATATCGGCGAAGCGCTGTAAATTGTGAATTGTCTGCATAACAAATCGAATGGAAATACAACACTTTTGATGCAGTTTAACTAGAGCTTCGCAGCATAGATTAACAACATCAGCTGCCTCCTGCTTATAGCTATCGCTGTTCTTCAGTTCATCGCTCAAACTATCCACAGCAGAAAAATCAAATTTTCCGGTATCCTCAAAAGAATCCATCAGAACATCAAAGGCATCATGAATGATAGTATTCTTTTTAGCCGCAAAATAGTTGCTTCTTTCATGCGTGAGCCAGTCTTGATAGAGTTTTTCATTTGCTTCAGCGTTTTGAGCATCGCGCTCCATCATTATCTTAATGAATTTTTCGGTTTCATTTTGATTCATTGTTTCTGTGATAGTTTCCTTTGCGATATCGGCGGCTGCCGAAAAAAGAGATCCGAGTAAGCCCATAAATAATTCCTCCCATTTTAAATTTGATCTAACTGACGGTAGACTTTTTCCAAATCCTGCATAGCTGAAATGACTTCACCTTTTAAGCCGGTTGCTTCCTGTAAGTGGTCATCCAGCTTGTTTACTCCTTTCTCCAATGATTTTCCAACACCTAATGTGTCTAACAGCTTCTTGGTTTGGTCGAGTTTCTTCTTCGCCTTTTGACTATCTGTGATTTCATCGTCAACATTTTGCCGGATTTGTTCAAGGCTCTGTAGATTCTGATTTGCATCCTTCGAAACGTCATAAGCTTTGTTCTCAACATCACGCAGAGAATCGTTAATGCTTTCCATAAGGGTAGCTTGAACAGCTGAATCTAAATTTGAAGAATCCAACGCAAGCCCGGCATCCATAAGACTCTTTTTTTGTTGCTTTAACTCGTCCAGCTTTTGTTTTTTATCTTCAATAGTTTTCTTTACCTCAGTGATTTTCGTTCTGGAATGCTCAATACTAAAATTTTCAGCCATAATAATACCTCATTCTAATTGGCCATTCGAATCAAGAAAAACAACGTTATTTTTGATTTTTTGTTGGAGAGATTCTCCTATACTGCGAATCAATTCATCCAACATCGCTTTTCTTTCGGCTGAAATGAAAAGTTCATTTATCGCCTGACAGTCTCTTCGGTATTGTGAACGAAGTATTACAATCGAGGTGTAAATATTTTCCATGTGCCAATAGAAATCTGTGATTTGAGTGGATGTATGTACGGATGAGTCATATTCGGAGAGTGCACAAAGAGCTTCAACCTCCTTTTTCTTTAGTGATTTAACATTTTCTTTTAGAGTTTCTAGCTTTAGATTTTCTTCTTTTTGCGCCAACTGAAAAAATGCTGGCTTGTGAAGCATAATATCATATAGTTCGTCGTCATTGGGCGTTTCAGAACCATGACCTTTTTGCTCTTGAATTCTGAGTTCAAATGGTCGCTGAAGTCCTTCATAAGACATTAGGGCCTCACCCGGACGATAAACTGCAACATGTTCTAGTTGAATGCCACTAGCAGACATTGTGCTGCCAATCAGTTGTCGATCATCTATAGAGGTAAGTCTATGAATCAGCTTGATATTAGTATTTTTAATAACTTCAGGTGCCATAGCAGTAGGAAGCTGGTCTGCGATGATAATACCTTCGCGTAAAGCACGAACCTCTGCTAACATTTTAACGATATATGCTGTAGCAGCAATTTTAGGATTTGAATCTTGACCAGATGCTACTTGTGCTTCAGGAGCGATAAGGTTATGGGCTTCTTCGATAAAAATGATATGCCGGACAACCTTTTCTTCATCTGCACGAGGAGAGGCTTTCAAAGTTTCTCGAATGAGGGTACATAATAACAACGTAACAAAGTTGGCAGGACCTTCTCCTAACGATTCGAGTTCTACAATGACAGGGTGCTTTAGCCATTCCTCTGGAGAGAATGTAGAGTGTTTTACATCAAAAATGTCCTTCATTTCCCGACGTAGGAGACTGCCAATACGCATTTCCAGAACAGATTGTATATTACCTTGAATTTCGCTGTCATAAGTTGTTTGGCTAAGTTCTTTTTGAAAGCGATCATATAATTCCGACATGGTCGGATATTCTTTTTCCCCGGTGTTAATATCATTGGTATTCCAACCATGTGCTCGATAAATACCTTCGATAGCTTTATCCAATATAAAAGGAGCTGGTGGAGCAATCGGAAAAGCACCCTCAAAAACCTGACACAGTTTAGAGATATGTTCTGAAAGTGTGAGTCCTTTCGGGAATTCGAAGGGATTCAACCTCATAGGAAATTTTGTACTAGCTGAAGGAGAAAGAATAATTAACTCTGGAATATCATACCTAGAAAGTTCTCGATATTCACGCTTGGCGGGTTCCAAAACCAAAAAAGGAATAGGATCACTTTCTTCTTTAAAAGTGACCGACAAATTATCGGTATCATCCTTGATTAGCTTTTTATGATGCCATAGGCTATTAGCGAGATGCAGCATGGTGTTAGTTTTACCAGAGCCGGGAACACCACATATGAAAGCGTGTTTTTTGAAGGATGATGCATCGATAAAAGCGCTCAACCCATTGTTGGTTTGTCCAAGGTAAATGCCAGTTTGCTCCAACTTCGGAGCAGTTTCCTTCTTTATTTCGATATTCTCGCCATCAAATAGTATTGGAAGCCGAAAGAAAGAAGAAAGTTCATCAAGTGTATAAGCGGTTGGCCAGAATGCTAAAGAGGGTGGTAGAAGATTGCAGTAAGGCTGATTTACTTCCTGCAATTCCAACGGTGTGGCCGTACTGGGAATTTCCTGAATTTCACAAGTTCCTTCTTTGATAGCTTCTCCGCAGACAGCATCCATCAAAAAATGCGCACTACTTTTTTGGTTTGCGTAAAGTAAAATGTTGGCAAAAAAACAAGGCGATTTGGCAACATCTGATAAAAACTCTTCGTATATCCGTAGGGTTTCTTCGGCTGAGACATCTCGCGGACGATTTTTGTTATCGGCGAGGGTGATTTGCCCACTACGGCCCAATGCTTTCTCACGTAGAATTGCGATAGGCTTTTGTAAGGCCTGCTGTGCAGTTTTATAGGTGTCACTTCCATAGATTGAAATATGATAAACCATATCCTCATTAAGAGCCTCTGCGGTTTTTTCCATTTCATAAAGACGTGACTTGGGATTGGATTTCCAGCCTTCGACTGTAAATAGCGTATCTCCTGTGGAAAGACGTGTTTGTTCTTGTTTTTTGACTAGAAGAATATTTGTAAATGATTTCCGCAAGCAAACAGGAACATCTTCAATAGGAGCAATCTTATAGTAGTCAGCTAAAGGACTTGCTTGCATAAGCGCATCTATTGATTCAAAGTTTACAGTCTGATCGGAAGAAAATGCCAAGAAAATTTGCAGACGACTCCCTTTTGGACGTTCATGAGTATAGCTAAGGAAAAAATGTAGGGTTGTATGGATTAGAACAGTATTCCTTTGCCATTGACGTAAAAAACGATTATGTCGCTCAAGAATACCATCTATACCTTGTTCACCAAGAGATTGATATTTAACTAGCTCTAAATCGGGAATGTACGGAATCTCATAGAAATGCCACATCATGGGGTACGCCCTCCGTGCAATCGAAGCAATTAGTCTTCATAACTAAGACATCCTTGGCGCTCTCTCGGATAGTAGTAAGTATCATAATGCGAACAGTACTGGCGGCCATTACTATCACGGTCATAAGGGTTCCAATAGATACATCCGTCAGAACAGTTGTGTCCGCAAAAGGCACCCGCAGGAATTTTCACAGAGGTTATATTGTTTTTGTCCATAATGTTTTTCTCCTTTTTATTGTATTAAAGTGTCAGATTCAATTCTTCGGGCGTAATAGAAAGTCCGGATAATTGATCATAAACTGCGAGATAAGGGAAAACTCCAGTATGAGGAATAACAATCGGAAAATACAACTTTTTCACATAAGCATTCATAATTGATCGAATATAGACAATATCCGCAGATGACAAGCATTGACATCCGTGCCCCTCTTTATGGGTGTGAAATATTCCTTTAAAAATAATTCCTTGAGCGTCCCAGTCCGATATTGTTTGATTCAAAAGCAATTCATTGGGAACATACTGGCAAGATTTCCTAAAAGATATTTTTCCTGAATCGACAAAAATGGTATTAATTGTGTTTTTTGATTGCCCAAGCAAGCCACCCATTTCAGGTGGAGCGGATGGAAGGTTGTAGAGCAAGTTGTACAAAGATTCGGTAATTAACACGACAAGACATCCTATAATTACAGTAGTGGAACTTAATATTATAGCTGAAAATAGCATACTCACTTTTGGGTTAGCGGTTGCTTCGAAGTGTTCTTTGAATTTAAAAGGTGTACTTTTTAAAACGATGATATATTTTCGTTGAAACTTCCAATTTCTCTTGAATTAAAGCGAGATTTGTGGCATAATGCCTTATAAAGAGTGAGCTTTGCAAAATTTTGAAAAGTACACCTTTCAAAATTTTGCAAGGAGTTTGCTTAGGTGGACTTTTCAAATTGGATAGATTTCCCATAGAACGTACCTACGGGTAAATCGCAGGTTTCCGCAGCTTCTTTAAGGGTCAATTTCCTATCTCTCCATGCTTTATGCACCTCATAGAAGTTGTCTGGAAGCGGCCGGGGCGGTCGGCCAAACTTCACACCGCGAGCCTTTGCCGCTGCAATGCCCTCTGCCTGCCGCTGCCGGATGTTGGTGCGCTCGTTCTCCGCCACAAAGGAGAGCACCTGCAGCACGATGTCACTCAGGAAAGTGCCCATCAGGTCTTTGCCGCGCCGGGTATCCAGCAGCGGCATATCCAGCACCACGATGTCAGCGCCTTTTGTTTGTGTGAGCAGCCGCCACTGTTCTAAAATTTCAGCGTAGTTTCGTCCAAGACGGTCGATGCTCTTGATGTAGAGCAGGTCGTCTTTTTTCAATTTTCGCACCAGCCGCTTGTACTGCGGACGGTTGAAGTCCTTGCCGGACTGCTTATCCATGAAGATATTTTTCTCCGGGATCTTCAGTTCACGCAGTGCAATCAACTGCCGGTCCTCGTTCTGGTCACGGGTGCTGACCCGGATATAGCCATATAAATTCCCCAATAAATCGCCCCCTCTGCTAAAAGTGAATTTCATCGTTCTATGTAAAACGGGCAAAGCATCCCTCCTGACGCTTTGCCCGTTGTTCTTTATTCTACCATAGCAGATTGGTTATCGCTTTCAGGAGCCCCGCATCGGCTGGATAGTCAGTGCTGCACCCCTGACCTGATACGTCACCCCACCAGTTTCGCCCCTTGCCTTCCTCTGGCACACCTCCGGGTGCTGTGTAGCAAGGGCATCAAGCTGCTTCTGCAAGGCGGGATTCAGCGTAAACACGCTGCTTGTTCCGTCCTCGCTGGCGTAGATCATGGTTTCCAGCTTAAACATCGTCAATCAGTTCTTCCTCCTCGGATTCGTCAAAGATGGTCGGGCCCCAGTCCTCGTCCTCCTCGATGTCCCGTGACATTTTCTGCATCATGGTGTAATGCTCCATCTCGGCACGAACAAAGTAGAACATCTGGTCGTACCAGTCTGCCAGTGTTTCGTCCTCCAGCTTCTGGCAGAAGTCATACACCCGCTTGTTCTGGTCGGGGTCAACCGTCAGGCCGGCAACCTCATACAGCCGCTTGCGGGTCAGTGCCAGATCGGGGTTGCCGTAGGCATAGAGCAGCTTCTTTTCGTCAAAGGTCAGTTTCATAGGTGTGTACCTCCGTATCAAAAAAGGGTCTGCCATGTGCAGACCCGATGTAATGAAAAGACCGCCTTGCAGTCGTGCAGGGCGGTCGGAGATGCGATATTATATCAGACAAAAATCAGCTCGGTCTTGACGATTTCCTCGGCACGGTTGCGGATGCTGTTCATCCGGCGCACCCATTCCAGTTGATCGGCGGCTTTCAGGGCTTCGGTCACGCCCTCGGCTTCCTGGATCTGTTGAACGGTCAATGCAAGCTGTTCCTCGGCCTGCGTGTCCAGTTTGGCAAGGTAGCCGCTCAGCTCACCGGACAAGACAAGCTGATTGTACCGGACGGGATGGTGTTCTTCCAGATATCTCTTATGTAAGCGGCCCCACCGCCCGGTGGGGTGCTGTTCTGCCGGGGCTGTTGCGGTCAGATTCGGCAGATAGTGGTCATTGACAAGGGTGTAGTCCAGACCGTTAGCATTGTCATGGATGAATTTTTTCAGTTCGTTCATGCGGATTCTCCTTTCATTTCTTCAGGCGTTTCAAAAGACGGTTCAAATTGAATGGGGACTGTATCAGCAGGCTCCTGTTGAGCCAGCTTTTTATTTTGGGCATACTTGCGGCATCGTTCACGGCCTTTCTGCAAGAGGGCTTCATACTCTGCTGCCGCCTGTGGATCAGTTTTAGCAGCTTCACGCAGAGCGGCACGTTTCTTTTTGCGGTTTTCCCCGGCAGTTTTCTGATATTTCTTACGCTTGGCAAGTTGCTGTTCTGTAAGATTTTTCTTGTCGCCGCGACTAATCTCAATTTGACTAGGGAACGTATCACCGATAAAATTGAAGTAGATGTCGATTTGCTGCTGACGGTAGATCGTCCGTCCGCCGGATGCGGAATGAATCACCACTTTTTCTACCAGTTCGTACAGCATTTCATCTGTCAGCGTTTCACAGTCCTTGTATTTCCGAATCAGTTTGATAAAGCGTTTCAGATCAACTTTCGTTGTTTCAACGACGTCCAGTTCTTTCTTCAACTCGGCAATGCGAGCTTCGCAGACAGCTTGTTCCTCATCATATTGCGTAATCAACCGCTGATACTGTCGTTCTGGGATTTTTCCTAAGACGCTGTTTTCATATAGGCTCCGAATCAAAGCGTCCAACTCGTCTATTCTTTTTTGAACTGAATGCAGTTCTTTTTTACTCTCGGAAGATACCTGTGTGTTTTGGCTTTCCCATGCAGCTTGAAGCTGCTCGGCAAATTCATCCTCATTTTCAATAATTTCTTTTGTCATCGCTTTGATTGCATTGAGAATAGCGGCTTCAATGGTTGAGGTTTTGATAAAATGGGATGTGCAGGAAACGTACATATTACGGTATTTGCTGCACTGCCATGAAGAATCCGAATCATACACCACATCAGAATCCCGATGTTTGGATTCGGGGCTGGAAAAACTCATTCGGGAGCCACAGTCAGCGCAGAACACCATCCCGGCTAAACGGTGCGAGTATGTTCCGCTCGGAAGTTTTTTCGGATTCCTCTTGCGCAGACGCTGTGCTTTATCCCATGTTTCTTGGTCGATGATAGCTTCATGGGTATTTTTGAATACAATCCTTTCTTCCGGGGTCGCAGCACGACGCTTTTTCAGTTTGAAGTTCTCACGGATGCTTTTACATAGCACTGTATGGCCGAGGTATTCCTGTCGGTCAAGAATATAGGTCAAGGTGGTCGTATTCCATCGATAGGGGTCGTGGTACGAATGGTTTCGGGCAGCTTCGGGATGATGCCGCTCTTCGTATGCAGACGGAATCAGCACTTTTTCGTCCGAAAGCGTCTGACCGATTTGCGCAAGACTGGCACCGCTGGCTGCCATATCGAAGATCCTGCGGACAACGGCAGCGGCCTCCGCATCTATATGAAGGGTTTGCTTATCGCCGGGAATCCGCTTATAACCGTAGGGAATACTGCCGCTGCACCGTTTGCCATCCTGCATCCGCGACTTGAATACGGCACGGATTTTATTGCTGGTGTCCTTGGCATACCACTCATTCATGATATTCAGGAAAGGGGTAAAGTCATTGTCCGTGGGATTGGCACTGTCAACATTGTTGTTGATAGCGATGAACCGAACACTCTTTGAAGGAAACTGAATTTCTGTGTAAAATCCAACTTCCAGATAATTGCGTCCGAAGCGGCTCATGTCCTTTACAATGACAGTTGCAATGTGCCCGGCTTCAATTTCGGCAATCATGGACTGGAAGCCGGGACGATTGAAATTCGTTCCGCTGTATCCATCGTCCGTAAAATGCTGGATGTTGTTAAAGCCGTTTTTGCGAGCGTAATCTTCCAGATACTTTTTCTGATTCAGAATGCTGTTAGATTCACCTTGCAGCTCATCATCTCTGGAAAGCCTTTCGTACAGTGCCGTGATTTTTCCTTGGTTGGATTTCGCCATAGTTTCACCTTCTTTGTTTTTAGTGGAGTCGCTTGATATGTAACAAAGATACGATATTTTTATCCTCTTGTAAACGCATCTTTGCTTTATCCTTGTTCATTATAGCCCTTGGGATCGGTGACTACATAGGAACTGTGCATCTGCATGAGGGAGGGTTTGACGAAAAAACGGGTCTTGCCGCTGCCACTGCCGCCGATGACCAGGATGTTTTTGTTCCGGGCGTACTTGGGATTTTTCGGGCGGCTGGACATGGTGAGCTTTTCCG
>OGYF01003466.1_pt1 | contig 10731 bp, 10 predicted proteins | sample 1576451 | NCBI WGS metagenome assembly OGYF01 (sample SAMEA3541505, study PRJEB24748) | human gut metagenome | biome: human gut; feature: human-associated habitat; material: faeces | place: China | collected 2012 | reverse complement strand
GCGAGCCGCAGCCTTTTCAAACGAGAGCCCAGTGAAACGGGTCTCGTTTGAGAGCTTGTCGAAAAGGCTTTTTCGACACGCTCGGGTGGGGCTGCTGTTAACGGCAGCCCCACCGATATTTCGGGAGGAAAAACCATGTTCGGCGATCTGCATATCCATATGATCCTCGACGGCGTGTATTATCGCGCCGCCATCGACGCGCAGAAGGAGCATCCGCTTGACGGCCTCGTCCGTGCGCGGCTGTCTGATTATCAGACGCGCGGGGTCTGCCTCCTGCGCGACGGCGGGGACGCCTGGGGCGTCAGCCTGCGGGCGCGGGAGCTGGCGGGGGAATACGGCATCGATTACCGCAGTCCAGCCTTTCCCATCTACCGCCGCGGGCACTATGGGGCCTTCATCGGCCGCGGCTTCGACACGGAGGACGAATACCGCGCCCTGCTGGACGAGGCAGGGGAGAAGCGGGCGGACTTCATCAAGCTCATGATCTCCGGCCTCATCGATTTTGACCACTTCGGCGTTCTGACGGAGCCGGGGCCGGAGCCGCAGGACATCCGCCGGATGATCGAGCTGGCCCACGCGGCCGGATTTGCCGTTATGGCGCATGCGAACGGTGACCGCGCCGTTACGGCGGCCCTGCAGGCGGGGGTGGACTCCATCGAGCATGGAGCCTACCTTTCCGAGAGCGTGCTGCTCCGCATGGCGCAGCAGCGCACACTGTGGGTGCCGACGCTCTCGACCATCGGGAACCTGATCGGCAGCGGGCGCTATCCCGACGCCGTGCTGAAGCGCCTGCTCGCCCAGCAGCAGGAGGCCGTCCGCTTTGTCGCCGCGCACGGCGGCCGCATCGGCCTCGGCAGCGATGCCGGGGCGTGGCATGTGATGCACGGGCAGGCCATTTCGGACGAGCTCGGTTATCTCACTGCGGCGCTCGGCCCACGCACGGAGCCGCTTCTGCTGGAGGCCGAAGCGTACGCTTCTGTTACATTCTGTCGAAAGTGACCGTTGATTTGCCGAAATTTCTCCGATATAATAATTAAGGAACCTCTGAATAAATCGACTGCGGCGCTCAGCGGGTCTTTCGCCCCAACTTATCGGTTTGAAAATCTTGAAATATTGCGCAGCCGTTGGCGGCTTTGCCGCCTTACGGATGCGGCATGCCCCTTGCGGGTACACAAAGTATTCCTGCAATTTCCAAACCTCAATTTGGAACAAAATCCCTCGCTGACCGCTCTTGCAATTTAATCAGAGGTTCCTTAAAAATGCCAAAAGGAGAGAGAACGGTATGCAATATGTGCTTTTTAATCCGCAGGCCGGAAACGGCAGCGGTGCGCAGCAGGCACGCGCTCTGGACGCGCGCTTCCCGGAGGAGACGTTTTCCTATACCGATATGACAACGATCAGCGACTATGCGGCCTGGCTCGGCACGCTCCCGGCGGATGCGTCCCTTATCATCGCGGGCGGCGACGGCACGCTGAACCGCTTTCTCAACGACACGAACGGCATGGCCCTCCCGGAGCAGCTCTATTATTTCGCCACCGGCAGCGGAAACGACTTCCTGCATGATCTCGGCCTCGAGAAGGGCGCGGACCCGGTCCCCGTGGCGCAGCATCTGCGCGATCTGCCCACCGTGACGGTGAACGGAAAGCACTGGCGCTTCCTCAACGGCATCGGCTACGGCATTGACGGCTACTGCTGCGAGGTCGGCGACGCTCTGCGCGGCAAGTCCGACAAGCCCGTGAATTATACGGCCATCGCCATCAAGGGCCTGCTGTTTTACTTCCACCCGGCTAACGCCGAGGTCACGGTCGACGGCAAGACGAAGCGCTATCGCCGCGTCTGGCTCGCGCCGACGATGAACGGCCGCTTTTACGGCGGCGGCATGATGGTCACGCCGGACCAGCATCGCGGCAATGCTGAGGGCAAGGTCAGCGTGTGCGTCATGCACGGCAGCGGCAAGATCAAGACGCTGGCGGTATTCCCGTCCATTTTCAAAGGCGGCCATGTGAAGCACACGGAAATGGTCGAGATCCTGACGGGTCATGACATCGAGGTGCGCTTTGACCGCCCCTGTGCGCTGCAGATCGACGGCGAGACCATCCGGAATGTGACTTCCTACAGCGTCCACGCGGGCGTCCCTGCGCGGGTCTGACAGAAAAAACGGCCGGAGTATGTATTCCTCCAGCCGACGGTGTGTCCAAAAAGCCTCGCAGAGTTCGCCGCCCGCAGGCGGCGAATCAAATCGGATCATTTTCTCCGGCGGCGTGTACGTCGGAAAAAATACTGCGCAGTCCGCCAGTGTGCGGATCGTCCGGCAAAGGCGGACGATCGTGCGCGCAGCGGACTGTAGTCCCTTTGTATGGAAAGCCCAAAGGGCTTTCCAAACAGTTAATTGGCCGGAGCGCTCAGCGCTCCGGCCGTTTTATGTGGGTTTTACTGCTTCGTGAAGACCATGGGGAACAGATCGTCCAGCATCTCGCTGAGAGACTGCAGGTCCATCGCGTCGCCCGTGACGGACGTGAAGGTCAGCTTGCCGCCCTCGAGCGTGTAGGAAACATAGTCCTCTTCGGAGAAGTCGGCTTCCTGCTCCTCAAAATAGAGCTTGCCGTCAGCTGCCTTGTAGACGCCGGACTCCTCGTCCTCTTCCAGAGAGCTCAGCAGGGACTCTTCGTCGAGCTGGCTGATCTGTTCGGCGACATAGTCCGAAACGCTGGAGCCGGTGCTCTGCTCGAAGGCCGCGTCGAAGTCCTCGCGGGACAGTCCGGATTCCTCGGCGGTCTTGTAGAGCGCCGCCTCAATGGCGGAGCCGCAGCCCTGCAGATAGGTGTGCAGCGCGGTAACGGTGGCTTCCTTGTCGGCCTGCATGGAATAGGTGCCGTCTTCGCCCAGCGTCAGAGTGTAGGGAACGGGCAGGGTCAGGTCGGCCAGATCCTCTTCGGCAAGGCCAAGCTGGGTCATGGCGGAGTTCAGGGCAGGGGCCAGATCGAGATCGATCTTGTAGGTACCGGGCAGGTCGGACTTGCCGCCGCCGCAGCCGACGAGCGCAAGGATAAGGGCCAGCGCCAGCAGGCACAGTGCGAGAGACTTTACATGTTTCATGATTTTCTTCCTTTCTTTTTTGCAAAAAATGCAAGTTGATTATAGCATAACGGGATGCGGGTGTCAATCCATCGGGCGGCCGTTCAGAACGGTTTCTGCCAGCCGGTCGCCCTCGTAGCGGAGCTTCAGCGAAAAAAACGGCGTATGCTCCCGCATGAGGCGCAGGAAAATGCGGTCCCCCTCCCACTGCGGCAGGGCGGCGAACTGTGTCTCCGGGATCCACGCCAGCTCGCCCTCGTCGCAGTCCCGCAGGCTTCCGCGGCAGGCCGAGGCGTGGAACAGGTGCATGTATTCGCCCTCCCAGCAGTCGCTGACGAAGGTCACGATGCCGCAGTAGCGGTATTTTGTCAGCTCCAGTCCCGTTTCCTCGCGGAATTCGCGGCGGACGCAGTCGTCCGGGCTTTCGTTTTCTTCAAATTTTCCGCCAATGCCGATCCACTTGTCGTGATTCGGATCGTTTTTCTTTTTGTTGCGGTGCAGCAGGAGCCAACTCCCGTCCTGCTCCAGATAGCAAAGCGTGGTATTCTTCATAGCGATCTCCCAAAAAAAGCCCCTGCAATCGCATGACGGTTGCAGGGGCCGGTTTTATTCTGCGGCGCTGGGATCGGTGGCGGGGTTCACGATGACTTTCACGGCGTTGTGCAGGTTCTCTGCGACGCAGTGCGCCTGCCCCTTGGCCTGCTCGCCGTCGAGCGTCCAGTCCATGTCGGCGGGGGCGTCGATCTCCAGATGGCTGGCGCTCGTGAACGTCAGCATGGGCGTGTGGTAATCCTGCGTCGTCAGGGCCAGCACGCAGTCGCTCAGCTCCATCAGGCTCTGCGGCTTGCGCACGAGCAGCAGCTCGAACACGCCGTCGTTCATGTCCACGATCTCCGGGGAGAGCGTCAGAATGCCCGCAACGGATGTGGAGTTGCTGATGGCGCCGAAGATATAGTCGTCCTCGAGCACGGTCTCGTGGTCGAGCAGAAAGCGCACATGGCGGCTGCGGATGGACGGCAGCTCCTTGATGCCGCCGAGCACATAGGCCAGATGGCCCAGCGCATTTTTTACGCTCTGCGACGTGGCGTAGGATGCGCGGGTGAACGCGCCGAACGAGGCGACATAGGAGAAGCAGCGGCCGTTGAAGCTGCCGAGGTCCAGTGTGCGCGGCTCGCCCTCGACGATGTCGCGCGCGGCCTGCAGCAGGTTGCGCGACAGGTGCATGCTGCTGGCAAAGTCGTTCGTGCTGCCTGCGGGGATGTAGCCGATGGGCGTGTTGCTTCCGGCCGCATAGACACCGGAGACGACCTCGTTGAACGTGCCGTCGCCGCCTGCGCAGACCACGCAGTCGAATTCGCGGCAGCGGGATGCTGCGACCTGCGTTGCGTCGCCGCGGGCAGCCGTTGTATAGACCGTGACGTCGTAGCCGCCGCGGTTGAAAATGCTGACGATCTCCGCCAGCGCGCGGTTCGCACGCTTTTTTCCCGAGCAGGGGTTCAGAATGAGCAGCAGCCTCTTCATCGCACGATCCTCATGCGGAAACGCACCCAGACAAAGATGCAGCCTGCGGCGATCACAAGGCCGATGCCGAGCAGCGCCCACTGCTCCTTGGAGCGCGGCTTGCGGATATGGAACGGCATCACAAAGCTGGCACCAGTCAGCGCCATAACAACGAGCAGCGCCCCATGCAGGATCGCGGCACGCTGGAAAATGTCGAGGAAGCAGAAGAAAAACGGGAAAATGAGCGCGGCTGAGGTGATGGGAAGGCCCGTGTAGGTCTTGCGGCACTCGTCCGTCTCCTGCTGGCGCAGCTCCTCCGTCACGTTGAAATAGGCAAGGCGAATGAGCCCGGCGAGCACATAGAGCGCCGCGATCAGCACGGCATACCAGACAGAGCCGCACACGACGATCGTGATGACGGCGGGCAGGATGCCGAAGGCAACGATGTCGCACAGAGAGTCAATCTGAATGCCGAAGCCCTTCTGCTCCGCCGTGCGGTTCTTCTTCGTGCGGGCGACGCGGCCGTCAAACATATCGCAAAGGCCGCTGAACATCAAACAGAGGATTGCCAGCAGCGGGTGGCGGGCGACGGCCAGCCCGATGCCGGTCACGGCAGACAGCAGGCTGAGGTAGGTCAGAATGACCGTGTAATCATAGAAACCAATCATAAATAACTCCTTCTGCCGCAGGACGGCACCGGAAAACGGACGTCGGATAGACGAATCATAGTCGTCTTGTTATTATCCCACATTTTCGGCGATTCGTCAAGTCCCGGTATTTTCCGACAGAATGCGGCAGAGCAGGACGGAAAAGGCGTGGTCCTGCGCGGGCTTCCGGGCAGCCGTACGGTGCAGGCGGACACCGCCGCGGCGCAGGCGGGCAGACTCGGCGCGAACGGTGAGCAGAGCGTCGATATTGTCCTTTGTGTAGGCATGGCCCGCCGGATGCAGGGCCTGCGCGCTGCGCGCAAGGCACAGGGCGGCAAGGCCGTAGTCCTGCGTGATCACAACGTCGCCGGGGCGCAGGTGCGACAGCAGCAGATAGTCCGTGCTGTCGTGCCCGCAGTCCGCAACAAAGACCTCCACGCCGGGAATGGAAAAGACATGCGCCGTGTCGCAGAACAGCAGACACGGCACATGGAAGGCGGCGCATTGCCGCACGGTCTCGCGGACGACGGGGCAGCCGTCCGCATCGATCAGAACGCGCATGGGCTTCAGTGGCGGGGCGTCAGCAGGCCGCGCTTGTCGTGGATGACATTGCGCGGGCAGGCCATGGCGCACATGCCGCAGGAGAGACACTTATCCGCGTAGATAAAGGCGCGGTTTTCCGAAACGACGATGGCTCCGGCCGGGCAGGTGCGCTCGCACAGGCCGCAGCCGATGCAGCTCACGGCGCAGACATCGCGGCAGCGGGCGTCCTTGTTCGAGCAGAGGACGACAATGGGGTTGTCCTCGAGCCGCAGGTGGATGACGCGCTGCGGGCAGGCCTGATAGCACGCGCCGCAGCCGATGCAGCGGCTCTCGTCGACCTCGGCCACGCCGTAGGAGTTCAGCGAGATCGCGCCGAAGCGGCAGACCTCCATGCACGCACCGCAGCCGGTGCAGCCGTAGAGGCAAAGATCGTAGCCCTCCGGGCTCTGGTTGGCGCGGCAGCCGCCGTTGCAGTGGACGCAGGCAACCTTGGACGGGAACTTCTTTCTGACTTTCATCTCATGCAACCTCCCCGTTATTTGCGTGCATAGGGCGTGCCGGTCAGCGGCAGGCTGGTGCGCGGCTCGCCGTCGAGCCGGTAATAGGCGTCCGCAATGGCCGGTGCGGTGGGGATCGAGGTGATCTCACCGATGCCGATCGCGCCGCAGGCCACGTTCAGGCCCGGCTTGTCGATGACAATGGCCTTGATCTCCGGCACCTGATGGGCACGGAACAGGCCGAGCGTGCCGAAGCGCGCCGTCGGGCGGCAGTTTTCGTCGATGGGATACTGCTCCGTCAGGGCATAGCCCATGGACATGACGACGCCGCCCTCGATCTGGCCCTCGCAGGAGAGCGGGTTGATGGCCTTGCCGACGTCGTGCGCGGCTATCATTTTGCGGATGAGGCCGGTCTTCTCGTCGAGGATGCAGACCTGCGTGGCGTAGCCGTAGGCGACGTGGGAGACCGGGTTCGGCACATCCGCACCGAGCGGGTCGGTCTTCGCGAGGTATTCGCCGTAGAATTCTTTCCCGATGAGGTCGCTGAGCGACTTTCCGGCCAGCGCCTCGTGGAGCTGCAGGCAGGCGCGGCGGCAGGCCTCGCCGGTCACAAGCGTCTGGCGGGAGCCGGACGTGTCGCCGGAGTCCGGGGCGATCCAGGTGTTGGAACGCTCATAGACGATGTCGTCGCGGGAGAGGTTCGTGTTTGAGCAGACCATCTGCACCAGCACGGTGCCGAGGCCCTGCCCGATGCACGAAGCGCCGGAATAGATATGGACCTTGGAATCGCCCTCGACGATGAGCTTGCAGCGGCCCCAGTCCGGCAGGCCGACGCCGAGGCCGGCATTCTTCATGGCGCAGGCGATGCCCTTGATCTTGGCGTTGTCGTATTCGTCCTTTACGGCAAGGAGCGTCTCCACAAGGCCGGTAGAGTCATCGACGATCTGCCCGTTCGGCAGCACACCGCCGGGACGGATGGCGTTGCGGTAGCGGATCTCCCACGGGGAGATGCCGACAAGGTCGGCAGCGCGGTTCAGCAGCGTCTCCACGGCGAAGCACGTCTGCGTGACGCCAAAGCCGCGGAACGCACCGGCAGGCGGGTTGTTCGTATAGTAGGCATAGCCGTCGATCTCGAAGTTTTCGTAGGCATAGGGACCGGCGGCGTGCGTGCAGGCGCGCTCGAGCACCGGGCCGCCCAGCGAGGCGTAGGCGCCAGTGTCAGAGACGACCTTGGCCTTCACACCCTGGATGATACCGTTTTCGTCCACGCCCATCGTGAAGTCCATCTCGAAGGGATGGCGCTTCGGGTGGATGAGCAGGGACTCGGCGCGCGTCAGCTTGCACTTGACGGCGCGGCCGGTCTTATAGGCGATGAGCGCGGCCAGCGGCTGGACGGTCATGTCCTCCTTGCCGCCGAAGCCGCCGCCGACGAGGGCATTCTGGATCTTGACCTTCTCGGGCGGCAGGCCGAGGGCCATCGTGACCTCGTGCAGCGTGGTGTGGGCGCTCTGGTCCGTCGTGTAGAGGCGGATGCCGTCTCCGTCCGGCACGGCCACGGCGCATTCCGGCTCAAGGAAGGCGTGCTCCGTGAACGGGGTGGAGAAGTGATCCTGCACGACAAATTTCGAGTGGGCAATGGCCTCCTCGGCATTGCCGCGGGAAACGTGCTTATGCGTCAGCAGGTTGCCCTTGCGGTGGACGAGCGGCGCATAGGGCGCGGCGGCCTCCTCGGGGTTGTGCACGGCGGGCAAAATCTCATATTCCACCTTGACGAGCTTCTTGGCCTTTTCCAGAATCTCCGGCGTCTCGGCTGCGACAAGGGCCAGCGCGTCGCCGAGGAAGTGGACGACACCGCCGACGGGGACCATGACGTCCCAGTCGTGGACGATGTGTCCGATGATGTTCTCGCCCGGCACATCCGCTGCGGTCAGCACGCAGATAACGCCGGGCAGCGCGGCCGCCTTGGACGTGTCGATGGACAGCACGCGGGCGCGCGGATATTTGCTGCGCACGGCGGAGCCGTAGCACATTTTTTCGGGGTAGTAATCGTCGGGGTATTTGCCGGTGCCGAGGACCTTCTCCTCGACGTCCAGACGCTGGACGCGGGAGCCGATCTTCCAGTCCGTCGTGGCGGGCAGGGGGATCTTCTTTTCGCGCAGGATCTTCCCGGCCAGACGGATGGCCTCGACGATCTTGACATAGCCGGTGCAGCGGCAGTAGTTGTTGCGGATGGCCCAGCGGATCTGCTCCTCCGTCGGGTCCGGCGTGCGGTCGAGCAGGGCCTTGGCGCACAGCACCATACCGGGGATGCAGAAGCCGCACTGCACGGCGCCAGCCTCGCCGAAGGCGAAGGTGTAGGCAGCCTTTTCAAAGTCGGAAAGACCCTCGACCGTCAGGATGTGCTTGCCGTCGAGCCGCTCGGTGTCCGGAACGCAGGCGCGGCAGGGATCGCCATTGATGAGCACGGTGCATGCGCCGCAGGCGCCCTCGCTGCAGCCGTCTTTTACGGAGGTGAGATGCAGCTCATCGCGCAGGTAGCGCAGCAGCTTCTGCTTTTTGGCGACGGTAACTTCGGCACCGTTTATGTAAAATGTTGCCATGGAAACAGGTCCCCTTTGTAAAATAATCCGGTCGCAGCCGGTGGACGGGCTCGTATCACTCAGATTATACTATAAATAGAGAAAGCCTGCAAGGCAGAGACTAACTTTTTTTGCGATTTTTTTCTGAATTTTGACTTATAACAATAAAAAACTACAAGGAAATCGCGATTTTTCTATCGATAAGCTAAAACTTTTTTTGTACCCGGCAAAAAATGCGGGAAAGGATTGAAAATCGGGTGTGGATTTGGTACACTATCTAAGAAATGAAAATGCGGAGTTTCGGCTTTTTTGCGCCGCATGGGTAATATAGCAGACTGTCAAAAAACCTGCCAAGCCAAAAGTTTCGGAGGGAAGAAAAGTGTGAAAGGAAACCGTCAGGGTGTCCTTTCGCGTTCCATAACCCGCCGCAGCGGCAGAATTGCAAAATCATGCTTCAAAATTTATTTTGCAATTCCAGAAGCAGCTTGGCGAAAAAGCCCTGGAGGGACTTTTTTGACAAGCTGAATATAGGTAGGGGAACTGGTATGGAAACGACAAAGACATTTCAGGAGCTCGGTGTCAGCGAGGAGATCCTCCGTGCGCTGGAAAAGAAGGGCGTCGCAATGCCGACGCGCGTGCAGGAGGAGGCCATCCCGCCGCTGCTGGCGTGGCGCGACGTCATCGCCAAGGCGCCGACGGGAACGGGCAAGACGTTTGCCTTTGGCATCCCGATGATCGAGCACATCGATCCGCAGTCCGACGATCTGCAGGGCCTGATCCTGGCCCCGACGCGCGAGCTGGCCATCCAGATCGCCGACGAGCTGCGCGGCCTGCTCACATTTTATAAGGATATCCGCGTGACGGTCGTCTATGGCGGCCAGCGGCTGATCCGCAGCCTGCAGCAGCATCCGCAGATCGTCGTGGCAACGCCCGGTCGCCTCATGGACCACTATAACCGCAAGAACCTGCGCCTCGACCGCATCAAGACCGTCATTCTCGACGAGGCGGACCGCATGCTGGACATGGGCTTCTTCGATGATGTGACGAAAATTCTCGACCGCATCAAGAACCGTACGAACCTCGGCCTGTTCTCCGCGACGATCTCGCAGGAGGTCATGACTGTCAGCTGGATGTACCAGCGCGACGAGGTGGAGATCACCGTTGCCCCGACGGAGGAGAGTAAGCCTGATATCGATCAGTATTCCATCACGGTCCCGCGGCTGGAGAAGGAAGAGGCTATGCTGCGTATCCTGCGCTCCGGCGCGCTTGAGCGCGTGATCGTGTTCTGCAACACGAAGGTCATGTGCCAGCGCCTGAGTGACGACCTGCGCCGCGCGGGCATCCGCGCCGACTGCCTGCATGGCGACATCAAGCAGGCCACGCGCGAAAAGACCATGGCCGATTTCCGCCATGGCAAGCTCCCGGTCCTCATCGCGACGGACGTTGCCTCCCGCGGCATCGACGTGGACGACGTCGACGGCGTCATCAACTACGACGTCCCCGAGGAGAACGAATACTATATCCACCGCATCGGCCGCACGGGCCGCGCCCGGAAAAAGGGCATCTCCTTCACGCTGCTCGGCTCGTTCCCGGAGAAGGCCAAGCTGGACGAGATCGCAAAATTTGCGGGCTTCCACATCGTTCCGATGATCTTTGACGAATACGGCTGTCTGGTGCCCGCACCTGCAGAGGAAAAGCACCCGACATCCCGCAGGCGGTTCTGATGCGCCCGGCGGAGGAGGGCCTGCTCCTGCTGTGCTGCGCGCTCGGCACGCAGGATGTGCCGCTGACCCCGGCGCAGTACCGCACGCTTGCCCGGCGCGTCCGGCAGACCTGTCAGGCTGGAGACGGCGAGGTGACGCCTGCCTATCTCCGGGCGCTCGGCTATCC
>OGYF01003464.1_pt1 | contig 10734 bp, 9 predicted proteins | sample 1576451 | NCBI WGS metagenome assembly OGYF01 (sample SAMEA3541505, study PRJEB24748) | human gut metagenome | biome: human gut; feature: human-associated habitat; material: faeces | place: China | collected 2012 | reverse complement strand
GAATGTCCAACATTTTGTCGCTGTAGTCCCCGCTCTTGAAGCGTATGTAGTCCAGCACGGCGCGCTGAATCTGCAGCGTGAAGCGGCCGAGCCTCCGCCAGAGCAGCTCGATGAGCTCGTCGGCGCTGCCGGTGTAGGTGAGCAGCGCCTCGGTTATCATCTTCTCGTGCAGCTGGTTGCTCCGGTCGCGGCCCAGCTCCTCCAGGGCGTCCGAGAGGGCCTGCGGGCTGCCAAAGCTGCACAGGGCCTTGAGGGCGTTCAGGCGGCAGTAGAGGCTGCCCTTGCTCAGATAGGACAGCAGCACGCGCTGTATCTGGTCCAGCTCCGAATTCTGCGGGAGCCTGTGCCGGGCCAGGAAATGGCAGTAATAGGCGGCCTGGGTGTCGTCCCGCCGCCAGTAGACCGTGGACAGGTGGAGAAAGACCGGCTGCATCTGCCGCATGTACGACTGAAAGGCCGCGTCCGAGCTGTCCAGCTCGTTGAGCAGGTGGTCAAAGGCCAGCACCAGCGCCTCCTCCAGCCGGAGAGGTGAGCCGTCTTCCAGCACCGCCCGGTGCAGATCCCTCAGGCGGCGGGCCAGCTCCCGGTCCCGGACCACCGGCCGTGTAAAGTCCGGCAGGGTCCGGCGGCCCAGGATCTCCTCCGCCAGGGACATCATGGTGTCCCTGGAGATGTTCAGCCCCCGGTAGTCCAGCGCCCCGTCCTCCCGGACACAGCCATGGCTGTCCCCGGGATTGAGCAGCAGCACGTCTCCGGGACCGATGGCCTCCCGCCGTCTGCCGCAGGTGAGAGTCCGAGTCCCCCGCTCCACCACGCCGATCACATAGTGGCCGTGAAAGTGGCTGGGAAAGGGCCGCTCCAGCCCTCGGAGGCAGTAGGCATCCAGTCCCAGGACCGGGTCATGCCGGGCGGTCCGCATCGTTTGTCTCATGGGTCTTCCCTCCTGTCAGCATCGATCAGCGTACCACACCGCAGAGGGCCCTGTCTTGCAGAATATCCGCTTTTTCTCAGGCGTAGTGGTAGCGGCGGCGCATGAGGATCAGCAGCGCCGCGGACAGCACGGCCCCCAGCAGCTCTGCCGCCGCCACAGACCACCAGACGCCGTCCACGCCGAAGAGCAGCGGCATCACCAGCACCAGCCCGCCCCGCAGCAGCAGCGTACGGGTGAAGGCGATCAGGGCCGACAGCGCCCCGTTGCAAAGGGCCGTGAAGAAGGCGGAAGCGTAGATGTTCAGCCCGCAGAAGAGATAGCACAGGGCGAAGATCCGGAAGCCGTGGGTAGTCAGCTCCAGCAGCTCCGGAGAGTAGCCCACGAAGGCGGCGGACAGGGGCCGGCTCAGGACCTCAGACGCCGCCACCATCACCACGGAGGTGACGGCGATGATGACGCCGCTGCGGCGGAAGATGTCGTCCTTCTGGAACGAAATATCGACCCCCTCGTTGGACAGCTCCATGAAGCGTTTCTGCAATACGGCCTTATCGCCGAGCGTACCGCGCACCGAAAGCTCGATGCAGGCGCGGGTGGCACGGTTCTCCTCCTCGAGCGGCATACGGCCCGTAAGTCGCTTGATCGCGTCGATGTTGAGTCCCTGTTCGGCGACCGCTTTGGTGACCCCTGCGATATGGCGCGCCGTAACCTGACGTCCCAAAAGAGTGATAATATAGCGGTTCTTGCCCTGACGACCGACCCAGGCCTGGTAATGTTCCTCGGTGATGGGGGTGAAGCGGATCATCACGCCCAGTTCCGAGGCCTTGAAAAGCAACTCCTTGAGGATGGCGCCCGATTTGTCGGAGGTGGTCATGAACAGGATGCCCAAAGTCAGCGACTGGTGGATATTCGCCTGGCCGATATCGAGGATGAACGCGTCGTACCGGGCCAGAATATCGGTCAGCGAAGAGGTCATGCCGGGCTTGTCTTCGCCCGAAATATTGATTTGGATTATCTCTATCTTACTTTCCATAGCAAAATCCGTTAAACACATTATAGAGCAAAGTTACTATTATTTCCGGTTTTTTTGATTAAATTTGCAACTCAACCTATCAAATTTAATTCTTTCATGGGATTTCTTTTCATCACAGCACAGCAAACCGAAAAACTCATCGTTCCGGACAGCATACAAAAAGCCAAATTCGCGGAAACGGTCGAAAAAATCGCTAATATGGATTTGGAAAAAGTCCTGACGAATCTGGTTTCGGAAAGTATCTGGGTCGGCCTGAAAATCGTCCTCGCCCTGGCGATATACATGGCGGGGCGTTGGCTTATCGGCCGCCTCATAAAACTGCTTTCGACGGCTTTCGAAAAGCGCAAGGTGGATCGTTCGCTGCAAATCTTTCTGCACAACCTCATCAAGACCATCTCCTACATTATATTGATTCTCTTGATTATTCAGGTAATGGGTATCAATACCACTTCGATCGTCGCGCTGCTCGCTTCGGCCGGTCTGGCTATCGGTATGGCCCTGAGCGGCACATTGCAGAATTTCGCCGGTGGCGTGATGATCCTGCTGCTCAAGCCCTACCGCATAGGCGATTACATCTCGGCCCAGGGACAGTCGGGTACCGTGCAGGAGATCATGCTCTTCTCGACCAAGATCACCACAGCCGACAAGCAGACCATCTATATCCCGAACAGCTCGATCGCTACCGCGATCATCAACAACTATTCCACCTCCGAAACACGTCGCGTGGAGTGGGTGATCGGCATCTCTTACGGCGACGATTTCGCAACGGCACGGGAGGCTATCCTGGAACTGCTGTCCAAAGACGCACGGGTGCTTCAGGATCCGGCGCCTGCGGTATATATCGCTGCCCTGGCCGATAATTCGGTCAATCTGACGGTTCGGGCCTGGACGAAAAACGAAGATTACTGGGACGTTTTCTTCGCAATGAATGAGCTATATTACAAAACGTTACCTGAAAAGGGAATCAACTTCCCGTTCCCGCAGATGGACGTTCACCTGACCAAAGAGTAACCACACACAGCCAATCCGCATCCATTATGAAAAAGTGGTTTTTATTTCTGATTTTCATCGCCTGCGCGATTCCTTCGTGCGAACTGAAAGAAGTAGGACCCGAACAAACGACGTTCCCGGTCATCACGGACGAAGGAGCCACCATCGAAGACGGAGGCCGGGTATCTTCGGTTCAGAAAGTTTATGTGCAGGCCAATATATCGAACCAGTACGGTGCATTCTACGCTCAGGTGAAATACGACGTCAAATGGACCGATAAGAACGGAGTAGAGCACACGGAGCAGAAATCGACCAATGCCTACTATTTCAAGGCGACTTCCGACACGGTCTTTTACGAAGCAATCATCCCTGCACAGAAAGCCGGCAGTACGGTATATTGGCTGATCGTCGTGACCAACGAGAACGGCCTTTCTTCCGTGACCGAAGCCCAGCAATACAGCGTATATGCCATCTGAAACCGCATTTTCGAACGGTACGAGCCGGAGCGGATTCACCCCGCACGGCCCGCACGGACAGTGAAGAACCAAACTCAAACATATTATCGAACAGAAAAAATTATGGAATTGAAAGAGATTCTGGCCATTTCCGGCCAACCCGGTTTGTATAAATACGTCGCACAATCGTCACACGGCGTCATCGTCGAATCGTTGTCGGACGGCAAACGCATGAATGCCGCAAGCAACTCCAAAGTGAGCGCACTGACCGAAATATCCATTTTCACCGAAGGCGAGGACATTCCGCTCGCAGAGGTTTTCACCAAAATTTACGAACATACGCAGGGACAGCCGGCCATCAGCCACAAGGAGGCTCCGGAAAAACTCAAAGCATATTTCGCAGAAGTATTGCCCGAATACGACCGCGACCGGGTCCACGTATCGGACATGAAGAAGGTTTTCTCCTGGTTCAATACCCTCGTGGGTGCCGGGTTCACCGAATTCAAACTGCCCGCAGAGCAGGAAGCATAAAGATTCGCCGGTGCTCCCTTTCGACAGGTGTGCACCGCTGCCGAACCTTTGCCCGAATAGACAATACAGCTCCGATTCCGCACCTGCCGGACGGAGCATTTTTATCAGGAAAAAACCATGCGACCCATGAAAATATCGATCGTCGGAGGAGGTAATATGGGCGGAGCAATCGCTCGCGGACTATCCACCTGCGACCTGTTCCGACCACAGGACATTACGGTCATCAACCGCCGCGCGAGCAAAACCGCCGAAATACAGGAGTTCAATCCGGAATTGCAGGCCGTTACGGGCGACTACAGCTCTCTGGCTACGGCCTACATCGTGGTAATCGCCGTGAAACCCTGGATAGTGGAGGCACTGATAAAAGAGCATCTGACAGGGAAGCGGCCCGATGGACAGATCGTCATTTCGGTAGCGGCGGGCATTTTCCTGGAACAGCTGCAAACATGGGCAGGAAAAGACAGAGCCCTTTATTGCGCAATTCCCAATACGGCCATCGAAGTAAAGCAAAGCATGACTTTCATCACGGGGCTGAATGCGACCGAAGATCAGAACAGACTGGTTTTGAATATTTTCGGTGCATTAGGCAAAGCGGAATTGGTGGAAGAGCGGCTACTCGGTCCGGCCACGACGCTCTGCTCCTGCGGTATCGCCTTCGCCTTCCGTTATATCCGGGCAGCGATGGAGGGCGGGGTAGAGCTGGGCCTTTACCCGCAAAAAGCCAGGGAAGGCGTTCTGCAAACCCTGCGCGGGGCGATCGCCTTGCTCGAATCCAACGGCTCGCACCCCGAACAGGAGGTGGATAGGGTAACCACAGCCGGAGGAATCACGATCAAAGGGCTGAACGAAATGGAACACGCCGGATTCACTTCGGCGGTGATCCGAGGGCTCAAGGCAAGCAACAACGGGTAACGGTTTCCGGGCGGAATACCGAACTTTCCCGACATTACAATTCGATGAAACCTGCGCCGGGAGTGGTCGGAAGATGCCGCTGCATATTATCTTTGCAGAAAATAGGAAGCGGTTCGGCAATTCTTGCGTACAAACCCGCACGATTGCTCCCTCCTTTTCGTATCTTTGACTTCGTCTTAAATACTTCGCCTCGGCAAAATGCAAATAAATTTGCTTTTGTACTCGGCTTATTCGCATCTTGGGGCCGTAAATCGAGTATAAAACAACCGAAAGCCGAAACGCGGCTTTCAAAAAAACGGATGAAAGAAATGAACAGACAGAAAATGATGGCGCTCGTCGCGCACGACAACATGAAACACGACCTGGCGGAATGGGTGGACTGGAACTGTGAAAAATTGAGCAAACACCGGATCGTCTGTACGGGTACGACAGGCAAGATCGTCGAAGAAACCCTGCTCAATCACTCGGCATCCCACCACTACGAGCAACCGGCACTCGACATCACGCGGCTGAAATCGGGTCCTCTGGGCGGCGACCAGCAACTGGGCGCCCTGATCGCGGACGAACGGATCAGTGCCCTGATTTTCTTCTGGGACCCCATGTCGGCGCAACCGCACGATGTGGATGTGAAAGCGCTGTTGCGCCTGGCGACGCTTTACAACGTACCCACGGCTGTAAACCGCTCAACGGCCGACTTCCTGATCTCCTCCCCGCTGTTCGAAGAGGAAGACTACACGCCCGTAGTCAAGGATTACACCGACTATATCCAACGCAGCCTGAAATAACCCCGGACGTTGATAATAAAAAGTGCCGCGACTTCTCTCGCGGCGCTTCGTTTTTACAGAGTTATCGAATAAACAAATGACGGGGAATCGAATAACGAATAAAAAGGAGATCCTTACGCACGAAGCGACAATTTTCCGGCACCACGAAATTCGGCACCGGTACGCTGCCGGGACTTTTCGGGCGGGCAGAAAGATTTGGTCGCCCTTGTTGAAAATATACGCTTAGGAATCGACAGGCAAGCGATTCTCGTGCAGAACAAAGCTACACATCATGCGAAAGCGGAGCAGGGATGACCCCGCTCACGTCGAAATCGCCCCAACGATCGGCGATCGAATCGAGCGTGGCATACAGTTCGTTCGGATCGAACAGAGTCACCAGCTTCAGGCGGGTTTCCTTGAAATTGGGAAGTCCCTTGAAATAGTTCGACAGGTGGCGGCGCATCTCCAGGATTCCAACCCGGCCACCTTTGATCTCCAGGGATTTGGCCAGATGTTCTTTGGCGATTTCGACCCGCTCCGCCACCGACGGCTGCGGCATCACCTCGCCGGTTTCAAGAAAGTGTTTCACTTCGCGGAAGATCCAGGGCCGCCCGTAGGTCGCCCGCCCGATCATCACCCCGTCCACTCCGTAGCGGTCGAACATTTCGCGGGCTTTAGGACCGGAGTCGATATCTCCGTTACCGATGATCGGAATCCGGATCGCCGGATTGTTCTTCACCTTGCCGATGAGCGTCCAGTCCGCTTCGCCGCGATACATTTGGGCCCGCGTGCGGCCGTGGATCGTCAGTGCGGCGATACCCACGTCCTGCAGGCGCAGAGCGATCTCTTCGATGTTCTTCGACTCTTCATCCCATCCCAGACGGGTTTTGACCGTCACGGGTTTCTTCACGGCTTCGACGATGCGGCGGGTCATCTCGACCATCAGGGGGACATCGCGCATCATACCCGATCCGGCGCCCCGACCGGCGATCTTCTTCACCGGACAACCGAAGTTGATATCGATGATATCGGGATCGGCCGCCTCGGCGATCCGAGCCGCCTCGACCATCGGTTCCACCAGATGACCGTAAAGCTGGATACCCACGGGCCGTTCGGATTCGGCGATGCGCAATTTGGCAAGCGACTTGCCCGCATCGCGGATCAATCCGTCCGAAGAGATAAACTCGGTATATACCACGTCGGCACCGAACCGCTTGCACATATAGCGGAACGAAGGATCGGTCACATCCTCCATCGGAGCCAGGAACAGCGGGCGGTCACCCAATTCTATGTCGGCAATCTTCATGGCATCAAAAACAAATTCCGCACGGAAAGGCCCTATTTATTTTTATTATCGGACGTGTCGATCATCGTCGCCAGCACCTTGTCTATGCGTGCTCCGTCCATATCCACGACTTCGAGCCGGAAACACTCCCATTGAAGGTATTCCCCGCTGTGCGGAATATGTTCCAACTCATCCAGAATCAAACCGCTGATCGTATTGTATTCGGCCGAAGAATAAACATCCTCCAATCCGAAATGGGCCAGAAAATCGTAAAACGAACACTGTCCGTCCACCAGCACGCTGCCGTCCTCGCGCACGACGATATCCGGCTCTTCACGATCTTCGAGCAGCTCGCCCACAAGGGCTTCGAAAATATCTTTCAGAGTCACGATACCCTGCGTGACGCCGAACTCGTCGCAAACGATGCCATAACCCAGTTGCTCGGTCCGCAACTGTTCCAGCGCCATATACACCTCCGCTCCCTCGTGGAACAGCTTGACAGGAGAGAGAATCTGCCGCAGCGAGAATCCAGGGTCCCCGATATGCGAGAAAAGATCCTTCAGATAGACGACGCCGACCAGCCGGTCGAGCGATCCTTCACCGACGGGATAGCGTCCGTGAGGCTCCCGACGAACGAGGTCGCGGATCTCATCCACAGACATATTCACATCGAGCCATGCGATGTCGCTGCGGTGGGTCATGATCGACTCCACGCTGCGGTCACCCAACGAGAAGACACGGCCGACGATCTTCTGCTCGACAGCCTGCACAGCTCCGTCCTCGGCGCCTTCCTGCACGATCGACTTGATCTCGGCCTCCGTTACGGGACTGTCGGTATCGCGCAGCCCGAACAGACGGGAAATGCCCTCGATGCTCTTCGAAAGGAGCCATACGAAAGGGGAGGCGACGACCGACAGCACCTTCATAGGGCCGGCCACGAGTTTGGCGACCGGCTCGGCGGCCGTCATACCGATACGCTTGGGAATCAACTCTCCGAACACGATAGTCAGATAGGTCACCACGATCACGATGAGCGTCTGCGCTACGGGAGCCGCATAGGGAACTCCCCAGCGGACGAAGACTTCCCGCAGGTCGTCGGCGATGGCCGCCCCCGAATAAATACCGGTCAAAATACCGATCAGAGTAATACCGATCTGGACGGTCGAAAGAAATTTGTTGGGATCTTCCGCCAGCTTGAGGGCCTGGCGAGCCCGTTTGTTGCCCTGCTTGGCCTGCGCCGTGAGGTTCGATTTGCGAGCCGAGATCAGGGCGATCTCCGACATGGCGAACAGACCGTTGAGCAGGATCAGCAGGAGGATTATGAATATTTCCATGCTATGAAAAAATAAAAAAACGAAAGGCGGTCCATACCGAAAGCCGGGCCGGATGGCTCCGGCCTTCGACCCCGGCGGACGAATCCGGCCCGGATTGTTTTCGGACAGGGAATCGCACGACGCAACAACGCCGAACCATTCGGACGCTGCGGGGACAGCCTATACGGTTTGCAAATATAACAATAGTTTGCAATTTTCCGAAAATCGACGGATGCAATTCGCTATCCGACGCATTATTGAGAGGCGACGACGCGGATTATTCGGATAAAAAGCGTAAATTCGCACCCAAATTCGACATACGATGAATATTGAACAGTTTCTTACGGATAAAGTCGCAGCGGCGGTAAGCACCCTCTACGGGAATGCCGGAGCTCCGTTGCAGATTCAGAAAACCCGCAAAGAGTTCGAGGGCGACTATACGCTCGTGGTGTTCCCCCTGCTCAAAGCCAGCCGCAAGTCGCCCGAAGCCACGGCGACGGAGATCGGCGAATACCTGGTGGCCAATACGCCGGAAATCAAGGCGTTCAACGTAATCAAGGGATTCCTGAATCTCTCGCTCGACAGTGCATTCTGGGCCGCACGCTTCCGGGAGGTCGCGGCAAACGACACCTTCGGGCAGGCCGCACCGACGGGCCGTACCGTAATGATCGAATACTCCTCGCCCAACACCAACAAGCCCCTTCACCTGGGACACATCCGCAACAACCTGCTGGGATACTCCGTCGCGCAGATCCTGAAAGCCAACGGCAACAAGGTCATCAAGGTAAACCTCGTGAACGACCGCGGTATTCACATCTGCAAGTCGATGCTGGCCTGGAAACTCTACGGCGGCGGCGAAACGCCCGCCTCGTCGGGGATGAAAGGCGACCACCTGGTCGGTAAATATTACGTCGAATTCGACAAGCACTACAAAGCCCAGATCAAGGAGCTCGTCGCCGCCGGGCAAAGCGAGGAGGAGGCCAAGAAAAACGCTCCGATCATGCGACAGGCGCAGGAGTGGCTGCGCCGCTGGGAGGCCAAAGATCCGGAAATATATTCGCTGTGGGAAACCATGAACGGGTGGGTCTATGAAGGCTTCGACGTGACGTACAAGGCATTGGGCGTCGATTTCGACAAGGTCTATTACGAATCGCAAACCTACCTGCTGGGCAAGAGCCTGGTGGAAGAGGGACTCGCCCGGGGTATCTTCTTCCGCAAGGAGGACGGTTCTGTCTGGATCGACCTCACGGCCGACGGACTCGACCAGAAGTTATTGCTGCGCGGCGACGGCACATCGGTCTATATGACGCAGGATCTCGGCACGGCGTTCCGCCGGTTCGAGGAGAACCGGCTGGACGAAATGATCTACGTAGTGGGCAACGAACAGAACTACCATTTCCAGGTGCTCAAGCTGATCCTCAAGAAGTTGGGATACGACGAATGGAGCGACCACATCTACCACCTTTCCTACGGCATGGTCGAGCTGCCCGAAGGCAAGATGAAATCCCGCGAGGGAACGGTCGTCGATGCAGACGATCTGATCGCCGACATGGTATCGACCGCCCGCGAGATGTCGGACGAATTGGGCAAACTGGACGGCTGCACCGCGCAGGAAGCCGACGCCATCGCATCGATGGTCGGGTTAGGAGCCCTCAAGTATTTCATCCTGAAGGTCGATCCCAAGAAGACGATGCTGTTCGACCCCCGCGAATCGATCGACTTCAACGGCAATACAGGTCCTTTCATCCAGTACACGCATGCACGCATCCGCTCGATCCTGCGCAAAGCAGAGGAGGCAGGGATCGATTTCCGCACCCAGGACGAAGCTGCGGCGCTCCTGCCCGAAGAGATCGAACTGATCAAGGCGCTGACCGAATATCCGGCGACCGTACAGGCCGCCGCCGCGAATTTCGCTCCGTCGATCGTCGGCGCTTACGCCTACGAACTGGCCAAATCGTTCAACGGCTACTACCACGACCATTCGATCCTCAAAGAGGAGTGTACGACGACCCGCGACATGCGGCTGCGCCTGGCCGAACAGGTGGCCCGCACGATCCGTCTGGCCATGGCGCTGCTCGGAATCGACGTACCGGAGCGGATGTAATTGAATTTTGTGATCTGACTGCACTCGATTTCCGGAAGATTTTTTTATCTTTGCAAGAAGATAGGATATGCCTCGGAAAACTGTGAACGAGCTCCCGTTTTCTTCTCGGCTTTCACTATCTTTGCAGAGGATAGGATGCAGTTCTTCTTTGCGGCAGGTAAGCCGGCTCGGATTGATTTGGACAGCCGACGACTGAAAAACGAATAGGAGGTATTCGGGTGCGGATCTGTCCGGCAAAGGGAAACAAAAATCACAGGGTTGGCGACTGCTCGCACTCTTTTAATTTTTGCATCGGACAGAGTGCGGCGAACGCTTCCGACAAGTCGGGGAGAGGTACGTGGATCCGTGTATGATTTTTTACAGGAATACATTAGTGTCCACTAAAAAATCATAAGAGTACTTTGAAATTATTGAAATTC
>OGYF01003463.1_pt1 | contig 10734 bp, 7 predicted proteins | sample 1576451 | NCBI WGS metagenome assembly OGYF01 (sample SAMEA3541505, study PRJEB24748) | human gut metagenome | biome: human gut; feature: human-associated habitat; material: faeces | place: China | collected 2012 | reverse complement strand
CCCACGCATTATCTGCAGGACAATACCCCGGTGGAAAACGTGATCGCCATGTATCAGACTGCCCACAAACTGGGCCGGTACGGAAAATAAAAAAGGGCCGCGCGCCCACAACAGAAAAGGATGGCTTTTTATGGGATGCTTTGAAATCGTACAGTGCACCTGCAATCATCAGGAAAATCCGCTGGGGCTGGACCGTACGCCACGCTTCGGCTGGAAAATGCGCTCGGACACGCGGGGCGATGCCCAGACGGCGTACCGCATCACAGTGTCCACAGACGCGCGGCGCGCACAGGCGGGGCAGGGAGACGTGTGGGATTCCGGCCAGACCGCGGGTGATGGGAATGTGAGCGTGGCCTATGCCGGCCCGCCGCTGCAGCCCCGCACCCGGTATTATTGGTGTGTGACGGCGTGGAACCGTGCCGGAGAAGCGGCCGTCAGCCGTCCGGCCTTTTTCGAGACGGGCAAGCTGAACGAGGCCTGGCGCGCACGCTGGATCACGGCGCCGTTTCTGAAAATGGACAAAACGGACACAGGCGCGCCCTATCTGCGCCGCACGTTCCCGCTGCGGGGCGAGGTGCGCAGCGCGCGGCTGTATATCTGCGGGCTGGGGTACCACGAGGCGTTCATAGAGGGGAAAAAGGTTTCTGAAAATCTGCTGGAGCCTGCGTTCACCAAATATGACGCGCTGTCGTATTACCGCGTGTATGATGTAACGGAGCACCTGCCGGCGGCAGGCCCGGCTACGCTGGGCGTGGCGCTGGGCAACGGCTGGTACAACTGTTTCACCGAGGACGCGTGGAACATCCGTCAGGCAAGCTGGCGTGCGGTGCCCAAGCTGCTGTGTGAGCTGTATATCACATACGCCGACGGTACACAGGACTGCATCTGCAGCGATACAGGCTGGAAAACCTCGCCCGGGCCCATCACGTTCAATTCCATCCGCAATGGCGAGTGGTACGACGCGCGGCTGGAGCTGCCGGGATGGAGCGAGAGCACGTACGGCGCAGACGGCTGGCAGGACGCCGAGTTGGTGCGCGGCGCCGGCGGCGTGCTGCGCGCGGCTGAGATGCAGCCTATACGCGTGATGCAGGAGCTTGCGCCCGTGAACGCATACCGCACGCAGGAGGGGCGCTGGATCTTCGACCTGGGCCAGAATTTTGCAGGCAAGGTGCGCCTGACGGCCTATGGCCCCGCAGGCAGCGAGATCGTGCTGCGCTACTGCGAGGACCTGACCGGGGACGGACAGCATGTGGAACAGAAGCACATCAGCGGCTTTGTGCGCACCGGGGAATTCCAGACGGACAAATATATCAAAAAGAGCGACGGGCCGGAGGAATGGACGCCGCAGTTCGTATATCACGGCTTTCGCTATGTGGAGGCCGAGGGGCTGCCGGAAGAACTGCCGGGACCGTGCATCATGGGCCTTGTGATGCACACGTCTTTCGAGCGCACCGGACATTTTGAATGTTCGGACGATACGCTGATGACGATTCAGCGCCTATGCCATTGGTCCAGCATCTCCAACTGCCAGGGCGTGCCCACAGACTGCCCCCACCGGGAAAAGAATGCCTGGACGGGAGACGCGGGTACCGTGCACGATCAGCTCCTGCTGAATTATGACGCATTCCTGTTTCTGGAAAAATGGCTGGACGACCTTTGCCAAAGCCAGAGACCCAACGGTTCCATTCCCTGCGTATGTCCGTCAACGGGCTGGGGCTATAACTGGGGCAATGGGCCGGACTGGTCGATGGTATTGACGACGCTGCCCTGGGCGCTGTACGAACAGACGGGAGACGCAGCCATTCTGGCGCGGTATTATCCTTTCATTTGCCGCCATTTTGATTTTATGTCCAGCATGGCTGTGGACGGCATCGTGAACTACGGTATCGGAGACTGGTGCGCACCCTTCGACGGCCCGGCAATCTCTGTCAACATGAGCACGTTCAAAGCGCCTGTGGCCCTGACGGATACCGCCTGCTATTACCGCAGCGCCAGGATGCTTTCCAAAATGAGCCGTGTGCTGGGCCTTGACGACCCGTATCTTGCCAGGAGCGAGGAGATCCGTGCGGCGCTGCTGCGCAATTTTGTGGATGCGGATACCGGCGAGGTGGCGGGAGCATGCCAGACCTCGGACGGCTGTGTGGCTTTCCATCATCTGCTGAAGCCGCAGGAGGAGGCGCGGCTGATGGAGCGCCTGGCAGAGCGCATCGCGCAAAACGGCTGGCACATTGATTACGGCATTCTCGGCTCGAAATATGTGCTGAACATGCTGGGCGAATACGGGCGCACGGACGTGATCTACAAGATGCTCACGCGGGAGGACTACCCCGGCTATCTGTACTGGGTGGCTCACGGCTGCACGACGCTGGCGGAGTGCTGGAACCTGGGCGGCTCGCACAACCATTACATGTTTTCGGATGTATCGGCGGTGTTTTACCGCTATTTTGCGGGCATCCGCCCCGATGGGGACATTCCCGCATACCGCAGCTTCCTGCTGGCGCCCGCGCTGGATTTGGCCATCGACACGCTTTCGTGCAGTGTGGAAAGCCCGCACGGCACTATTTTTGCAGGTTGGAAAAAGGACGGGGACACGGTGACGTTTACCGCCGGGGTGCCGTTTGGAACGACCGCACGTCTGCGGTTGCCCGCCGGTGTGCAGGCGCCGGAAAACGGCGCCATGCTGGACGGCGGCCGGCATGAATTCTGCTGGAAAATCGCTCAGTCCGCGGGTTGAGCGGCCGAAACGGAGGGAACGACAATGAAAATGGATAAGGCAAAGGTTGAAAACTGCATTGCGAAAACGCGTGCTTTTTATGATACGAAGGCCGTGGGCTGCGCGCTGCTGAAAGTGAAAAACATCGCCACGCTGCCCTCGCCTGCGCTGTCGCTTACGGACTACACATTTCCGGACGATGTGTACAAATATCTGGACGCCCGCGCCCAGTGTACCATCGAACGTCTGGCGCAGCGGGCGGAGCTTGCGGATGATACGGTGCCCGCGGAAGGGCCGTGGTACGGCATTGCCGAACACACGGCCTTTCTGGGCGGCCGGGTGGACTACGAGAGCGATACGAGCTGGCATTACGCGATGCTGGATGCGCCCGGAGAACTGGAAAAGCTGGCAATGGATGAAAACAACCCGGTATTCCGGATGGTGAACGGCGGTATCGCATATCTGCGCGAGAAGTACAGCGATTATTTTCTGCCCATGGTGCGCGGCGCGTCCGGCGCGCTGGAGATGGCAAACACGCTGCGCGGCAACGACTTTTTCTACGATTTCTATGAAGAGCCGGAGGACCTGAAGGCGCTGCTGGATTACTGCGCGGACGCGCTTGTATGGAACTATGAAAAACAGATGGAGGCGGCAGGAGACGTATACGGCGGCGTGGTGACGGGCTTTGGCGAATGGCTGCCCGGCCGCGGCCTGGGGCATGTGTCCGAGGATACGACCACAATGATCTCTCTGGAGCAGTTCGAGGAGTTCGGCCGGCCGCGCACGGAGCGCATTTTCCGCAAATTCGACGAGGTGTTTATCCACATGCATGCCCTCAGCGAACGATGCCTGGCCTCTGTCGCATCGCTGCCGAATATCCGGCTGATGGAGCTTTCCTCGGACCCGAACACCGACCGTGCGGTGGAGGTGTGGAAGCGCAGCCGGGAAAAACTGACCCGGGTGATCCCGGTGCTGCGTCTGACACGAGCCGAGATCGAGTCGAACATGGATCTGCTGAAGAGCCAGAAAACAGTGGTGTGGTATGACGCCGCCTGTATGGAGGACGCGCAGGACATGTGCGCTCTGTTTGCACGGGAGCTGCCTGTGCGCTGAGCAGCGCGCAAAAAAGGAGAACCGGTATGGACGAAAATGAAAAACGGCTGCTCCGGCAGATCGACGCATTTGTGAAGCGTAGCCATGAGGGCATCCTGCGAGATATGAAAACGCTGGTGGACATTAAAAGCGTACAGGGAGAGCCAGCGCCGGGCGCGCCTTTCGGCACGGGGCCGAAGCGCGCGCTGGAGGCAGCTCTGGAAATTGCTTCGGGTATGGGCCTTTTCACGCGGAACTGCGAGGGCTACGCGGGGTATGCCGACTTGCCGGGCAAAAGCGAAAAACAGATCGCGCTCATCACACATCTGGACGTGGTACCCGAGGGCAGCGGATGGACAGGCGACCCGTTCTGCATGACGCTGCGGGACGGATTCGCGGTGGGGCGCGGCACAGCCGACGATAAGGGGCCGGCCGTCATCACACTGTATGCCGCAAAATTTTTTAAGGAACAAGGCGTGAAACTGCCCTATACGCTGCGCGTTTTGTTCGGCACAAATGAGGAAACGGGCATGCAGGATGTAGACTACTACCTTGCCCATTATCCGCAGCCCGCATTTTGCTTTTCTCCCGACGCGCGTTTCCCGGTGGGATATGCGGAAAAGGGGGGATACAGCGGCTGGCTGGTAAGCGCGCCGCTGAACGGCTGCTTGAAGGAATTTTTTGGCGGCGAGGCAAAAAACGTGGTGCCGGACCGCGCCTATGCGCTGGTGCGGACAGAAAAGACCCGCCTGCCGGATACGGAAAACATAACAGTACGGGCCGAAAACGGCTGTGTGCGAATTGAAGCGCGGGGAAAAGGCGGGCATGTGGCCGGGCCGCAGGGGTCTGTCAACGCCATCGGGCTGGTGGTGGGTTATTTGCTGGACAACGGTCTGTGCACGCCGCAGGAGGAGCGGGCACTTCGGATGCTGCGCACGCTGCACGCGGATACAGACGGCAGTGCGCTGGGCGTAGCGGCCCGCGACGATGTATTCGGCCCTCTCACATGTGTGGGCGGGATGGTACGTCTTGAGCAGGGCCGCCTGCGTCAAAGCGTAGATATCCGTTACCCGGCCGCCATGGACGGCGAAAGGCTGCGCGCGGCGTTGTGCGCGTTGGCGGAAAACGCAGGCGGCAGCTTTGAGCCGGGCGCCATGCGCGCTCCGTTCTGCATCGACCCAAATTCTCCGGAGATCCGCACGCTGACAAATACCTATAACGAACTGGCGAACCGCAGCGACGCGCCTTTTGCGATGGGCGGCGGAACCTATGCGCGCCGGTTTGCAAATGCGATCAGCTACGGTCCCGGCGAGACGGACCAGCCCCGCCCTGTTTGGGCGGGCGCCCCCCACGGTGCGGACGAGGCCATGGAAATGGCGCAACTGTACAAAGCGCTGCGCATCTATATTCTTGCAATTGCACGACTGATGAAGCTGGAGCTTTGAGGCAGAGACAGACGGGGGGGCAAAGATGTCCTGTGAAAGAAGCCCGTGCCGAAGGGCACGGCGAAAGGAGCGGAAAGCATGAATGCGGATCAACAAATTCTTACACAACTGGCAAAAGAATACCGGGAGGTCGCGTTTGCGCCCGTAAATGAAGAGCGGCGCGCTCTGTGGAAGGCATTGAACGGGCTGCGCGAATGCCGCCCTCTGATCATGATGGACCAGCTGCCCTGGCATGAGCTGGATGTGGACGGGGACTTGAAGCTCCGGTGCAGGGATGCGGACGCCCGTATTGTGGAGGATGCTTTGCGCAAACAGCTGTACCAGGCAAAATATTTTCCCGCGGACAAAGTATTCGAGCCGTATCTGGAACTGCCCAAAACCATCGAGGGGTACCACCACGGCGTTGTGCGCCGGGAAGTGACGTTGGCCGCTGACGAAAAAAATGATGTGGTGAGCCACTCGTATGTCAGCCAGCTGAGCAGCGAAAGCGACCTTGAAAATTTGAAATTCCCGGACATCCGCGTGGACGAGGCGAAGGACAAAAAGCGCTGGGAAAAGGTCAGCGAAATGGTGTCGGGGATACTGCCGGTGCGCCTGACAGGCGTGCGCATGTTCCACTGCGGTATCTGGGACGACCTTGTGGAGGCGATCGGGACGGATAACTTTTTCTTCTTTTTTGCGGACGAGCCGGAGCTGCTGCACAAGGCGGCCAGACGCATGGCGGACATTTGCCAGAGCCTGATCGACCAGCTGACGGAAAAGCGGCTGTTCGACGCATATGAGCCGACGGTACATTGTACGGGCGCGTATACAGATGAGCTGCCGCAGGACAAAGAAAAAAACGTTCGGCCGGGAGATGTATGGACATTTGGCCTGGCGCAGATGCTGGGGTCTGTCTCGCCCCAGATGTTTGAAGAGTATGAGGTCGAATATGTCAAGCCGCTGCTGGAGCAGTTCGGCCTGGTCTATTACGGCTGCTGTGAGCCGCTGCACAACCGGATCGATTACATCCGCAAGATCAAAAACGTACGCAAGATCTCCATGAGCCCCTGGGCGGATATCAGAGCGGGAGCAGAGCATATCCACGGCGACTATGTCGTCTCCCGCAAGCCGAACCCGGCCTATCTGGCGGCTGCTTCCTTTGACCCGGAGCTTGTGCGCAGGGAACTGCAGGAGACCTGCCGCGCGGCAAAGGAGAACGGATGTACCTGCGAGCTGATTTTGAAAGATGTCAGCACGGTGCAGTACCACCCCGAGCGGCTGGCGCAGTGGCACAAGATTGCAGTAGAGGTTGCCGGTGAATGGTAAAACGGCGGCTCATACCGTATAAAGCGGATGCGGCGCAGCCGGTAAATGCTGCCTTTGGGATTTTTTTGCTTTAATGTTATTGATGTTCCAAACGAAAAATTGTATGATAAAGGAGAGAAAAGCAGCGCACGGGGAAAGGCGGGAACGCAGATGGAATACGAGCAATTCGACCGCAGGCTGGCGCGGGAATGTGCAAAGGCCTTTTCCCAATCCACAGGTCTGGGCTGCACGCTGTCCGACAAAACCGGCAGGGCTTTTGATGAATACGGGTACGGCTGCGAGAGCTGCGGCATGTGCGCCGCCGCAGGCGCCTCCCATGACCGGTGCGTGCAGGCGCATATCTACGGTATGACGGAGGCCGAGCGCTTCGGCGGCAAGTATATCTATTTTTGTCCGATGGGGCTCACATGCTTTGTCTCTCCGATTCTGGGCGAGGGCGGCGCCGAGGCGAAAATCACGGTCGGCCCGTTCATTATGGTAGAAAAACAGGATTTTATCGCCTGCGAGCTGACGGAAAATGTCCGCCTCACAGAGGCACAGAAACAGGCCGCGGTGCAGGTGCTGGAGAATATTCCCTTTGTGCCGACAGAACGGGTGACGCAGCTTTCGGTGCTTTTGTTCATGGCCGTTGGGTTTATGAACAATGTTTCGGCGGAAAACAGAATGATGGAGTCGGGCCATTCAGAGGAGCTGCAGGGGCAGATCACTTCCTATATCCTGGAGCTTAAGCAAGAGGAAGCGCCGCCGCCCTATCCGTTTGAAAAGGAGCATGTGCTGCTGCAGTGCGTGGCCCGGAAGGACCGCGACGGCGCGCGCCGTCTTTTGAACGAGCTGCTGGGCGCGATCCTGTTCGTGGACGGCGGGGATATGGAGCTTGTGAAATCCCGTCTGTATGAGCTGCTGGTGCTGATTTCCCGGACAGCCATCGAGAACGGCGCGGACGCAGAGCACACGATGCGGCTGATTCATGAATACCGTTACAGGATCGGCGCATTCACCACCATTGATTCGCTCTGCCTGTGGCTTGCAGGCGTGGTGAACCACTTTATGGACGACCTGTTCCGCTTTTCGGACGCCAAGCACGCCAACATCATCCACCGGTGTACACAGTACATCAGCGCCAATTACAAAGAGCGCATCACGCTGGAGGACACCGCCCGGATGGTGTATCTTTCTCCGGCTTACCTGAGCCGCATTTTCAAGCAGGAGACGGGCGTGACGTTCAACGAGTACCTCAACCGCGTGCGTGTGAACAAGGCGAAGGAACTTTTGCGCCGCCGCGAGCTGCGCATGACGGATATTTCCCTGGCTGTGGGGTATGAGGATCAGAGTTATTTCACAAAGGTGTTCAAACGTGTGGCGGGGATGCTGCCGCGGGAATACCGGGAAAAAATACTGGTCTCCCGGAAGGACTGACGGAAGGAACAAAAAGCAGACGGAGCTGAAAGCTCCGTCTGCTTTTTATATAATACAGTTTATGCCTGCGGCCCAAGCTGCTTTGTACGCTGCAGGCAATAGCGCAGCGGTTTATAAAGCAGCAGCGCCACAACAAAATTGCCCGCGCCGTGCAGCAGGTCGAATGGGATGCCTGTTACCCACCAGGCAACGCCCGCGGCAATGCCGCCGTTCATCACCGCGTAGGAAACAGCGTACAGCGCGCCGTAGCAAAGGCCAAACAGCCCGCTCAGCAGGGCCCAGAGCAGCACAGAGCGGTTTTGACGCATCAGCCGGGCGAACAGCATCAGCACCGCCCAAATATACAGCTGCGGGAACCACCAGATGCCAAAGCCGTTGAGCAGGCCGTACACAAAGACATAGGTATAAACGGCGGGCACGGCCAGCCGCGGATATTCCAGCGTGTACAGGATGACCAGCAGGCTCACCAGCTCGATATTGGGCAGGCCGTCCAGCGCGAATTTGGAAGCCACCAGCACCGCCGCGAGGAACGCGGCGGTAACAAGGCTGCGCGTCTTACCCATCTCAGTAGCCGGTTTTCAGCGTGATTTCAAAGTGGTCGCCGTCCGCGACCGGAGTGGAGTCAACGCCGGTCATCACATCCTCGCCGTCCTTCGTGAAGCACCACCACTCCTCTTTGGCCTCGTCGGCCGTCACGCCGTTGACTGTTTTTACATACAGACCGTATTGGGATTCTTCGCCTTCGACAAGCTTCTGCTCCTCCAGTGCCTGGCGCAGAAATTCCGCGTCGGTAGAGAAGCTGAATTCATCGGTGGTCGCGTCGGCGTATACGACGGTTACGCCGACGGCCTTCTGCCCGGCGGTACCCTTCGGGCCAAAGGCAAACCATACCGCCAGCATTGCGGCCACAAGAACGACCGCGGCGCAGACGATGATCAGCGTTTTTTTCTTTTGTGCAGACATGTTTCAATTCCTCCTGAAAGCAAAAATAAAAAGCCGCGCCTCCCGGACCGGGAGCGCGGCTTTTTTGACAAAACAGACGCGCACGATCCATCCATCGTAAATCGTGAGAACAGCGCCGTGCCCGGTACCCCGGCTGAGGGCAAAGCCCAATACGGTGGCGGGACCGCGCGGGAGTTTCACCCGCTTCCCCGGAAATGCGCGGCGCAATATGCAATTGTATATGCTACAGTGTACAGGACAGGCACGTTTTTTGCAAGCCCCTTTGGGAGCGTCAGAAAAACATACCTTCGGTATAGGCGTTCATGAATTCCGCGCTGGTGGAAAGGTCCACCGTCCTCGCTCCGGCAGCCAGGGCCTCGCTGTGGGGGATAAAGCCCCTGTTCAGCAAAAGCATGGCCGCGCCGCTCAAGGCCGCGTTTCCCAGCACGCGCACACGGGGAACGAGTTCTTCGGGCAGAAGGCCGATGCGGCCCGCGCTGTTTACATCCAGATAGCTGCCGAAGCCGCCCGCGACGGCCAGCTCGGCGGCGTCCGCCCCGCAAAGCCCTTCCACGCGCAGCAGCGTGCGAAGCCCGGCGCAGATGGCGCTTTTGGCAAGCTGTACCATGCGGACGTCTTTCTGCGTCAGGCATACAGGCGGCGCAACGGGCGCAGGGTCCTGCTCCAGAAGCCCGGTCTCGTCCAGCTGCTCCAGCTCCAGCAGGCAGGCAAGCGCGTCGATGACGCCGCTGCCGCAGATCCCTTTCGGCGCGCCGCCCCCAATGACGTGGGCCTGCAGTGCGCCGTCCTGTACGCGGACGTGATCCACTGCGCCCGTCTTTCCGGCCATCCCCATGGAAAGCCCGGCCCCCTCAAAGGCGGGCCCGGCGGCCGTGGAGCAGCAGGAAAGCTGCCCGCGATGCCAAAGAGCGATCTCGCCGTTGGTTCCAATATCCACCAGCATGCGGGTGTCCGGCTTGGAGCAGATGCCGCTGGCCAGCAACGCCGTGGTGATGTCCGCACCCACAAAAGCGGACATACAGCGGGGCAGATATACCTGCGCATGGGGGCAGGGCAGGCCAAGCTCCCCAGCCGCAAGCGTTTCTCCAAACAGGCGGGAAGCGGCGAACGGGGCATGGGAAAGACAGTCCGGGTCTGTCTGCGTGAGCAGGTACAGCATCGCGGTGTTCCCTGTGATGACCAGCGCGTCCACTGCTTCAGCGGAGATATGCGCTGAAGCGGCCATTTCCAACACCAGTGCCCGCACACCGGCGCGCACGGAGGCGGAGTTTTCACCTATGCCGCCGGTGAACACCAGTTTGTCCAGCCCGCCCAGCTCTGCATAGTATGCTCCGATATAGCGCACGATGGACGAGACGAACATGTCTATGGCGAGCTTCGCACGCGGGTCCCCGGCGTCCGCGGCCTCCTGTACGGGGCGCAGGTCGTTGCTCACGCCCGAGATGCCCAGCAGCCCGCCCCGCTTCGAGAGCCCGGCGAGCACCTCATCCATGCTCAGGCCCTGGTCCATGAGGTAGGGGACGAGATAGGCGTCCGCGTCGCCGCAGCGGTTCGCGTGAGGAAGACCGGTCTGGAGCGAAAAACCAAAGCTGCAATCCACGCTCTGCCCGTCGAGAATGGCGCATACCGAGCAGCTGCCCCCGAGGTGGCAGGAGATGAGCCGCGCCGCCTTGGCCTCCTGAGCAACATAGGAATGAGAGGCCCCATGATAGCCCATGCGCATGAGCCCATAGCGCTCGTACCACTCGTAGGGGACGGCGTAGAGCCTGCGCTCGAGGGGGATCGTCTCGTGAAAGG
>OGYF01003461.1_pt1 | contig 10736 bp, 10 predicted proteins | sample 1576451 | NCBI WGS metagenome assembly OGYF01 (sample SAMEA3541505, study PRJEB24748) | human gut metagenome | biome: human gut; feature: human-associated habitat; material: faeces | place: China | collected 2012 | reverse complement strand
CGATGGCGGGCGTGCCGGGCACAACAGCGCAGACGCGCGCCTGCAGGGCAGGGACCTGCCGCATATGCGTCGAGGTCGCGATGATGACGCGCGCGGCGGAAAGCTCGTCCGCCAGACGGCAGACGAGGGAGGTCTTGCCGCCGCTGCCCATGACGGCAGTCAGGCCGGGGCGAATTTCCAGCGCTTCGGAAAATAGCATAACATGACACGACTCCTTGTGATCTCTTTGCCACTGACTATAACACATTCTGCCCGATTCGTCAACTCCGCCGCGCTTGACGCGGCCCGCCCGGTGTGGTATACTGAAGCTATGGACAAGAAATTAAGGCCGGTTATCAGCATCCGGATCTTTCGGGAAACAAAATGCTTCGGCCCCGGTGTTGCGGAGCTCCTGCGCCATGTGCGCGAGGCGCATTCCCTGCGGGGCGCGGCCATGACCATGGGCATGGCCTATTCCAAGGCGTGGACCATCGTAAAGCAGGCGGAGCGTGAGCTGGGCTTTCCGTTGCTCGTCTCGGTGACGGGCGGGCGGCACGGCGGCGGCGCGGAGCTTTCTCCGAAGGCCGAGCGTCTGCTTGCGGCCTATGGGGACTACTGCGCCCGGATGCGGGCCTTTGCCGCCGAGGAATTCGGCCGCGCGTTTGCGGAATTCGCGGAGGAGCCGCAGGCGGAATCGGAATAAGAAATCGGAATAAACAGAAAAACCGGGCGATCTCGCCATGCGGGATCGCCCGGCATATTTTTGTGCGGAATTATTCCTGCCCCTCGGGCTTCTTTTCCTCCTTGGGAGAATCGTCGCTATTGGCCCACTCATCGGCCTTTTCCATGCCGACCTTGGCCGTGCGGATGAGCATCTTGCCCAGACCTGCGAAGGCGTGACCCAGATCGGAACCGGCTTTCTTCCATTCCTGCTTGACGTTTTCGTTATCCATTGTGAACGCCTCCTTTCTGACCTTTAGTATATCCCGAAATCGGAGATTTGTCAATGCGGTGCGGTTCTTTTCTGCGTCCGGCGCGCATATATCCTTCTGCGGAGGTGGGACCATGCGCAAAACAGGAACAGGCAGGCTGCGTACGGCGGCCGCTGCCGCTGTTTTCTGGACGGGCGCGGCGCTTGCCGGCTTTCTGCTGCTGCCTGCGCTCGTATGCTGCGGCCTGAGCCGCCTGATCTGGAGCGCGGCGGAGCGGCTGCAAATTGCGTTAACATTACACGGGAATCCAGACTGTCAAAAAATCTGCCAGGCCAAAAGTTTCGGAGGGAAGAAAAGTGTGAAAGGAAACCGTCAGGGTGCCCTTTCACGTTCCATAACCCGCCGCAGCGGCAGAATTGCAAAATAAGATACAGCAAAATTATATTTTGCAATTCTGGAAGCAGCTTGGCAAAAAAGCCCCGGAGGGACTTTTTGACAAGCTGAATCATCACCCCTTGCGTTTCGGACGAAAACAGAATATAATGATGTCGACGAAACCGAGCGCGTGGCGCATGGAGGAACCATGAATATTTTTCTGACGCTTGCCTTCCTGTTTTTCATCGGTGCAACGCTGGGCTGGGTGCTGGAGCTGCTGTTCCGCCGCTTCTTTTCCTCGGCGAACCCGGAGCGGAAGTGGATCAATCCCGGCTTCTGCGTTGGGCCGTATCTGCCGCTGTATGGCTGCGGTCTGTGCTTTCTCTACCTGATCGCCTCGCTGGAGCAGTTCAGCATCATCCGCGACCCGTTCTGGAATCGCGTGGTCCTGTTCCTGATCATGGCGGTGTGCATGACCGTGACGGAATATTTCGCCGGTCTCATCGCCCTCAAGGGCTTCCATGTCCGCCTGTGGGACTACAGCAAGCAGTGGGGCAACATTCAGGGTCTCATCTGCCCGAAATTTTCGCTGGCCTGGGCCCTTCTCGGCGCGGCGTATTATTTTCTGATCCATCCGCGTATCCTGCACGCTATTGACTGGCTTTCGCGCAATCTGGCGTTCTCCTTTGTCATCGGCCTGTTTTACGGCGTGTTCCTCATCGACGTCGTCTACTCCACGAAGCTCATCCACCGCATCAAGAAGCTCGCGGATGAGAATGAGGTCATCGTCAAGTATGAAAACCTCAAGGCACACGTCCGCAGCGTGCACGACCGCTCCGCGCAGAAGGCAAGCTTCTTCTTCCCACTGCGCTCGGAGCGCCCCTTGAACGAGCATCTGCGCGAGCTGCGTGAAACGCTGGAGCAGCGCCGCCGCACGGGAGGGAAAAAGCATGCCGGATGACCGCAAAGAGCTCATTGCAGCCGCGGCAGGGCGGCTGCTCCTGCGCCGGGACGGCAAAAAGCTGACCGTGACGGATATTGTGAACGAATGCCATATCACAAGACAGACGTTCTACTATCATTTTGAGGATATCCCGGATCTGCTGCTGTGGATGATGAAGCGAAACCTGAAGCGCAACATGCAGGAGGCCTCCATGCAGAGCACGCCGGAGGAGAGCCTGAAATACCTGATCACGCTGTCGCTCAGCTCCCGTCTGTTTGTGGAAAAGGCCATGCACGCCGGCTATCGGGAAGAGCTGGAGCGGCTCGTGATGCAGTCGTTCAACTCGCTCATCGAGCGCATCCTGCGGCGGTGGCATTTCCCGCCGGGCTGTACGCGCGAGCAGATGAGCCTGATGCTGCGCTACCATCTCAATGCTGTGGTGGGCCTGATGCGCAGCTGGACGGAGGAGGACTCGGCGCACATCGACGAGACCGTGCGCGATATCTACCGGATGATGGCAGCCAGCATGAACGCCTTTGCGCCGGGCGGTGCGACGCGCCTGCCGGAAAAATTGAAGGATTGAAGGATTTGACAGCTGAGTCGAAGTGTAAAAAACCTTTACACTTCGGCTTTTTTGTCTATACAGGCCTGCGAAAGTGTAAATTGCGTTTTCCGGGCCGACGGGGTAAAATACGGAAGCAAACGGAAAGGAGTGCTGGAATATGGAACAGGATGTGCTGGCGGGAAAGCTGGCGGAGGTTGACGCCCAGCTTGCGGGCGTGCATGCAAAGCTGCGGTCAGCCGCGCAGATGGAAAGCGCCGAGCTGGATGCCGCCATTGCGCAGACGCGCGAGGAGACGGCACAATGCGCCCATGCGCTGGCAGAGCGCCTGCGCCACAGCCGCGCGCATCAGGTCAGAGAGATCGCCGATGCGTTTGAGGAGATCCGGAAAATTGTCCGCCGCGTGCAGACCGAGGTCCGCCGCGGCGATGAGAGCGGGGAGGAGATGCAGCTCCTCTTTGCGGAATATGCGATGGACTTTGCCATGCAGGCGGCGCGCCATGCGCTGCTTGTGGCGCTCGAGGCCATCCGGGATGAACAGAGGAAAGGAAGTGCTGCAGAATGAAGGAAGTCAAATCACCGAAAAAGCCCCTGCTGTATTACTACGGCATCGTGCTTCTGATCATTGCGCTGTTCAATCTGCTCGTAACGCCGCTGCTGAACCGCCGCAGCATCGAGGAGGTCGACTATGGCACGTTCATGAGCAAGATCGAGGCCCAGCAGATCGAAAAGGTCGAGATCGACGACGACGAAATTTACTATACGGAAAAGGGCGGTAAGACCGTCTACTGCACGGGCATCATGGACGATCCGGGCCTGACGGAGCGGCTGTATGCCTCCGGCGCGACATTCAGCCGCGATGTGCAGAAGACGATGTCGCCGCTGCTGAGCTTCTTCCTGACGTCCATTGTGCCGCTGCTGCTGTTCCTGGCACTCGGCCGCTATGTGGGCAGAAAGCTCGTGGAGCAGGCGGGCGGCAAGAATGCCATGGCCTTCGGTAAGAGCAACGCCAAGGTCTATGTGCAGTCCACGGCCGGCATCCACTTCAGCGATGTGGCAGGCGAGGACGAGGCCAAGGAGAGCCTTGCGGAGATCGTCGATTATCTGCACGATCCGAAGAAGTACACCGATGTCGGCGCCTCCATGCCAAAGGGCATCCTGCTCGTCGGCCCTCCGGGAACCGGCAAGACCATGCTGGCCAAGGCCGTCGCCGGTGAGGCGAATGTGCCGTTCTTCTCCATTTCCGGCTCGGAATTCGTCGAGATGTTCGTGGGCATGGGCGCATCAAAGGTGCGCGATCTGTTCAGTCAGGCCAAGGAAAAGGCCCCGTGCATCGTGTTCATCGATGAGATCGATGCCATCGGCAAAAAGCGTGATGGCCAGTTCGGCGGCAACGACGAGCGGGAGCAGACCCTGAACCAGCTGCTGACCGAGATGGACGGCTTCGAGGGCAACAACGGCGTGATGATCCTCGCCGCGACGAACCGCCCCGAGTCACTCGATCCGGCGCTGACGCGTCCGGGCCGCTTTGACCGCCGCGTTCCGGTCGAGCTGCCGGACCTGAAGGGCAGAGAGGCCATCCTGCGCGTGCATGCACGCAAAATTCGTGTGGGCGACGATGTGGACTTCCACACCATCGCGCGTATGGCGGCGGGCGCTTCCGGCGCAGAGCTTGCCAACATCATCAACGAGGGCGCGCTGCGTGCCGTGCGCGACGGCCGCAAGACCGTCACGGAGGCGGACCTCGAGGAGAGCATCGAGACCGTCATCGCGGGTTATCAGAAGAAAAACGCCGTGCTGTCGGATCATGAAAAGCGCGTCGTGTCCTATCATGAGATCGGCCACGCGCTTGTGGCTGCCCTGCAGACGGATTCCGCGCCCGTGCAGAAGATCACGATCATCCCGCGCACGTCCGGTGCGCTGGGCTACACCATGCAGGTCGAGCAGGGCGAAAAGAACCTGATGCCCCGCGGCGAGCTTCTGGCCAAGCTGGCCACGCTGACCGGCGGCCGCGCGGCCGAGGAGGTCGCGTTCGGCGAGATCACGACCGGCGCTTCGAACGACATCGAGCAGGCCACGCGCATCGCGCGCGCCATGATCGCGCAGTACGGCATGACGGATGAATTCGACATGGTCGCCATGCAGACCACGCGGAACCAGTATCTGGGCGGCGATACGTCCATGAGCTGCTCGGAGCAGACGCAGCGTGAGATCGACCGGAAGGTCGTCGAGCTGGTCCGCACGGAGCATGAGCGGGCGCACAGCCTGCTGACGGAGCACCGTGCGCTGCTGGATCAGCTGGCGCAGGTGCTGTATGAAAAGGAAACAATCACCGGTGAAGAATTCATGCGGATCCTTCACGCGGCGCAGAAGGAGGAAGAGCATCATGCGTGACCATTCCGGCTTTGGCTGGCTGGCGCTCATCGTCAGCATCCTGCTCGTGCTGCTCGGCATTGCGACCTTTATCTGGCCGGATGCGGCGCTCGAGAGCTTTGTGATGGCCTACGGCGTGCTTGCCGTGGCCACAGGAATCATGGACATTGTGTTTTATGCGCGCGTGGAGCGCCATACGGGTTTCGGCCCGATGACGGCGCTTGTCAGTGGTATTCTGAGCGTGATGTGCGGCTTCATGCTGCTGGTCTATCCCTCTGCCGGGCAGTGGGCCATGACCCTGCTGTTCCCGTTGTGGTTCCTGACGCACTGCATCTCCAACCTGACGCACTTGAACTGGGTGCGCCTCGTTGCGGGCCGCGTGAACTATACGATCTCGCTCGTTCTGAACATCCTCGGCATCATGCTTGCGACGCTCATGCTGCTGCACCCCGTGCTGTCGGCCGTTTCCATGAGCCTGACGATCGGCTTCTATCTCATCCTGCTGGGCGTGGACGGCATCGTGCTGGCGCTCAGCGGTATGGGCAGATAATTTCTGGAAGGAAATCCTGTTATGCTTAGACTACTCAAACAAATGAAGGCGAAACAGTGGATCATGGCGCTGCTGTGCGTTGCACTTATTCTGGGCCAGATCTACTTTGACCTCCGCCTGCCGGATTATATGAGCGATCTGACCGTGCAGATCAAAACGCCGGGCAGTACCGTTTCGGACGTGCTGCACACCGGCCTTGAGATGCTGGCCTGCACGCTCATCAGCGCGGTAATGGCCATCCTCTGCGGCTATCTCAATGCACAGGTCGCGGCAGGCTTCAGCTATCACATCCGCGAAAGCGTGTTCCAGAAGGTCGCTGACTTCGGTCAGAAGGAGATGCTGGAATTCTCCGTGCCGAGCCTCATCAACCGCACGACGAATGATATCACGCAGATCCAGATGTTCGTTGCCATGGGCATGCAGACCATGATCAAGGCCCCTGTCATGGCCGTGTGGGCGGTCATCAAGATCGTCAACAAGAGCTGGACGCTGTCCGTGATCACGGCGGGCTTTGTCGTGGCGCTGCTGGCCCTGATGCTTATCGTCGTCCTCGTCATTCTGCCGCGGGTCAAGCGCGTGCAGAAGCTGACGGATAACATCAACCTCATTTCCCGGGAAAATCTGACCGGCATCAGCGTGGTCCATGCCTACAATGCCGAGGAATACCAGGAGGACAAGTTCGAAACGGCGAACGACGTGCTCATGCGCACGCAGCTGTTCAACCAGCGCGCCATGGCGCTGCTGATGCCGGCGGTCGGCCTAGCCATGAACGCCCTGTCGCTGACGATCTACTGGGTCGGCGCGGCGATTGTGAACCGCGTATCCGCAACGGACCTTGCCGGGCGCATTTCGACATTCGGCGATATCGTGGTGTTCGGCACCTACGCGACGTATATCATCATGTCGCTTATGATGCTCGTCATGATCCTCGTTCTGCTGCCGATGGCGCAGGTCTCTGCCGTCCGCATCAACGAGGTGCTCGATGCGCCGATCTCCCTGCATGAGGGAAAGATGACCGAAGCGCCGGAGCAGGGGACCGTGGAATTCCGCGATGTCTCGTTCCGCTATCCGTCCTCGTCCGGCGACGTGCTCGAGCATGTGAGCTTCCGCGCAAACAAGGGCGAGACCGTCGCCTTCATCGGCGCGACCGGCAGCGGCAAAACGACGCTTGTCAGCCTTGCGGCCCGCTTCTATGACGCAACGGAGGGACAGGTGCTCATCGACGGCCAGGATGTCCGCAGCTACAGCTTCGATGCGCTCTACGACCGCATCGGTTATGTGACGCAGCGGGCCATTGTGTTTGCGGGCGACGTGCGCAGCAATGTGCTGTTCGGCGAAAGCGGCGCCCCGCAGGACGACGAGTCCGTGCAGCGCGCGCTCTCGCTGGCGCAGGCCACGGAATTTGTGGACAAGCTGCCCGGCAAGCTCGATGCGCCGATCGCACAGGCGGGCGCAAACGTCTCCGGCGGCCAGAAGCAGCGCCTTTCCATCGCGCGCGCACTGGCCCGCAAGCCGGAGATCCTCATCTTTGATGATTCGTTCTCCGCGCTGGATTACCGCACCGATGCCAGCCTCCGCGCCGGTCTGGCGCGCGAGCTGAGCGACACGACCTGCCTGATCGTGGCGCAGCGCATTGGCACGATCCGTCATGCCGACCGCATCGTCGTGCTGGACGAGGGCCGTGTGGCCGGGATCGGCACGCACGACGAGCTGATGAAGAACTGCAGCGTTTACCGCGAGATCGCCATGTCGCAGCTCTCTGCGGCAGAGCTGAAAAAGGAGGGAGTCTGATGGCAATGGGACCGATGGGCGGGCGCGGCATGCGCCCTGCTGAGAAGAGCAAGCGCGGCCTGCGCGGCGTGCAGCGTGAGCTGTTCTCTTATTCCGAAAAGATCAGGCTCCCGATGCTGATCGCGCTGGTGCTCGCGGCCGCGGGCGCGGTGCTGACGATTCTCGGACCGAATCAGCTCAGCAAGATCACAAATCTGATCTCCGATTCTTTGATGGGGGAGATCGACCTTGCGGCCATTGGCCGCGTGGCGGGCGTGCTGCTCGGCATCTATGCGCTCAGTGCCATGCTGACCTATATCGAGCACTATATCATGGCGACCGTGACGCTCGGCCTCTCCAAGCAGATGCGCCGCGACCTGTGCGCCAAGATCAACCGCGTGCCCATGAGCTGCTTCAACCGCATTGCGCACGGCGATATCCTCAGCCGCGTGACGAACGATGTCAGTACGCTGCAGCAGGCTCTGTCCAACAGTCTGCCGTCCATGATCAGCGCCGTGGCCCAGCTTACGGGCTGCGTCATCATGATGTTCGTGACGGAGTGGCGCATGGCGCTGGCCGCCATCGCGGCGACAATGATCGGCTTTGTGTTCATGTTCATCATCATGAAGCGCTCGCAGAAATACTTTGTCGACCGGCAGGAGAGCCTCGGCACGCTGAACGGCTATATTGAAGAGATGTATTCCGGCCATGACGTCGTGCGCATTTCGCGCGCGAATGACAGGATCAAGGAGACGTTCCGCGGCATGAACCGCGCTGTCTATGAGGCGAACCGCAAGAGCCAGTTCCTGTCCGGCATCATGCAGCCGCTGATGAATGTCATCGGCAACCTCGGCTATGTCGCCGTGTGCGTGCTGGGCGCTGCACTCGTGATGAACGGCAGCATCAAGTTCGGCGTCATCACTGCCTTCATCCTCTATGTGCGCCTGTTCACCTCGCCGCTGACGACGATCGCGCAGGGCATGACGCAGCTGCAGTCCGCCGCCGCAGCGGGCGACCGCGTGTTTGATTTCCTGCAGGAGCCGGAGCTGCCGGACGAGTCGAAGAATCTGCCCGCGCCGCAGCCGGTGCGCGGTGAGATCGAGTTTGACCACGTCCGCTTCAGCTACCCCGATCACCCGGAGAAGACGATCATCCATGATTTCTCTGCCCATGTTGCGCAGGGGCAGAAGGTCGCCATCGTCGGTCCGACCGGCGCCGGAAAGACAACGATGGTCAATCTGCTCATGCGCTTTTATGATCTGGACGGCGGCGACATCCGCATCGACGGTATCTCCACAAAGGATATGAGCCGCGAGGAGGTGCACGGCCTGTTCGGCATGGTCCTGCAGGATACCTGGATGTTTGAGGGCACGGTCCGCGAGAATCTTGTCTACAACAGGACCGGCGTTTCGGATGAGACGCTGGAGCGCGCCTGCCGTGCCTGCGGCATCTATCACTTCATCGAGACGCTCCCGCACGGGTTTGACACGGTTCTCCGCGAAAACGTCGCCATTTCTGCCGGACAGAAGCAGCTGTTCACCATTGCCCGCGCCATGGTGCAGAACAGCCCGATGCTCATCCTCGATGAGGCAACGTCCTCCGTCGATACCCGCACCGAGCTTTTGACGCAGCGGGCCATGGATACACTGACAGAGCACCGCACGAGCTTCGTCATTGCCCACCGCCTCTCGACGATCAAAAACGCGGACCTCATCCTCGTGATGAAGGACGGCGATATCATCGAGCAGGGCACGCACGAAAGCCTGCTGGCCGCAGGCGGCTTCTATGCCGACCTCTATAACAGCCAGTTTGAGCAGGCGTCCTGAACGGAACGATAAACAGAACCGCCGGAGCCGCTGCGAGGCAGCCGCTCCGGCGGTATTTACTATGGAAGTTCTGATCCAATCAGCAAGCATGGATGGCGAGTGATTATTGCGAGTCGAGATGTGAAAAGCACGGGAATACATTGCGCTTTTTAGGTCATTCATACCGATGGATTGACGAAAAGAGAGCCGGTATCAACTGCAGATGATTGATCCGGAGTTTCCATAAAATCCACCCACCGCCGCAGCGATCTCACATGCCAGAGGCGGATATCACACAGCACAGCGGTATTTCCCCCACCTGCAAGGGTGGATTATACTGAAAAAGAGCACTTGCGAAAAGCAAGTGCTCTTTTTCCTGGCGGAGAGGGCGGGATTCGAACCCGCGAGACGCTTTTAACGCCTACACGATTTCCAGTCGTGCGCCTTCGGCCAGCTCAGCCACCTCTCCACTTTTGAGCCGATATCAGATCACTGAAATCAGCTTGCATATCATACTCGATTTTTCACCAAAAGTCAAGTCTTTTCTGAGATTTTTTCGCGAAGTTGCGGGAAACTGCGGACTACCCATTGACTTTGTGGGTAAAATATGATATCATCCTATTAACCTACCGGGATGATGGGAAATTCTTCCGGAGGCATCTTACAATTCCAACTCCGGCCCGGCCGGAGACACCATAAAGGAGAATCCACATGAACGTTTATGCTGACAATGCTGCCACCACGCGGATGAGTCAGGCCGCCGTGGATGCCATGCTGCCCTTCCTGCGCGAGAGCTATGGCAACCCTTCGAGCCTGTATACGCTGGGGCAGAAGGCTGCGGAGTCCCTGCAGGCTTCGCGTGAGGCGATGGCAAAGTACCTTGGCTGCGACGCCCGGGAGATCACGTTCACGTCCGGCGGCAGCGAGGCGGACAATCAGGCCCTGCTGACGGCGGCCACGCTCGGCGCGCGCAAGGGAAAAAAGCACATCATCTCCACCGCCTTTGAGCATCATGCCATCCTGCACAGCCTGAAGCGGCTGGAGAAGCAGGGCTTTGAGGTCACGCTGCTCGATGTTCATGAAAACGGCCTCGTCACGGCCCAGCAGGTCGCTGATGCCATCCGCGAGGATACCTGCCTCGTGACGGTCATGTATGCAAACAACGAGATCGGCACGATTCAGCCGATTGCCGAGATCGGCGCCGTCTGCCGCGAGCGCGGCGTCCTGTTCCACACCGATGCGGTGCAGGCTGCCGGTCATCTGCCCATCAACGTCCGCGAGCAGAACATCGACATGCTTTCCCTTTCGGCCCACAAGTTCCACGGCCCGAAGGGCGTCGGCCTTCTGTACGCGCGCAAGGGCATTTTCCTGACGAACCTCATCGAGGGCGGCGCGCAGGAGCGCGGCAAGCGCGCCGGCACCGAGAACGTCGGCGGCATCGCCGGCA
>OGYF01003419.1_pt1 | contig 10841 bp, 8 predicted proteins | sample 1576451 | NCBI WGS metagenome assembly OGYF01 (sample SAMEA3541505, study PRJEB24748) | human gut metagenome | biome: human gut; feature: human-associated habitat; material: faeces | place: China | collected 2012 | reverse complement strand
ATATGTGTACTGTCCAGAGCATCAAGAATGCTATCCGGGAAAACTGCCAGTCCCAGGCTTTCCGGGAAGCTGCTTCCCGGCTACTCTTCGATCACATGGATCTCCAGGTAATCAAAATCGATCTCCTCGATGAAGCTGTCCCTTGTGAACCTGGTCTTATCGTGGAGCTTAAAGTCTTTTATATTGGAATCCAGCCAGATGGGCTGGCCCAGGTCAAATTCGCGGCAGATCTCATCCAAAGCCTGAAAGACCATGGCAGTGCGGGACATGGAGTAGTCCCCGTTGGCGGCCACGGTATCCCGGAGCAGATGATTGTCCTTCCAGAGCTTTCCCCACATACGGAACATAAAAGGTCTCCTTTCTACGTCGGGCAGGAATAAGAGCCCATGTCAATGGTGATACAGGCAATTATAACAAGGGATCCGGTGATTTTAAAGTGTTTTTTGATGATATTACCTTGTACGAACCGAAAAGATGTAGTAATCTATATGTATGCAGGTTCCTGCGGTTCAATAAGGACGCACGGAAACAAAAACAAACGATCCAGGAGGACAAAAGATGGCATTGCCGATCACGGATTACACTGCCTTTTTTGCCGGTGCAAAGCAGGCTGTACAGGAACTGGAACAATTAAGAGAAAGGGAACTCTGCCTGGAGGAAAGCGAGAAGACGCTGGAGGACCAGCTGAGGACCAGGGAAAAGGCTGTGGCGGATACCATTGCCAGAACAGTGAAGGCCCGCGGCGAGGAGATCGCCCGGAGCTATGACGCGGAGATTGGAAAAACGGAGGATCAGCTGAAAAAGGTTAAGGCAAAGCGGGAAAAGGCGAGGAACCAGGGCGTAAAGGGCCGGATCGCCGAAGATACCCAGAGCCTGTCAAAGGAAAACGAAGAGCTGAAGGGGCGGATCCGGACCTTGTTCCGGGCCAATCATGTACCGGGGTACTGTGCCGGAGGTTTATACTATTCCCTTTATTTTACCAGGGGCCTGAAGGAAATGGGGATCCTGCTCCTGGCGCTGCTGATATTTTTCCTGGCGGTTCCCTGCGGCATTTATTTTGCGGTCCCAGAACGGAAGACCTGGTATCTGATCCTGATCTATCTGGCAGATATCCTGATCTTCGGCGGAGTTTATGTGAAGATAGGAAATTCCACCAAGATGAAGCATATGGATGCCCTCCGGGAGGGACGCAGCATAAGGAACCGGATCCAGGCCAATAAAAAGCAGATGAAAGCCATTGCAAGGACCATCCGCAGAGATAAAAACGATGCGGTCTACAACCTGGAAAAGTTCGACGACGAGATCGCCCAGCTGGACCAGGACCTGCTCCAGACCAATAAAAAGAAAAAGGAGGCCCTGGCAGCCTTTGACACAGTCACAAAGACGATCCTTTCGGATGAGATCATGGAAAGCAACAAACCGGAGATCGACCGCCTTCAGGGAGAGCTGGCAAAGGCCGTGGAGGAGCTTAAGGCCGTGAGAACGGAGCTGAAGGAAAAAACATTGTATACAGCGGAGAATTTTGAAGCCTATACAGGAAAAGAATTTATGACCATGGAGCGGCTGGAGGCCCTGGAGGGCTTTATCCGCGCCGGAGAGGCGAGAAATATCAGCGAGGCAGTCACTGTGTTCAAAAGCCGGGACCGCCAGGGGACACCGCAGTAAAAGTGAGGATGAAAATACAAAGGTAAAAGCTACGGAGGCAGAAGGATGAAAGTGGATACGGTACGGATGATGACAATGACGGCTCTCATGGCGGCGGCCATGAGCACAACGGCGTTTGCCGGAAGCTGGAGGACCGACGGGGGCGGCAGATGGTATCAGAACGATGATGGAAGCTGTACGAAGAACGGATGGCAGTGGATCGACAGCGACAATGACGGATATTCGGAATGCTTCTATTTTGATTCCAACGGGTATGTGCTGACCAATACCAGAACGCCCGACGGGAGCCAGGTAAACGGCATTGGCGCATGGGTAAAGGACGGCCATGTCCAGAGCCAGGCCGGTGGAAGCGGATCCTCTGGCGGAAACAGCGGCTCCTCGTGGGACAGTTCCTTCTGGGGAGATTCTTCCGGAACAGGAGGAAGCTCCTATGACGACTGGGGCTGGCTTTTTGACTATGAATATGATCCTTACTGGTATGAGAACGATCCGGAGCTGTCAGAGGGAGAGAAAGCCGGATATCATTACTCAGCTGTGCACCAGGATTACAGTCTCAGAACAGAGGAGCGTTGGAACCAGGTAAACGCACAGTATGACCGGATCGCGGCAAATCCCACGCCGGAGGCAGCCCAGGCAGAAATGGTATGGGTGGAGATCCCGGTATGGAGGCTGAAAAACGGCCAGAAGACGGCTGGCACAGATAAGGTTCAGGTCCTCAGCAGCATCGCGGACGAGGTGAAGGCCATTTTTACAGAGATCTACAATGGACCGGAGCAGTTCCCCATCCAGAGCATCGGCGCTTACAGCTGGCGCGGCAACGGGCTGGGCAGCTATCACAGCGCGGGAATGGCCATCGACATCAATCCGGACCAGAATCCCCAGGTGCGGATGGACGGCACGGTCCTGGTGGGAAATAAATGGGAGCCTGGCGTAAACCCGTATTCCATCGGCCGTGACAGCGATGTGGTAAAGGCATTTGGAAAATATGGATGGACATGGGGAGCTATGTTTTCCACCAAGGATTATATGCACTTTGAGTGGTAAGAGCGAAAACTTCCGGCGGGAGGCAGATAAATTTCTGCCTCCGCTTTTTTATTGTATATTCCTCCCCATGTCCGCCTATAATAGCGTATAAGACCAGGAAGGAAAAGGAAGAAGAGCATGAGATTTCGCAGGCATGAGATTTATTACTATAATACAAAGGCCGGGTTTGAGACGGAAAAGTTTGCGGGCCGTCTTCTGATGATGATCCTGGAGGGAATGCAGGAAAAAAGGAAAACAGAGATCCTGTTTCTGTGCATCGGGACGGACCGGTCCACCGGCGACAGCCTGGGACCTCTGATCGGATATAAATTGAAGGAAAATGGCATGAGAAACGCCAGGGTCCTGGGAACGCTGGAGGAGCCGATCCATGCCATGAACCTGGAGCCGTGTATGGAGCAGCTGCGTGAAAAATGCCCCGACGCCCTGGTGGTGGCTGTGGACGCGTCGGTGGGCAGCGCGGATCATGTGGGCTATGTGACCCTGGGACGGGGGCCCCTAAAGCCCGGGCTGGGCGTCAGTAAGGACCTGGATGCGGTAGGGGATCTTTTCATCACCGGTATCGTAGGCTCTGTGAGGAACGGGGACCCGCTGATGCTCCAGAGCGTCCGGCTGTCTGTGGTCATGCGTCTGGCAGACTGCATCAGCCGCAGCATCTGCCTGGGCATGAATCTTCTGGGAAAACGTGTCGAAAACTTTTTCGGACAGCCGGCCCCGTTTTGACAGGTTTTGCAAAAGGCCCATGGTATACTTCCACCTGAATCATAAGGGGAAGACCGGAGGACAGGCCCGGCCTTCCCGTGGAAGAATATAGCGAGGTGAGACCATGGGAGACTTATACAATCCGTTTCCAAAACTGCCGAAAAATATCCGCCAGATCGGAGATCCGGACCAGGTGATCCGTTTTTATATGGAGGATTATGTCAATACATACTTAAAACGCCTGTACCCGTCTGGGAGCCAGACGCTGCGGGTGGGACTTTTGCTGGGAAGCGTGGAACAGTACGACGGGACTCCGTATGTGTTTGTGGACGGGGCCATGGAGATGGAGGATGTGGAGACCGACGGGGAAAAGATCGTCTTTACAGAAAGCGGATGGAAAAAGGCGTACCAGGCCATGGAGGAAGCGTTTCCCAAGCGCACGATCCAGGGGTGGTTTCTCTGCGGAGGGCCCGGAAGCCAGTTAAGCCCGCTGAATTACTGGAAGCAACACTGCCAGTATTTTGCAGGAAAGAACCAGCTCATGTATCTGAACCATGGCCTGGAGGGCGAGGAGGTCATCTATGTGACCTCAGAGGACGGATTTTACCGTCTGAAGGGCCACTGTGTATATTATGAACGGAACCAGATGATGCAGGATTACATGATCACCAGAAAGGACGTCCGCCGGGTAGAGACAGGCTCCCATGAGAAGGTGATCCGGGATTTCCGCCAGCGGATGGTGGTAAAAAAGGAACAGGCGGATATGGAGAGCCATAAGACCAGCGCCCTGGGAATGCTGTGCGGTGCCCTTTCGGTGGCCGTCCTGGCCGGAGGCGTGGTCATGGTCAATAATTATTCAAAAATGCGGGAAATGGAAAGCGTCCTTACCTCGGTGCTTCCCGCCGGTATCACGGACTGGGACGAGTACCGGAAGGAAAAGGCCAAGGAGCCGGATTTTGTGATCGAGGAAATGACCGGGAGCGTGTATCCCACAGAGGCTTTGCCGGGAGAGACCGGGGAGACCTATGAGGGCGAGACCATGGCAGAAACGCCTCCTGCCAAAGAAGGCTCCTCCGTAGAGGAGAGCGGGGCTCTGGCAGATTCCGATCTTGTTGAAGAGGCTGTGCAGGAAACGGCTTCTTCGGACTCCTCTGCCCCGGAATCGGCTCTGTCTTCTCCGGAAGCGCCCCAGAGGCTGACTGGAATGGACAAGGAGGCACATCCGTCCGGCAGTCCGGAGACAGCCCCGGCTTCAGAGACAGCTCCGTCCGCAGAAGCCCCCACAGAATCCGGCCAGGGAGACGCTTCCTCTGGGGACTGTCCTGCCATCGACTTTGAAGCTGCCAGGGCCAACGGATATGAGATCTACCAGGTGGGGGAGGGAGAGACGCTTTATGGGATCTGCTTCAAAGAATATGGCACCCTGAGCCGTCTTTCGGAGCTCTGCCGCCTCAACGGCCTGGAGGATGAGAACCGGATCCTGGCGGGGCAGAAGCTGATCCTGCCGTCAAAGGAGTGACTGGAGAAGGAATAATTTAAGAAAGAATTTAATGCGAATCTCCCCGAAATGGTGTATACTAAAAATATATGGGCATTTCCGGGAGATTTAATATATGAATGATATGGGTTTTATGGACAGAGAATCAAAAAAACGGCAGCTCCGCAGAAACATTGTCCAGCCGCCGCAGGAGGAACGCCCGTCCCGGTATGAAGAGGAGTACAGCGAAGAGGTGATCCGCCAGGTCCATCGGGAAAGGCGGAAAAAGCGGATCCTGACGACGGTCATGACAGTCCTGTTTCTTGCAGTGACCGGTTTTTGTTTCTATAAATATCAGAGCGAGTATGAGTATACCGGCTACGATGTGGCCTGGGAGAGACCGATGCGCTATACGGGCGCTGAAAACAGTGCAGAAAACGCCCCGGAGGCCGGAGAAAACGGAACACCGGAAAATGGGGATCCGGAGGCGGCCAACGCCCCGGAAGGGGCTGGGGAGGATGATGGCCAGCCGCCCCAGATCACACCCAGTAAGAGCGTCAGCGAAAGCGGATTTGTGAAATATGCGTATTTTGGCGAGAATATGATCCGCTATACCAAGGACGGAGCTTCTTATATTGACGGAGCGGGAAAGACCGTCTGGACCCAGAGCTTTGAGATGAAGACTCCGGTCATCAACGTCAACGGAGACTATGCGGTGATCGCAGATCAGCAGGGAAACCAGCTCTATATATGCAGCACGGCCGGCTGTACCGGCGTTGCCAAGACCCAGCTTCCCATTACAAAGGCGGCTGTGTCCTCCCGGGGGATCACGGCGGCTGTGGTGGAGGACAGCTCGGCGTGCTACATCTTCTATTTTAAAAAGGATGGGGAAGAGCTGGGCATCAATATCAAAATGCTTTTGTCGGGAGACGGCTATCCAGTGGATATCGCCCTGTCGCCGGATGGAAAGCAGATCGTCATGTCGGTCATGTACATGAAAAACGGGACTTTAAAAAATAAAGTCGTTTTTTATGATTTCTCAGAAATCGGAAAAAACGTGAATAATCGTTTTATCGGAGGCTTTGAAGAGGAATTTGATGATAAAATGGCGGCACGGGTCGTTTACCTGAACCAGGAAACGGTCTGCGCGTTTTCGGACAAGGGGCTGACCTTTATTTCAGTGAAAAACGTGATCCCGGACAGTACGGTGGTGACGGTCCCGGTGGAGGAGGAGATCAAAAGCATCTTTTACTCGGACAAGTACGCCGGAGTCGTGGTGGAGAACGGGTCCGGCAACCCCAGCCGCCTGGATGTGTATACGACTGATGGAAAGCTGGCCGGGACCGTGGACTTTGACTACGATTATGCCGGAGTTGAAATTGACGGCGACCGGGTTATCCTGTATAATGAGGAATCGTGCAGGGTATACAGCCTGGACGGCCATCTGAAATTCCAGGGCCAGTTCGATTTTTCCGTTTCCTGTGTGCGCTCGGGGAAAAACCATGGAAATTCCCTGATCGTGGCCGGGAGCGAGGTAATGAAAGAGATAAAATTAAAATGATATCAGGGTCAAAAGGTCAATAAATCCGACGCAAGCCTGCTTGCGGGAGGATGTTTGAACTTGAGACCCGCCAAAACACCGAAAAGCAGCCATTTTTCATAGAAAAATGAGCGGATTTGAGGGTTTTGAGGATTGCGGGAGCACATAGTGCGGAGCAATCCGATATCAGAGGGGTCAAAAAGCTTTTGACCCTAACATCAATAAAACAAATGTAAAAACAAGCACAGTTCTTAGGAGGAAGAGACATGAAAGCAATCGATGCACTGTCCGTCAATTCTATCAGAGTTTTAGCCGCTGATGCGATCCAGAAGGCCAATTCCGGCCATCCGGGCCTGCCCCTGGGAAGCGCTCCCATGGCATATGAGCTCTGGGCCAATCACATGAATCACAATCCGGCCAACCCCAAATGGGAGAACCGGGACCGCTTCATCCTTTCCGGCGGCCATGGCTCCATGCTTTTGTATTCCCTTTTACACCTGTTCGGATACGGGCTTACCAAGGAGGATATCATGAATTTCCGCCAGCTGGGCTCTCTGACGCCGGGACATCCCGAGTACGGCCACACCGTCGGCGTGGAAGCGACCACAGGCCCTCTGGGCGCGGGAATGGGCATGGCAGAAAAGCATCTGGCTGCCGTATTTAATAAGGAAAATTATCCGGTGGTGGATCACTACACCTATGTGCTGGGCGGCGACGGCTGCATGATGGAGGGGATCTCCTCCGAGGCGTTCTCCCTGGCCGGGACCATGGGCCTTTCCAAGCTCATCGTTCTTTATGACTCCAACCGGATCTCCATTGAGGGAAGCACAGACCTGGCCTTCAGGGAGAACGTGGAGGAGCGCATGAAGGCCTTCGGCTTCCAGACCATCACCGTAGAGGACGGCACCAACTTAGACGCCATCGGTCTGGCCATCGAGGCGGCAAAGGCAGATACGGAACGTCCGTCCTTCATCACCATTAAAACAGAGATCGGTTACGGCTGTCCGGCCAAGCAGGGCAAGGCCAGCGCCCACGGCGAGCCTCTGGGCGTGGACAATGTAAAGGCCATGCGGGAGACCCTGGGCTGGCCCTATGAGGAGCCGTTCTTCGTACCGGACGAGGTATATGCCCACTTTGCAAAGCTGGCAGAGGAAAAGGCAGAGACAGAGGCAGCCTGGAACGTGATGTTTGCAGCCTACTGCCAGGAATATCCGGAGATGGAAGCGCTCTGGGAGAAGTACCACAGCGGAGTGGATGCGGATTCTCTTATGAACAATGAAAAATTATGGCTGGAGCAGGAAAAGCCGGAGGCCACCAGATCCTTATCCGGAAAGATGATCAATCTCCTGAAGGATGAGATCCCGGGCATGATCGGCGGATCCGCGGACCTGGGTCCCTCCAATAAAACGGAGATGAAGGGCGAGGGCGATTTCTCCGCAGAGAACTCGGCAGGAAGAAACATCCATTTTGGCGTGAGAGAGCTGGCCATGGCCGCCATCGGAAACGGTATCATGCTCCACGGCGGTTTACGGGCCTATGTCGCCACGTTCTTTGTATTCAGTGACTATGTGAAGCCCATGGCGAGACTTTCTGCTCTTATGGGCGTTCCGCTGACCTTTGTACTGACCCATGACAGCATCGGCGTCGGCGAGGATGGACCAACCCATGAGCCCATCGAGCAGCTGGCCATGCTGCGGGCCATGCCCAACCTGCGGGTATTCCGCCCCTGCGATGCAATGGAGACATCTGCCGCATGGCTGACCGCCGCATCCTCTGAGAAGACGCCCACAGCTCTGGTGCTCACAAGACAGAACCTGGCTCCCATCACGGGCAGCAGCAGGGAGGCCTTAAAGGGCGGCTATGTGATCGACGACTGCGAGGGCACGCCGGAGGTGATCCTCATTGCCAGCGGCTCCGAGGTGGAGCTGGCAGTGAAGGCCAAGGCAGAGCTGGAGGCAGAAGGAACGAAGGTACGCGTGGTTTCCATGCCGTGTATGGAGCTTTTCGAGGAGCAGAGCGCAGAGTACAGGGAGACAGTCCTTCCGAGGGCCGTAAGAAAGAGAGTCGCCATCGAAGCGCTTTCCGATTTCGGATGGGGAAAATATGTGGGCCTGGACGGAGCGTATGTATGCATGAAGAGCTTCGGAGCCAGCGCTCCGGCAGCAAAGCTGTTTGAAAAATTTGGTTTTACGGTAGAGAACGTGGTCAATACTGTAAAAGCGCTGTAATACAGAGTATGGGACCGGGGCCGGATGATGTGGAAATCCGGTCCCGGAATCTTTTTATGGAAGGAACAGAAAAAACATGGAAAAAGGCCGCAGGAGCGGGAGGAAGGAATGCGGGCGGCCAGGAGAAAGGGAGGATCAGTCATGAGCCGGAAATGCATTGGAATCGATATCGGAGGCACGACCGTAAAGCTCGGTATGTTTGAGCAGGACGGAACGCTCCTGGAGAAGTGGGAGATCCCCACGAGAAAGGAAAACGGAGGGGCACATATCCTGGAGGATATTGCGGCGGCCATAAAGAAAAAGGCAGCGGAAAGGGGACTTTCGACGGCAGATTTTGAAGGAGCCGGCATGGGACTTCCGGGGCCGGTCCTGGAGGACGGCCACGTGGAATTCTGCGTGAACCTGGGCTGGAAGGCTATGAACCCCCAGAAGATCCTAAGCGGCCTTCTGGACGGGATGCCGGTAAAGAGCGCCAATGATGCCAATGTGGCTGCCCTGGGTGAGCTGTGGCAGGGAGGCGGCCGCGGCTATAAAAATATGGTCATGATCACCCTGGGAACGGGCGTCGGCGGCGGTATTATCCTCAATGAAAAGATCTGGTCCGGTATGCAGGGCGTCGGCGGCGAGATCGGCCATATCCATGTGATCGAGGGAGAGACAGAGCAGTGCAACTGCGGCGGATACGGATGTCTGGAGCAGGCAGCTTCGGCCACGGGAATCGCCCGTCTGGCCAGGAAACTCCTGGAGGCAGATCCGGCACGGCCCTCATCTCTGCGGGAAGTGAAAAATCTGTCGGCTAAGAGCGTGCTGGACGCAGCCAGGGCAGGGGATCCTCTGGCCCTGGAGTCAGTGGAGACCTCCTGCCGGTATCTGGGCTGGGCCATGGCCGGGATCACCATGGTGGTGGATCCGGAGGCTTATCTGATCGGGGGCGGCGTTTCCAGGGCTGGGACCTTTCTGACCGAAAAGATCCAGAGATACCACGACCAGTTATCGCCCATGGCCACAAAGAAGGCAAAGGTTCTCCTGGCTACACTGGGAAACGATGCGGGGATCTATGGGGCTGCGAAGCTGGTATTGGGATAAAATGAGGAGACCCCGGCTGCGACAGCCGGGGCAATTATGAAAAATCTATGTGCAATTTGTCATATTGGCGATGAGAAATAAATTTTTTCTATGCAATTAGTATAAAAAATATATGTGAACAAAATATGAATAAATTGTAAATAGATTATGAAACTATTGTAAGTGGCTTTTGTAAGTTTTGTTCACGGGGTGCTGCTGGGAAAAATGCATAGAAAGAATGTTACGAATATTACTTTTTTATTACATTTTTACATTTTTCATACGTTTTCTTACGTCTTTTCCAATCTGTTGAAATCATGGAAATTTTATACTATAATCCAGATATAAAGAAGAAAAAAATCGTGAAATCAGATAAAAGGAGGACATCATATGAGAAAGAGAAATGTAAAGGGATTATTATTCGCAGCAGCTTTTATGATCGCAGGTACCCAGCTGACGAGCATTGAGGCCCTGGCCAGAGACTGGGACGATAAGTGGGAAGATAAATGGGAAGACAAGTGGGAAGACCGCTGGGATGATGACGACGATGACGATGATGACCGTTGGGATGACGACGACCGCTGGGATGACGATGACCGTTGGGATGATGACGACTGGGACGATGATGATGACGACCGCTGGCCGGGCAATGGCCATCACCATGGCCATCAGAACGGAAACGGCCATCATAACGGGCACCACAATGGAAACAACAATGGAAACGGAAACAACAATGACCAGGAGAAAAAAGGCGGCTGGGTCAATGTAGTATATTTCTGCGAGGAAGACAATACCGTGTGGGCCCCCGGAGAGATCTGGGCCAAGGGTCTTGTGAACGGAAAAGGAAATGTGAACTCCAGTGAAATGACCACAGTGCCCGAGGGCTATAAGCTGAGGGTCGTGGGCGATTACTACTATAACGGCGGCGATGAGCTCCGGGTGGAGGTCATTAAGGAGAAGACCCAGGGCGGAAGAGTCAACGTGGTATATTACTGTGAGGAGGACAACACCGTGTGGGCCCCCGGAGAGATCTGGGCCAAGGGCCTTGTGAATGGAAAAGGAAATGTAAACTCCAGTGAAATGACCACAGTGCCCGAGGGCTATAAGCTGAGGGTCGTGGGCG
>OGYF01003418.1_pt1 | contig 10842 bp, 7 predicted proteins | sample 1576451 | NCBI WGS metagenome assembly OGYF01 (sample SAMEA3541505, study PRJEB24748) | human gut metagenome | biome: human gut; feature: human-associated habitat; material: faeces | place: China | collected 2012 | reverse complement strand
GGATATAAGGAACGCCAATGTCAATTGGCTATGTTGGGGCCATTTTGGAGCAAAATTGCTTTCAATTCCCGTAAAATCATGTCTCATGTTGTTCCGCCAAGGTTTTCTCTTCAAACTCAAACCCAACGGTCGGCAAGCCCGTCTGATGTCGCGCTTTGCCGGTTGCTGCCGCTTCGTCTACAACAAAGGGTTAAGTTGGGCCAAAGAGCAATATGAGAACAAAACCGGCAAACATCCCTCCTATAAGAATCTTTCTGCTTTATTGCCTGATTGGAAAAAAGATCCTGAGATGCTGTGGCTCTCAGAATGCTATTCCCAGTGCCTGCAGCAATCGATGAAGGATCTGTCTCGAGCATATCGCAATTTCTTTTCAGGAAGAACTGCTTTTCCCGTTTTCCATAGAAAGTACGGGGCAAATGATGCCTTTCGCTATCCGCAAGGATTCAAAATTGATGAAACCGGCAAGCAGATTTATCTGCCCGGGATCGGTTTTGTGAAGTACAGACGCAGTCGATACATCGAAGGCAAAGCGAAAAATATCACTGTTATTCGTAAGGCTGACGGTTGGTATGTCTCTATTCAAACGGAATACGAAAAAGAAGTTCCCGTACACAAAGGCGATGAAGTTGGAATGGATATGGGAGTGGCGTGGTTTTGCACGCTCTCGGACGGAACACAGATTGCGCCTTGCAACGCGCTGAAAAAACATTTGAAGAAATTGGCTCAAATGCAAAGAGCACTATCCCGAAAGGAGAAATTCAGCGGTAATTGGAAAAAGGCTCAGAGGGAAGTCGCGAAACTGCATCAACGGATCGGCAACATACGTCAGGACTTTATCAATAAAGTTGTGTTGGATTTAAGCAAAAAACACGCGGTGATCTATCGTGAAGACTTGAGAATAAAGAACATGACAGCGAGTGCGGCCGGGACGGTGGAAGAGCCAGGTCATAATGTGGGTCAAAAATCGGGCTTAAACCGAGCGATATTGGATCAGGCATGGGGGAAATTTTTCCAACGATTGGAGTGGAAGTGTGAACAAAGGGGCGCTCAAGTGATAAAGGTGTCGCCTCAGTACACCTCGCGGATCTGTCCGGTATGCGGTTATGAGTCAAAAGAGAACCGACGGAGCCAGGCGAGTTTCAAGTGTATGGCGTGTGGCTATCGGGAAAATGCCGACGTAGTCGGTGCGAGAAATATTAAGGTGCGCGGGCAGCGCATGTCAGCCTGTGGGGAGCTCGGCGAAGTAGGCCGAGCTCAAGTGAATCGGCGGATGGAGACAGTCCATTGCGCGGGTCAGCAGCAGGAACCCATCGAAGTGATCAGTGGCGCAAGCCACTGACACAGTAGGGAATCCTCGTCGTTCACGGCGAGGAGGATGTCAAAGGAGTTTATTTGATGCGAGAAGAGACACTTTTGGTTCATGCCGGTCGGCATATTTCCGATGATTACGATTTTGTTAATCCGCCGGTTATCCGAGCATCAACAGTGTTGCATAAGTCTGCCGAAGACATGATGAATCGTGCTATGCACGAACGGGACATGATTGAGGACAAAATTCCTTATGGAACATACGGCACACCGACTCACCATGCTTTCTACAAAGCGCTTTGCGCTCTTGAAGGTAAAAATGCCGCCGGGGCCTGGGCCTTCCCGTCCGGGCTTGCGGCTTGCACCATTCCTCTTCTCGCTTTTTTAAAGGCCGGCGATCATGCGCTTTTAATCGATACCATTTATGGACCGACTCGGGAGTTTGCAGAAGAAATATTGCGTCGAATGGGGGTGGAAGTTGAATTTTTCTCGCCTTCAGTCGGTGCTGATATTGCTTCACTTTTTAAGGCCAATACCGCTCTTGTCATGCTGGAAACCCCGGGCTCTCATACGTTTGAAATGCCCGATGTGCCCGCCATTGCCAAAGCCTGCCAAGAAAAAGGAGTCATCAGTGTTATTGATAACACCTGGGCGACTCCTCTTTTCTTTAAACCTCTTGACGTTGGCGTTGACGTTGTCATTCATGCGGCGACCAAATACATTGGCGGTCACTCCGACTTGACGATGGGCGTTGTCATCTGCAATGCCAAAACCTGGCCTCAAGCCTATCGTACTTTTGCACAAACCGGACAAACAACCGGTTGTGATGACATTTACCTGGCATACAGAGGGCTTCACTCAATGGCTGTCCGTGTTAAAGCGGCCGCTCAGAGCACAAAACAAATTATTGACTGGCTTTTACAAAGAGAAGAAGTTGAACGTGTTTTATGGCCTGCCCTACCGACGGACCCATCGTACCCAATCTGGAAGCGAGACTTCTCCGGAGCCACTTCACTTTTCGGAGTTGTATTTAAGGAGCGTTACGCCAATAAGCTTGCCCCTATGATTGATGCTCTCAAAATTTTTGGTCGGGGTTACTCATGGGGCGGATTTGAAAGTCTTCTGATTCAAAGCTATGGAACTCGGAACCAGACACCTATGCCATTTGAGCGGATGGTTCGGATTGCGGTTGGCTTAGAAAATCCGGTTGATCTGATTGAAGACTTAAATCAAGCTTTTAATCAACTACCACACTAACGAAGTTGTCCGACCGCTCAGCAGAAATGAGGCGTTAAGCAATGTTTTGTTTGACGCCTTTTTTAATTATCAATCTTAGAATACGTTCATTTTATTTATAAATATAGTTAATTATTTCAGTTATTTAAGCTAGATAGCATTGATTGATAGCCAAAATCAACATCAAAAAAAGAGCCATATCTAATTTATTTTTGATAAAATACCGCTCGTCACGAAGTGGGATTGTTTGGCTATCTCACCTCAGCCCTGAAATCTTTGCGCCCAACCTTTCATGTTGACGCGTCTAAAAAGGATTGCGGCGAAAGCCGTAGGGGTCTCCAGAAATGGAGTGTAGAAACGACAAAGCCCAGCGGCTAACTGGGCTAAGTCTTTTAACATGAGGTAAAGTTATGCCTGACTTTAAAACCTCGTGCACGTTGATTATGACACAAATCAGTGTGTCTTTCACGGGTGATTTTAGACTTGATCTAATGCTCGTGTCAGCCATTGTTTGGGGCATGATCCGCACGAAACGTTAAAACGTTGGGGCTACTTTCTGAAAAGGGAGTAGCCCTTGTGCGTTTTTAAACATTTTTAAAATTTTTTTAGCTTTGGTCAGCTTTCTTTGGTTAACTCACCTCAACCCTGAAACCTTGCCGCCGAATCTTTCAATTTCTGCGCGCAAAAAAGATTACGGCGAAAGCCGTAGGGGCCCACGCAAGTGGTTTAGAAACGACAAAGCCAGTGCGCTAACACTGGCTTAGTCTTTTCACATGAGGTGAAGTTATGCCCGACTTTCAAACCTCGTGCTCGTTGATTATGACACAGATAAGTGTGCCTTACATGGGTAATTGTAGACTTAGTCCAATGCTCGTATCAGCCATTATTTGGATAGTGATCCGCACGAAACGTCAACACGTTAGGGCTAACTTCTTAAAAGGAAGTAGCCCTCATGCATTTTAAGCGATTTTTGAATAACCGCCTGCTCGATCAGATTCGCGAAGATAACGGTCAAATTGCATGGCGACCGCTCTGACGAAAATCTTACCTTTAGGACTTACAACAATTTCTTCCGGTGTTAGTTCAACAAAGCCCACCTTTTGATAGTTTTGTAATTTCCTAAGTTCGTAGGCAAACGTTTCATCAAAATTAATCCCAAAGCGAGCTTCAATTTCTGCCTTAACGATCCTAAATTGACACATGATGGTCATAATGACGGCGTGGCGAAGCTGATCCTCATCACTTAATTTGTAACCACGGTTTGTCGCTAAACGTCCGGAACGAATGGCTTCATAATAGGCCGGCAATTCACGGGGATTGCAGGCATAGCAGTGATGTACATTGCTAATAGCGGAGACACCCAAAGCCACCATGTCACAATCGGGACGAGTTGAATAGCCTTGGAAGTTACGTTGCAACTTGCCTTGCTGCTGGGCAATAGCTAATTCATCAGTTACCTTGGCGAAGTGGTCCATCCCGATGTAACGATAGCCATTTTGCGTCAGCCGTGTGATGGCATCCATCATGATGTGAACCTTTTCAACCGTACCCGGCAAATCTGCATCTAGGATGCGACGCTGCGGCGGAAAGTGATTCGGCAGGTGTGCATAGTGATAAAGGGCTATCCGGTCAGGCGAAAGCTCCAACACTTGATCAAGCGTTTTTTCAAAACTTTTTCTCGTCTGCTTCGGCAACCCGTAAATCAAATCCATGTTGATGGAATGAAACCCCGCTTCACGCGCAGCTTGCATCGTATCGCGAGTCATCTCAAAGGGTTGAATGCGATTGACAGCTTTTTGCACGTCCGGATTAAAATCTTGCACCCCGCAGCTCATACGGTTCAAACCTACTTTAGCTAGGGTCTGAACTTTCTCAGGCGGACAAGTCCTGGGGTCAACCTCAATAGAGAATTCCCCTCCCTCTTCCAACGGGAAACGACTGGTGATCAAATCCATCAGCCGTTCAATTTCCTCATTATTGAGGAAGGTGGGCGAGCCTCCACCGAAGTGAAGTTGGCTAACCGTTGTCTTGCCGCTGATTTTTCCCTTGACCAATTCAATTTCTTTGTCGAGAACATCCAAATACTCGGCACTTTTGCTATGGTCACGCGTCACTTGCTTATTGCATCCGCAATAAAAGCAAATGTCATTGCAAAATGGAATGTGCACGTACAAGGAGAGTGGTTTATCCGCCTCACGATTAGCGAGAGCTTCTTCGTAATCGTCCGTTGTAAAGTTTTTGTTAAAACGGTCTGCGGTTGGGTAAGACGTGTAGCGAGGAGCCGGAACATCAAACTTTTGCAACAACTCAATGGACGGCAATTCCACGCCGGTTAAATTCGGATCAGTCAACATGGGATAACACCTAAAGTTCACCAATTTGATTTAAGTTAAAGTTCTGTTATCATTTCACAATCTGATTTTGACGAAAGTCAAAAGTAAAAATGACAGCAGTGACATTGCTGACATTGTGCACAGGAATTATTACCGCAAGCTGAAAGCGGCCGTCCAATTGTCCAGTCACTGTCTGCGGGTGTTAAAACATTTTTGATTGGCATTTCATGTCGACTTTGTCTCCGAATCTTTCATCCGTGCCCTCTCTCAGGGTCAATTGTTCTCACTGTAATCTTCGGGAACATTGTGTTCCTCTCGGATTGTCGTTACGTGACATTGACCGCTTGGAAGATCTGATCGCATCTCGTAAGCGCATTCATAGAGGTGAGCCGCTGTTTCGGGCCGGTGACCGTTTTGAAGCTATTTACGCTATCCGTCTGGGCTTTTTAAAAAGTTCTGTAATGAGTAGCGACGGCCGAGAACAAGTGACCAACTTCCACATGTCCGGAGAATTGATCGGTTTAGACGGCATCGCCAATGAAGTGCATTCGTGCGATGTCATCGCTCTGGAAGATACCGAAGTCTGTGTCATCCCGTACGAAAGAATTCTTGCTGCCTGCAGCGAAATTGAAGATTACAATCTGCACTTTCAAAAAGTGCTTTCCCGTGAAATCGTTCGTCAACACGGCCTTATGCTCCTTTTGGGATCCATGCACGCCGAAGAACGACTTGCGGCATTCCTTTTAAACCTCTCTCAACGTTTTGAATCCCGCGGCTACTCCCGAACTGAATTTGTGCTCCGTATGACCCGTGCCGAAATCGGCTCTTATCTCGGACTCAAATTGGAAACGGTAAGCCGTGTTTTGTCACGCTTCTCGCACGATAAACTCATTGAAGTGAACCAAAAACACGTCCACATCATTGACGCCGACGGGTTGCGCGCCATCGTTTCGGGACAAAATCCCGAACCGACAGAAGAAGAGTAAGAGGTTTTCTTTGATCGCTTTCAAGCACCTGGCCGTCATCATAGCGGGGCTCGGATGGTCTCTGAGCGCCGCGGCTTCCGATTTTGTGGACTTGCTAGGTGACATCACTATTGAAAACGACGAATTCGTTCGTTCTGTTGAACTGCGTGAGGCTCAACGCACACGAATCAATCCCGATGACACCATTTGGGTAACCATTCGCCGCGGCTTTGGTTTATCGGACTTACCCGAAGCGGTTGTCGATAAGGAGCTGGAACGCTACACTAAAGCGCTCCCCTATACCGAGCAAATGGCTTTCCGCGCTCGGATGTATTTGTATTTTATTGTCTCGGAAACTCAGAAAAGAGCAATGCCGACAGAGTTGGCTCTTTTGCCCTTTGTAGAAAGTGCATTTCAGCCCGAGGCGCTTTCACGCTCCAAAGCGGCAGGACTTTGGCAGTTTCTCCCTTCTACAGGTGATATTTTTGATTTAAGACAGTCAAGCTGGCGAGATGACAGACTTGATGTTGTAGAAAGTACGCGTGCAGCACTTGACTACCTACAATACCTTCACAATCAATTTGAAGATTGGCACTTGGCCCTCGCCGCTTACAATTGTGGCGAAGGTTATATCCGCCGAGCGGTTGCCGCCAACAAAGCCAAGGGCAAACCCACCGATTTTATGAGTTTGCCTCTTCCGGCAGAAACTTCTCGCTACGTGCCCAAACTCCTGGCCATTAAGAAACTCATCCAAGAACCCGAGCGGTATGGATTAAAGTTACCCGCCATTGCCAACGAACCGTACTTTGTGCGTGTCAATAAAAACCGGGATCTTGATTTGGAAACGGCCGCTCAATTGGCCGAAACCGATTTGCAGGAATTCAGACTTCTGAATCCGAGTTTTAACCGACCGGTGGTTGTCGCCGCGCATCAAGGCTCTATTTTGATTCCGGCTGCCAAAGCTGACGCCTTTGTTTCCAACCTGATTAATTGGCAGGCAACCGGCAAACCGCTTTCCAATTGGTCCACGCATACGGTAAAAAAAGGCGAGACACTGAAAACCATAGCCAAACGTTACGGCATGACTGAAGATGAAGTGCGCGCAGCCAATAAGATCCCGAAAAATCGTCGTGTTCAGGTCGGCAGCACCATTCTTGTTAAAGATGCTCATGCCAGTCAGGACATTCAGGTCGCAGAAGCCGACTCCGCCATGCGCCTTGTTCCACTGCCCACCACTCGACGCATTACGTATCGAGTACGAAGCGGAGATACCTTATCGGGCATTGCCTCGCGCTTTGGTGTTAAGACTGTGGACATTCGCAAACAAAACCAACTCAAAAGCAACACAATCAAGGTGGGCCAAAGATTGCGCCTGACCGTTCGTGAAGTACAGCGTGCCGGTCTTCGGAAGACGGCCTATCGCGTCAAGCGCGGCGATACGCTCTACACGATCGCCCAACGCCATCGCACAAGCGTAAGCGCCATCATGGACGAAAATCGTCTTCAAACAAAAAACCTCAAACCCGGTCAACGTTTAGTCATCCCTCATTAATGCTAAACCTTGGCCCTTAACTTCAAAGTTTTTAGCGCTTTAGCTAAAATCCAATCCGTTATCCATTGTTAAAAAAGTGAGGATCAAATGGGTTTTCTTCAAGGTAAAAAGATTCTGATCACGGGTATTGTTTCCAACCGCTCTATTGCCTACGGCATTGCCAAGTGCTGCCACCGTGAAGGCGCGGAACTCGCTTTCTCGTATGCCAACGAACGCTTCAAAGATCGCGTAGCCGGTTTTGCCGCCGATTTCGGCAGTGACTTTGTACTGCAAATGGACGTCTCCAGTGACGAACAAATCGATAACGCTTTCGCACAAATTAAAGAACGTTGGGGCGCCTTGGACGGTCTGGTTCACTCAATCGGCTTTGCTCCGCGTGAAGCCATTGCCGGTGACTTCCTTGAAGGCTGCACGCGTGATGCTTTTAAAACAGCCATGGATATTTCCGCTTACTCTTTCCCGGCAATCGCCCGAGCCGCTTTACCCTTGATGCAAGGCCGCGCCGGTTCTCTTTTGACCCTCACGTACCTGGGCGGCGAACGAGTGGTTCCCAACTACAACACCATGGGCCTTTGCAAAGCTGCGCTTGAAGCCAGCACTCGCTACATTGCCAGCAGCGTCGGCCCCAAGGGCATCCGCGCTAACGCCATTTCTGCCGGCCCGATTAAGACTTTGGCGGCTTCGGGTATTCAAGGTTTCTCTAAGATGCTTTACCATATGGAAGCCAATGCTCCTCTTCGTCGCACGGTAACGACTGAAGAAGTGGGCAATGTCGCTGCCTTCTTGCTTTCCGATTTGGCAAGCGCCGTCACGGGCGAAGTCGTCCACGTTGACGCCGGTTTCCACAGTGTTGCAATCGGCGCAGAAGCCGAAGAATAATTTCTTTATTAAAAAGGTCGGACCGAAAGTGTATTTTCCTTTCGGTCTGTCGCTTTAAAGGCCCTGAAAAGTGAAATCGTTTAAGACCGCCGCAGTCTTTGCCAAGCGAACGGAACCGATGGGTGAGGCATTAAAAAAGCTTCTTACCATTTTGCGTGCAGAAAACGTCCAATACTTGCTTGAAGAGAGTACGGCAGAGCATCTCCCTGGAACTCAAGGTGTCAGCCTTGATGAGTTAGGCTCTAAAGCTGACGTGATCATTATGTTAGGCGGAGACGGAACAACGCTTGGCATCGCCCGGCGTATGGCCCGCTTCAAGCTTCCCATCATTGCCATCAATGCCGGCCGTCTTGGTTTTATCACTGATTTTTCCCTTGAGGAAATGGATAAAGACTTGCCGCCTTTGCTTCGGGGTGAATATGAAGTCGATACTCGCTCAATGCTTCACATCCGTGTCTATCGCAAGGGCGAAATCGTCTTTAACGCCACGGCTGTAAACGATGCAGGTATCACACACGGTCGAGCGGGCTCTATGGTGGAATTTAACGTCTGGGTAGATGGCCATCCCATGGCCACTCAACGGGCTGACGGCATCATCGTTGCCTCTGCCACGGGTTCTACTGCCTACGCAATGGCCGCCGGCGGCCCGATTCTGCATCCGGCCTTAAATGCTATGGTTCTTGTACCGGTCGCCCCCCACGCCCTAACCAATCGTCCGATTGTCCTTCCCGGTTCTAGTATCGTGGATATCAGTCTGATTGAGGCAAGGGAAGCATCAGCTTATTGCGATATGCAGGATTTTTTCCCGATGCAAAAGGGCGACATTCTTCGAATCAGAACTTTGCCTGAAAGTTTCACTATTTTGCATCCGATCGGACACAACCATTACGACACACTGCGTCGAAAACTGTATTGGAATCTGATGCCTTCGGCCAACGCTTCGCTGCCCATCAAGGATTAGCCTTATCATGCTTTTGCACCTTTCACTTAAAGACTTTGTCATCGTCAAAGAGCTCTCTTTGGATTTATCGACTGGGCTGACGGTTCTTACCGGTGAAACTGGTGCCGGCAAATCCATATTGATTGATGCGTTACAGCTGATTTTAGGTGGCAGAGCCGATAGCGGTGTTATTCGTGAAGGGGCCAAACAAACAGACCTCACGGCCATTTTTGAAGTCAATGACGAGGTGTTTGCTCACCTTCGTGATTCTGCACTAACCACAGAAGATGATCTGTTGGAAAAAACCGCCATTATTCGACGTGTCATTGACCGCAACGGCCGCTCTCGCTCTTGGATAAACGGCGTGGCTGTCACCGCCTCCCAAGTTAAAGAGATTGCCGCCCAACTTCTTGATATTCATGGACAAAACGCCCAGCAATCGTTATTGAAAACCTCGGGACAGTTAGCATTGCTAGATGCCTATGGCGGCTATGGAAAAGAACTGGCTGAAACAAAGGTTGCTTTTGCCACGTGGCAAGACGCTCAAAAACGCCTGTCTCAAGCTAAAGAAGACGCGAAAAAATTATCTGATGAGGCTGACCGTTTGGCCTGGATACATGAGGAACTTTCTCAAATCAACCCTCAAAAGGGCGAATGGGAAGAACTCAATGCAGAGCACAAACGCCTGGGTAACGCGCATGACATTTTAGAAGCGCTCGATGCAGCCAAAAGTGAACTGTCTGAAAACGACGAAAGTGCCCTTTCGCTTTTAGGGCAACATACGGAACAATTGCAATCCCTTTCTCAATACGATGAGAAGTTAGGCGAAATTGCCAATCAATTGTCTGAAGCTCAGGCCATTTTAGAAGATGCGGTTCGTGAACTTGAACGCTATTCAGATCGCACGGATTTGGATGAGAGCCGTTTTGAAGAAGTTGATGAGCGAGTCTCCCTTTACTTTAATGCGGCTCGGAAATTCCATACCCTGCCGGAAGCCCTTTTTGAAAAATACGAAGAAACAGGCCAAAAGCTTAAAGCCCTGCAGCAAAATCTTGACTTAGAAGCGTTAGAGAAAGAAGAGGAAAAGGCGCGCCAGACTTTTATGCAAGCCGCCAAAGGACTGTCCAAGAAGCGCCGCCAAGCCGCGAAGACGCTTTCTGTGGCTGTAACAGATGCCATGCAAATGCTCTCGATGACAGGCGGCCGATTTGAAGCCTCTCTTAATGAATGCGAACCTTATTCGCTTGGCGTTGAAAAGTGTGAATTCTTGGTTGCCGGTCACACGGGTGTGGCCGCTCGAGCCCTTTCCAAAGTCGCTTCCGGCGGTGAGTTATCCCGTATCAGTCTGGCCATCTCAGTGATCACATCAAAATCCACCCTTGTGGATACTTTGATTTTTGACGAAGTTGATGCCGGCATCGGCGGTGCGGTTGCTGACGTGGTTGGAAAACTTCTTAAAAAGCTCTCTTTTGAGCGTCAAGTGATGTGCGTCACCCATTTACCGCAAGTGGCCTGTTACGGAAAAAATCACTTAAAGGTACAGAAGTCTCAGGAAGATGACACAACGGTGAGCCGTTTGCGTGAATTAAACGATGATCAACGAGTTGAAGAACTGGCTCGTATGTTAGC
>OGYF01003413.1_pt1 | contig 10860 bp, 12 predicted proteins | sample 1576451 | NCBI WGS metagenome assembly OGYF01 (sample SAMEA3541505, study PRJEB24748) | human gut metagenome | biome: human gut; feature: human-associated habitat; material: faeces | place: China | collected 2012 | reverse complement strand
TATGATAAAGATAAGCGCACCTGCCGACTTTATCCTACGGAAAAGGCAGTTGAAATATCGGGCCAGCTTAGGAAAATCAGTGATGATTTAAAAAAACTGCTTATGGAAGAAATAAGTGAGGAAGAGCAAGAGGTCTTTGACAGGGTGCTTATGAAAGCCGGCAGAAGAATCGCTAAAGAACTTAATATGGAAAGAAAGAAGGATGAGGATGATGAGTGAAGATGCTCTCGGGGAAAATCCTCTTGGTTATGAAAAAATATCAAAACTGCTGAAAAGTTTTGCCATACCGAGCATTACTGCGACGCTGGTAAGCTCTCTTTATAATATTGTAGACCAGATTTTTATAGGGCAGGGAGTAGGATATCTGGGAAATGCAGCAACGAATGTTTCCTATCCGCTTTCAACAATATGCTTAGCTATTTCGCTTTTAATAGGAATCGGAAGTTCATCCCGTTTTTCTATATGCCTAGGCAAAAAAGACCCAAAACAGGCTGCCCATATTGCAGGAAATGCCATTCTTATGATGATAATAGCAGGAGCAATTTATCTTGTGATAGGCGAAGCGTTTTTAACGCCTCTTTTAAGAATTTTCGGAGCCACTGATGAAATTATTCCATACGCTCAGCAGTACGCAGGAATAACGCTTATAGGTATGCCTTTTTTAATACTTACAAACGGAATAAGCAGCCTCATACGTGCTGACGGCAGACCTAAATATTCTATGATATGTATGGTGTCAGGAGCCATAGTAAATACTATTCTGGACCCGATATTCATATTTGTTTTTGATTTAGGTGTGTTTGGAGCTGCATTGGCAACCATAATAGGACAGTTTATTTCATTTTTTATTGCATTTAGATATTTGTGGATATTTAAGACCATAAAACTTACTAAAGAAAGCTTTAAGCTGGATATACGTGATAACTTTAAAACCTTTTATATGGGCACCAGCAGCTGTATAAACCAGGTTGCCATAACGGTTGTGCAGATAGTTTTAAATAATTCACTTACATACTATGGGGCCTTATCCATATACGGAAAAGAAATACCTCTTGCGGCCTGCGGTATTGTAATGAAAACGAATGCCATTTTGTTATCTGTTATCATTGGAATATCCCAGGGAGTACAGCCGATTATAGGCTTTAACTTCGGTGCGGGGAAAAATGACCGTGTAAAAGAAGCGTATATTATGGCTATAAAATGGAATTTTGTAGTTTCTGTCATAGGATTCTGCCTGTTTCAATTTTTCCCGCAGTATATAATAGCCTTATTTGGAAACGGTGATGAGCTTTATTTTGAATTTGCTGTAATGTTTATGAGAACATTTTTATTTATGGTTATTGTAAACGGTGTGCAGGTGCTGTCGTCTAACTTCTTTACAGCCATAGGAAAGGCTATGAATGGTCTTCTGCTCTCATTGACAAGACAGGTATTCTTTTTAATACCTCTGCTTTTGATACTGCCTCTGTTTTTAGGTATTTTCGGGGTTCTGCTTGCAGGACCTATAGCTGATTTCATAGCATTTGTGGTATCAGCGGCGCTTGTACGCAGAGAATTCAAAAGACTAAGCAAGACTAAAACCCAGACTGTATAATAATTTCAGCAATGAGTTTATTAATGTATATATATGGAAATGTTATTAAGACATAAAAATATAAAAGCTTTTATTAAAATCATTATTTGTTCCTTAAAACCTTGAAAAAACGGGCTTTTTTTAAAAAAGTGCTTGCATTTACAGGGGCACAATGTTATACTCTATATGTAATTTATTGTATGTTGGGAGAAGAGTAGGTGAAAACCTACTCTTTGCTTTTGCCCGGAATATGTATAAAGGAGGTTGGAAAATGTCCGGATCATCAAATACGGAAAAGAAGTTAGACGCTATGCTCAGACCCACTGTTGAGGAAATGGGATACGAGATAGCCGATGTTGAATTTGTAAAGGAGGGACCTAACTGGTATCTCAGAGTTTTTGTAGATAAAGAAGGCGGTGTGAGCATTGACGACTGCGAGCTTATAAGCAAGGCTCTTGAAAAGATACTTGATGAGAACGATCCCATAGAACAGGCTTATTTCCTTGAGATAAGTTCTCCGGGTATCGACAGACCCCTTAAAAAGAAAGAGGATTTTATAAAGTTTAACGGTGAAATGGTTGATATCAAGCTCTATAAACCCGTTGAAGGATCAAAGGAGCATACCGGAAAACTTACAGACTACAGCGATGACGGAACGGTTACCATTGAGACAGAAGATAAGGTAATGTCGTTTGAGAAAAAAGATATAGCGAGTGTAAGACTTGCGGTAATATTCTAAAAAGGGAGGACTTGTAAAAAATGGATAGCGCCGAATTCATGGAGGCTTTAAGGGAAATCGTTAAAGAAAAAGGCATAGATGAGGAAGTAATTTACGAAGCTATAGAAACTTCACTTGTTTCAGCCTGCAAGAAAAATTTCGGAACATCTCAGAACATAAAGGTAGTTATGGACAGAGAAACTGGAAATATCGAAGTTTATGCTCAGAAGGACGTTGTTGAAGAAGTTGAGGACCCTATGCTTCAGATAAGTCTCGAGGAGGCAAAAAAGATAAACCCTGTTTATCAGATAGGTGATGTTGTTGACTTTGTTGTTACACCTAAGAACTTTGGACGTATATCTGCACAGACAGCTAAGCAGGTAGTTGTTCAGAAATTCAGAGAAGCTGAAAGAGAGATACTTTTCAACCAGTATATCTCAAAGGAAAAGGAACTTGTTATCGGTATCGTTCAGAGAATAGAGAAGAAAAACGTTATCGTTCAGCTTGGAAAAATAGATGCAATCCTTGCTCCCAATGAACAGATACCCGGCGAACAGTACAAGTTCATGGACAGAATAAAAGTATATGTTATCGAAGTAAAACAGACAACAAAGGGACCTCAGATTTATGTTTCAAGAACACACCCTGAGCTTGTAAAACGTCTGTTTGAACAGGAAGTTCCCGAAGTATTCGACGGAACTGTTGAAATAAAGAGCATTGCAAGAGAAGCAGGTTCAAGAACAAAGATAGCCGTATACTCAAAGGACCCTAACGTAGATGCAGTAGGTGCCTGCGTAGGACAGAACGGTTACAGAGTAAACGTTATCGTAAACGAACTCTGCGGCGAAAAAATCGATATCGTAAACTGGAGCGAAGATCCTAAAGAATTTATTGCTGCCGCACTCAGCCCTTCAAAGGTTCTTGCCGTTGCAATTAACCCTAATGAACAGAGTGCAAGAATAGTTGTTCCTGACCAGCAGCTTTCACTGGCCATCGGAAAAGAAGGACAGAATGCAAGACTTTCAGCTAAACTTACAGGCTGGAGAATAGATATAAAGAGCGAGTCACAGGCTAAGGAAATAGGCTTCATTACAGAGGACGGAGAATTCCCTGAGGAAGACCTTATTCAGGCTGAAAACGATATAGAGCTTGATGAGGAAGACCTCGATGATACAGAAGACCTTGCTTACGATGAACTTGATATCGAGGAAGACGAAGAATAAAAGACAGGAGGTACTAAATGAAACAGAGAAAAATTCCTTTAAGGAAATGTACCGGATGTCAGGAAATGAAAAATAAAAAGGAACTCATAAGAATCGTAAGAAGCGATGAAGGTGAGTTTTCAGTAGATACAACAGGAAAGAAGGCAGGCAGAGGGGCATATATATGTCCAAGTACGGAATGCCTTGAGAAAGCGAGAAAATCCAAAGGACTTGAGAGATCATTCAAATCTCAGGTGCCCGCTGAGGTATATGATAAGCTCAGAGAGGAGCTGGAACAGATAAATGGATAAGAAACTGCTTCAGTTTATGGGTCTCTGTCAGAGAGCAGGTAAGCTTGCATCCGGCGAGACGGGGGTTTTAAGCGCTATTAAGGACGGCAGTGCGGAACTTATTATCGTTGCGGAAAATGCTTCTGATAATACTAAGAAAAAGTTCGGTGACTCGGCCAGATTTTATAATAAAAAGATAGTGGTTTTTGGAGATAAATTTGAGATGGGAAATGCGATCGGAAAAGACGAGAGAGCTGTAATGGCTGTCAGAGATAAGGGATTCGCGGATAAGATCGAAAAAATGATCGCAGAATAATTACCATCTGTATGGAGGTGGCATATTTGGCTAAAAAACGTGTATATGAATTAGCTAAACAGTTAAATATAAGCAACAAAGAACTTATCGACAAGTTAAAGGACCTTGGCATAGAAGTTAATAACCATATGTCAACTGTTGATGAGGAAAATGCTGCGCTTGTGGAAGAACTTATTATGGGTGAGAAGGAAGAAGCAAAAGAGCCTAAAAAGGCTGAAACAAAGGCAGAAAACAAACCCGGTACAGATAATGCTCCCGAAAAGCGTAAGGAGGCTTCTAAAGAGGCTGCCGGCTTTCAGGAAAGAAACAAAGAAGAAAATAAACCCGCCAAAGAGCATAAAAACGAACAGCCCAAGAATGACAGAAACGATAAGAACAACAAAAACTTCAAGGCTGCAGAAGGCGGATTTGAAAAGAAAAACAAAAATAAGAAAAACAACTGGAACGGCCAGAATGATGCTCAGGGAGACCAGGGCGGAAACTTTGGCGGCAAAAATAAGAAGAACAACAAAAACAACAATAAGAACAACAATAAAAATAATAAGAATTTCAATAAACCCGCACCTGCACCCGCTCCTGAAGTTGTCGAAGAAGACGATGAGATAAAATTCATGGAGATACCCGAGAGCCTTACAGTTAAGGAACTCGCTGAGAAGCTTGGAAAATCAGGTGCTGAAATAGTTAAATGCCTTATGAAAAAAGGCATAATGGCAGCTATCAACCAGAGCGTTGATTTTGATACTGCTGTTTCGGTAGGGGAAGAATATAACGTAATATTTGAGCTTGAAAAGGAAAAAGATATATTTGAGGAAGCATTCAAGCAGGAAGAAGAAGACGAATCAATGCTTGAAAGCAGACCTCCCGTCGTAGTTGTAATGGGACACGTTGACCACGGTAAAACATCTCTCCTTGATGCCATAAGACACAGCCACATAACAAGCAGAGAAGCCGGCGGTATTACTCAGCACATCGGTGCCTATACAGTACAGATAAACGGAAGCCCTATTACATTCCTTGATACACCCGGTCATGAAGCATTCACAGCAATGCGTATGAGAGGTGCTCAGATAACAGATATCGCAGTACTTGTTGTAGCTGCTGACGACGGTGTTATGCCTCAGACAGTTGAAGCTATCAACCATGCTAAGGCTGCGGGAGTTGAAGTTATCGTTGCCATCAACAAGATGGATAAACCTTCAGCAAACCCTGACAGAGTAAAACAGGAGCTTGTTGAATACGGTCTTGTAGCAGAGGACTGGGGCGGAGAGACAATATGTGTTCCCGTTTCAGCGGCTACAAAAGAAGGTATAGATACACTTCTTGAAATGATAATCCTTACAGCCGAAATGAAAGAGCTTAAGGCTAACCCCAATAAGCCTGCAAGAGGAGCTATCATCGAGGCTCAGCTTGATAAAGGAAGAGGACCCGTTGCAACAGTACTTGTACAGGAAGGTACACTTAACATAGGTGACCCCATCGTTGCAGGTGCAGCTTACGGAAGAATCAGAGCCATGATGGACGATAAGGGAAGAAGAGTTAAAAAAGCAGGTCCTTCAAAGCCTGTTGAGATACTTGGTCTTTCAGAAGTTCCTGCTGCCGGAGATACATTCTACGTTGCAGCAAATGAAAAACAGGCTCGTCAGCTTGCGGAATCAGTAGTAGCTAAATCAAGAAAAGATATGCTTAAGGAAACACCTCAGAAAGTATCTCTTGATGACCTGTTTAGCCAGATACAGTCAGGAAATATGAAAGAACTTAACATCGTTGTTAAGGCAGACGTACAGGGTTCTGTTGAGGCTGTTAAGCAGAGTCTTGAAAAACTTTCAAATGAGGAAGTAAGAATAAGAATAATCCATGGCGGTGTTGGTGCCGTAACAGAATCAGACGTTATGCTCGCAACAGCTTCAAACGCCATCATCATTGGATTCAACGTACGTCCTGAACCTTCAGCAAAGGCATTTGCTGATGAGGAAAAGGTAGATATAAGACTTTACAGAGTTATCTACAATGCCATAGAGGATATCACAGCAGCTATGAAAGGTATGCTTGACCCCGTATATGAGGAAAAAGTTATCGGCCATGCTGAAGTGCGTCAGCTTTTCAAGGCATCAGGCGTTGGTACCATCGCAGGAAGCTATATACTGGACGGAAAATTCACAAGAAACGCAAAGGTTCGTCTGCTTCGTGACAACATAGTTGTTTATGAAGGAGAACTTGAATCCCTTAAGAGATTTAAGGACGACGTTAAAGAAGTTAATGCCGGATATGAATGCGGTCTTGTATTTAAAAAGTTCAATGACCTTAAAGAAGGCGATATAGCAGAAGCGTTCATAATGGTTGAAGTGCCCAGATAAAAATCGGCAGGGGATATTATGAAAAGAAACAACAGAATGACCAGAGTTAACGATGAGATAACAAAGGAACTGGCCAATATAATAAGAGGCGAACTTAAAGACCCCAGAATAGGCGTTATGACATCGGTGCTTAGAGTTGAGACCACACAGGATTTAAAATACTGCAAGGTCTATATAAGCGTGCTTGGCAACGATGATGAAAAAGCCGGAGTTATGAAGGGACTTAAAAGCGCTTCAGGATATATAAGACATCTTCTTGCGGAGAGAATAAATCTTCGTATTACACCGGAGCTTATGTTCAAACTTGATGACTCCGTTGAATATGGAATAAGAATGTCAAAACTTATTGAACAGATTAGCTCAGAGCCGCCCGTAGGGGAGGGAGAGCTTTATGAATAACAGCTTTGATGAAATAATCGAAGTTATAGAGGAAAGTAACAGCATAGCCGTTGCGGGACATACAAGTCCCGACGGCGACGCGGTTGCATCCTGCTGTGCCTTGGCCATGGCCCTTGAGAAAAAGGGCAAGAAAGTCAGTGTATTTCTTGAAGACATACCGGAAAAATTCAGTTCCATACCCTATTCGGAAAAAACTTTAAGAAATATTGAAAACGATGATTTTGACCTTTTTATATCCCTTGACTGCGGAGACGAGGCCAGACTTGGGGAGTTTTCAAAACTTATAAAAATGGTTTATACAATAAATATAGACCATCACGCAAGCAATACCTATTTCGGAAAACTGAATTTTGTAGATGCTGACGCTTCATCAACAAGCGAGCTTATATACAGGCTTCTTGATGGCTGGTGCAGTATGGATAAAAATATTGCCTATGCCATATATACAGGAATAATTTTTGATACAGGCTGTTTTAAGCATTCAAGCACAAGCCCCTTTACCATGAAAGCGGCAGGGGAGCTTATGACCTACAATATTCCCTTTACCGAGATACAGGAAAAACTTTTTTATTCACACACTTTTGTTGAAGCAAAGATGCTTGCGGAAGCGGTAAAAAATATGCGCCTTGAATGCGGCGGCAGACTTGCCGTTTCAAAGCTTTCCATTGAAGAAATGGAGAAAAACGGCGGAACTTCCAAGGACGCGGACGCAGTCGTATCCTATGTAAAGAATACCGACGGCGTTGATGCGGCAGTATTTTTCTATGAAAAGAAACCCGGAGAAATAAAGGCCAGTATGCGTTCCAACGAAGCCGTAAACGTATCCGAAATAGCCGTTAAATTTGGCGGCGGCGGCCATGTAAGAGCCAGCGGATGCACACTTTACGGTACGTTTGAAGAAGTAATGCCAAAGGTAGTTGACGAGCTTAAAAAAGCGCTGGAGGTATAAAATTGGACGGTATAATAAACGTATACAAAGAAAAAGGATATACTTCCCATGACGTTGTGGCCATAGTGAGAAAAACTCTCAATATAAAAAAGGTAGGCCACACAGGAACCCTTGACCCGGATGCGGAAGGAGTGCTTCCCGTATGTATAGGCCAGGCTACTAAGCTTGCCGATTATATTATGGCGGAAAGAAAAAGCTACAGAGCTGAAATAACCTTTGGAGCCGAAACCACAACCCAGGACGCATCAGGCGAGGTTGTGGAAAAATTTGATTATGAGTTTAATGAGGAAGCGCTTAGGGAAGCCGTAAAAAGCTTTATAGGAAAGCAGACTCAGCTGCCTCCCATGTATTCTGCCATAAAGGTGAATGGAAAGAAACTCTACGAGCTTGCCCGTGAAGGCAAAGAAATTGAGAGAAAAACAAGAAATATAGAAATTTTTGATATAAAGATAGTTGATATTATGCCTCCTGACAGGGCAATAATAGATGTTGACTGTTCTAAGGGAACCTATATAAGGTCTTTGTGCAGCGATATTGGAAAAAAACTTGGCTGGGGAGCGTATATGTCACAGCTGACAAGGACTGCCAGCGGCAATTTTCATATTGAAGATGCCATAAAGCTTGACGAGCTGAAAAAGATATGTGAAGACGGTAAAGCAGATACCGTAATCATATCGCCCGATAAAGCCCTTGGCGGCTATAAGAAGGCAACAGTAAGCCAGAAAGCTTCAAAGTATCTGTATAACGGCGGAAAAATCTACAGTAGATTTTTTAAGTTTAACGCCGAGCCCAAAGAAAATGAGCTGGTTTTAGGATATGATGAAAAAGGCAGTCTTGTCGGAATTTATACTTTCTTATATGATAAAGACAAAGAAAGCTTTTACATAAAGCCGGTACGTCTTATGTTGTAAGGAGATTTTGCAATGGAACATATAACAAACTGCGAAATTGAACAAAGCCGTCCTACGGCTGTTACGCTGGGGAATTTTGACGGTGTTCATATGGGCCACAGAAAGCTCATTGAGACCGCAAAGGAATACGCTGAAAAAGAAGGCCTCAAATCGGTTGTATTTACTTTCAAGCCTCATCCCATGTTTATTTTCGGCAATAGAGAAAATAACGCTCTTATAATGTCTCCTGAAGAAAAGGAGATTGCCATAAGTAAAATGGGCGTAGACACATATATCGAATATCCCTTTGACAGGGAGTTTGCGTCTATGGCTCCCGAGGACTTTGCCATTGATATAGTGTTCAATAAATTAAAATGCAAAGTGCTTGTTGTAGGATATGACTACAGATTTGGAAGCAAAAACAAGGGAGACTATAAACTCCTTGAGGAACTTGGCAGAAAATACGGCGTAAAGACCATATTCGTACCGAATGTTATTTATGACGGCGAAAGAGTAAGCAGTACAAAGATTAGAGAATGTCTTGTAAACAGAGATGTTGAAACGGCCAACAGACTTCTTACGGAGCCGTATTATATATACGGACGTGTTGCGGAAGGAAAGAAACTTGGCAGACAGCTTGGTTTCCCTACGGTGAATATACTTGCCCACGAGGACAAGCTTTTCCCGCCAAACGGAGTATACGCAACTGCCACGGTCTATGACGGAAATCTTTATTACGGAATGACAAACGTCGGATATAATCCCACTGTCAACGGAAAACATAAGACCGTTGAAACAAATCTGTTTGATTTTGATAAAGTCATATATGGTGAGCCCATACTCACATTCTTTTTCAAATGGCTTAGAGATGAGCGCAAATTTCCAAGCGTTGAAGCACTCAGAGACCGACTTGCCATTGATACGGTAAATGCGGCTGAATACTTTAAGTCTGAAGAGTACAAATATTGGAAAGAAAATTTTGAAAGCGCTTATAAAACTGTTGAAAAGTAAAATAATATATGATATACTTCAAGAGTTGATAAACCCTGGTTCAGCAGACGGAATCTCCAACCGCGGCTTAGCCTTGGGCGATATATAATTTTTTAGGAGGATATTTTAATGAAAGCAACAATCAACAAACAGGAAATTATCGAAAAATACGGAAGAACACCTAACGACACAGGTTCACCTGAAGTTCAGATTGCTCTTTTAACAGCAAGAATCGATCTTCTTACAGAGCATCTTAAAGAGCACAAGAAAGACCACCACTCAAGAAGAGGTCTTTTAAAGATGGTTGGTCAGAGAAGAGGCTTACTTGCATACCTTAAAGATAAGGATATCGAAAGATACCGTGCTATCATCAGTGAGTTAGGCTTAAGAAAGTAATTTTGATTTTTAATATTATTTACTCTCTTAAGAAAACAGGTTTTGCCTTGCGCCTTTGACGCATATCACAAACATTAAGATCCGGGCATACGGTTTCCTGTATGGCCGGATTTCTTTTAATTTTTTAAATTATGTCAACCCGAAGATGGATGTACTCACATAAATTATGACACCATAGAAATGCCGCCGAGGCTTCGACAGTATTTTTATGGTGTTACGGATAACACATCAGGGTTTATGTGAGTTACACAATATCTTCAAAAATAAATAAAAAAGGAGATTAATTATGTACAGAACATACTCTATGGAACTGGCCGGACGTAAGCTTTCCGTTGAAATCGGAAGAGTAGCCGAACAGGCAAACGGCGCTGCCCTTGTATTCTATGGCGATACTGTAGTACTTGTAACAGCAACAGCTTCCGACAAACCCAGAGACGGCATCGACTTCTTCCCTCTTTCAATCGATTATGAGGAAAGACTTTATTCAGTTGGAAAAATCCCCGGAGGATTCATAAAGAGAGAGGGCAGACCCAGTGAAAAGGCTATACTTACATCAAGATGTATAGACAGACCCCTTCGTCCTCTTTTCCCCAAGGATTACAGAAATGACGTTACCCTGAACAACATGGTAATGTCCGTAGATCCAGAGTGCCGCCCTGAGGTGGTTGGTATGATCGGTTCTGCACTTGTAACAACCATGTCAGATATCCCATTCGATGGCCCATGTGCCATGACTCAGATGGGTATGGTAGACGGTGAGTTCATCGTAAACCCATCCCAGAA
>OGYF01003410.1_pt1 | contig 10866 bp, 11 predicted proteins | sample 1576451 | NCBI WGS metagenome assembly OGYF01 (sample SAMEA3541505, study PRJEB24748) | human gut metagenome | biome: human gut; feature: human-associated habitat; material: faeces | place: China | collected 2012 | reverse complement strand
CTCAATGGGAGCGGGTAAAAGAGCTTGCACTTGGTCAAAAGAAACCTTCCCTCTTCAGAGGGGAGTTGTTTAGAAGTGTTGATACTCCCGCCTTAGAGTAGGTGCTGCCTTCAATTTTGCTAGAAACATAGGCATAGTCAATTGAACGCTCTTCCAGGATTCTCGGTCTGCCACACAATTCCTCTAAAGGATACTCTGAGGAAAGTTTATGCAAATCACTCGGTTCCTCAGCTGCAAAAAATGGAACTGGCTCCAACCGTGATGGATCATATTTGATCATTTGAGCTTCCAGACTTTTATTTATATCTTGCTGAAATAAGGCACACGACAAAGTAACAAATCAATGACTGTATATAGTGAGATTTTCTGTCACTGAGAACATGCATTTTTTGTTGCGAATTTAATCTATTTTGTATTCAGCTACTTGCTTTTTGAAGTTAATGAGGATCCTTTAAGAAATTTTACAGATGTAAAGGGAATGACCAACGCCAAGCGGTTCGTGAACCGACTCGATAGTAAGTCCTGCTTCATTAATAATGTTTTCCAATTCGTCAGAGGAGAAAAATTTCGAGTTCCCGTTGGCTAGGCAACTGAAATAAAGCGAGCTGCTTGCTACGCTTAACGTCGCTGCAGCGTTTCGCTGCTTATCGACGATTGGTTCCAAAATGGCGATAGGGCAAGCATACTTTTGCGATAACAGGCGGACACGCTTGAGAATACTGACGGCTTGCGAGTGGCTGAAACAATCCAAAAACTGACTCATCCAAATCAAATCAAGATCAGAATCAATGTGAAGTGAAGCTTCATCATCAAGCCAGTCGATTGGGTAATCATCAATCCGATCTTGAAGGGCGCTCAGTTCCGTGTTGGCTCGCATTAAGGTAATTTGTTCAGGCAAATCAACTAAACAGGCACGGGCTGTGTGCCAATTCGAGAGAGCTTTACGAATAAATCGTCCGGTGTTGCCGCCGATATCCAAAAAATATCGGATTTCTCTGTTCTTCAAAAGATTGATGGCAGCTTGGTAGGCACTGTCTGAGTGAAAGTGATCAAAGGCAAACCAGGCTTTCTGAACTTCTTCGGGCAAATCCTTTAAATGCGGGTAAATGGTGCTCCAAGAAGAATCAAATTCTTGAAGTCCACAGGGGTGACCGCTTTTTAAAGCTTCTTGGGTATGACTTAATGCTTTGTAATTGACACGATGAGCAAAATCAAAATTAACCTCAGTCATACGGTCATAAATTAAGCATTGACCAACCAAGCTTAAGCGGTACTTTTGATTTTCTTTTTTTATAACCTTAGCTGCAAGCAGAATATCGGTCAAAATTTTGACCGCATAAAGAGAAAGATCGCTTTTTTGCGCTAAGTCTTCAATATTAAGTCCCGTACCGCTTTGTCCCAACGCATCTAGTAAGCCGGTTTCTTTGGCAGTTGCCGTCGCCTGAAAAATAAATGGAGCAAAGGCAATTTTCTGAGCTTCTTCGTAAGCATTCAGAAGTTCTTTTTTGTGTTCATTCATGGTCATGGTCTAAGCTCCAAGGGATCTTTCAGAATGTCGCGGATATAACGGATAGTTGGTTTGTCCTCGCATCGGTGCAGGCAACATAGCATCACAGGTAGGGAATCCGTTTCTATCACTTCTTCAGTAAAGCCATAATTGCAGAGATTGTTATCACCCAGTTTGATCTGACACTCGTGACGGCACCAAAAGCGGTAAAAGTCTCGGGCTCTGTCAGAACTTTCCTTAATCGTTGTGATTGTTTGCTCATTGGCAAACCAATCGGCTAGTTGCAAGAAGTCTCTCTGAACCATCACTTCAGCATCGACCGCATGGGGGAAATGAGAAAAGGAGAGAGCGAAGTACCGACCGCTGTGGGTCAAACTCGTATAAAAACGACCGTATTCTGTTTCAATAGGGGGATGGGGTTGGCCTATCGGGAAATCATTCGGTTGCCCATTGGCCTTTAAGGCCGCTAAAACTCTTTTATAGAATAAACGCGAGTAAAGGTACTGAGAGGCTCTGACAGAGCGGCAGAAGTGTCGATAACGAGTAAGCTGCTGCGGCGAGAGGCGATTGATCAGACTCTCGCTGTCGTTTTCAAGGGCAAGCTCACAGAACCAGACAAGCATTTAGGCTCTAAAACGCTTAAAAATTAAAGAAGTGTTAATGCCGCCGAAAGCAAAGTTATTGCTCATAACAGCCTCGCACGAGATTTCTCTGCCTTCACCCATGATGTAGTCAAGCGAAGCGCAGTTCGGGTCTGGTTGGGTGAGATTGATTGTCGGAGCAAACCAGCCCTCACGCATCATTTCAATGCTCATCCATGCTTCGAGCGCGCCGCAGGCGCCCAGCGTGTGGCCCATGTAGCTTTTGAGCGTTGAAACCGGGGTCTTGTCACCGAATACAGTTGCGGTGGCAAGGCTTTCAGCCCTGTCTCCCGATAAGGTGGCCGTGCCGTGGGCGTTGATGTAACCGATATCTTCAGGTTTTAAGTTTGCATCGCGCAGCGCTTCTGCCATGACTTCGGCCATTTTGATGGAATCGGGGTTGGTGATGTGTTTGCCGTCAGAATTCGTGGAAAAACCGACAACTTCTGCATAAATCGGCGCGTTGCGCTCGAGGGCACTCTCAAGACTTTCCAGAATCAGTGTGCAGGCGCCTTCACCCAGAACCAGTCCATCCCTTTGCGCATCAAAGGGGCGGGGAGTCAGTTGGGGTTTGTCGTTAAATTGGGTCGAGGTGGCAAAAAGGGTGTCAAAAATAGCTGTGTTGGCAACCGAACATTCTTCGGCGCCCCCGGCGATCATTGCCCTTTGGTAGCCGTTTTTGATGGTTTCGTAGGCGTAGCCGATCGCCTGACTGCCGGAAGTGCAGGCACTGGTGGTCGTAATGACGCGACCGGTGATGGAGAAAAAGACGCCGATATTGACCGCGCACGTATGGGCCATAAACCGAACATAGGTTGTGGCGTTTAATTTGCGAGTTGTCTTTTCTACTCCAAGCGCCGCAATTTCCATAAGTGAATGCGGGTCGCCGGCGCAAGAGCCGTAGGCAATTCCCATGCCACCCTCATGAATCCAGTCGCAATCAATCAGTCCCGCATCTTCAAGCGCCCACTGGGTGGCGCAGCAGGCCATGAGGCTATTGCGCGACATGCTTCGCGTGGCCCTTCGTGTGAAGCGTTCACCTAATTCAAATGGGGAGGCAGGACAGGCCAATAGAGAATTTAGGCCATCCAATTGCTCCCAACCGGGCATAACCTGCACGGCATTGCGATAGCTTTTCAGTTTCGCCAGGACTGTGGGCCAGTCACATCCGAGAGGGCTGATGCCGGCCATACCGGTTACTACGACACGATGACTCATCCGTGCAGTCCTCCATCAATTTCAATAACCGATCGAGTGATGTAGGCGGCATCATCGGAAATCAAGAAGGCTACAGTTGCCGCCACTTCTTCGGGTTTGCCAACTCGTTTCATCGGTATAAAAGGCAAAGCCCGTTCAGTGACACTTTCATCAACCATATCGGTTTCAATCAAACCGGGAGCCACCGCGTTGACTGTAATTTTCCGGCTGGCTAACTCCAAAGCCAAGGCTTTGGCCGCTCCGATCAAACCGGCTTTAGCCGCCGAGTAATTCACCTGTCCGCGATTTCCCATAACCCCCGAAATCGAGGCGATAACCACAATGCGGCCACCGCGTCTCGTGTGCACCATCGGCATCACAAGTGGCTGAACCACGTTATAAAAACCATCAAGATTGGTTTTAAGCACCGAGTCCCAAGCCTGCGGTTCCATTCCCGCAAAGGTGACATCCCAAGAGATGCCGGCGTTGGCCACAATGCCCCAGTACATGCCGTTTTCTTCAATATCTTTTAAAAGTGCTTGACGAGCCGCTTCACGATCGCAAACATCAAAAGTCAAGGCACGGACATTGACTCCCAAAGCCTTAACATCGGCTAATGTTTGCTCAAGCGTCTGACTCGGGCTTTTGCCATGAAGGACGATATCGTAGCCATGGCCCGCCAGGCATAGGGCGCAAGCTCTGCCGATTCCTCTTGAAGACCCTGAGATAAAGACGGATTTGGATGGATGGATAGACATTTAATGTTCAGCCAAAAAAGTTTCCGGATTTTTCGGTTCAAATGCGTTTAGTGCCGCTTCGCCCAGAAGTTGCCCATCGGCGTAGACCTCACATTGAAATTGGGCAACGCCGTCGGTTTCGCTCACGTAAATGCGGTTTGCTTTACAGTAAAGTTCAGTCCCTACCGGGATTGAATCAGCGTGCAGCTTCATTTGCCGCGTGCCCAATAGAAAACCGACAGGGACTGGTAGGCCTTTTTTACGGGCGTTCCAACTAGTCCACATCGCCATTGTCTGAGCCATGTATTCCAATAAGACCCAACTGCCGACTCTTCCGTCTTGGGCAAAGAGATGATTTTCTTTAATCTGCGCGCAAGCCGTAATACGGTTGTCGTCGCCTTCAAGTGCACGATCTAAAAAGAGCATCCCTGCTCGATGGGGGAGCAATTCACTGGCTAAGAGGTCAATGGTCTGCATTGGTTTTCTTCTTAATGACGATGACAGCGTTGTTGCCGCCGAAAGCAAAGCTGTTGCACAAAACGCTTGTGACAGCACCTGTTGTTGCTTTCGCATTGAGCTTAATTGTAGCGATAAGCGGGTCGACATTGTCTTCGATAAGGTGTCCGGGAAACTTTTGTGCGTCAAGAGCCAAAAGGGCTGCGACCGCACAAAGCGCTCCGGCGCCCCCCAGGGTATGACCGGTTATCGTTTTGGTTGAGCAGACAGAAGCGTTGGGCATCAGATTGTGAATGGCTAAAGCTTCCATTTCATCGTTTTTGCGCGTGCCGGTGCCGTGAGCGCAAACAAAGTCAGGTGCCGCCATTTCACTCATTTGAAGCGCGTGTTTAATCGCTTTTTGAACGGCATTGGCGTTGGGATCGGGTGATGAAATGTGATAAGCGTCACTCGATTCTCCCCATCCGGCTAATTCATAGGGCGATGATTCTTTATCCAAAATGAAAAGAGCGCCGCCTTCGCCTAAATTGATTCCATCGCGATGTTCACCGAAAGGTTGAGTGAGGTCAGGGGAGACTGCGCCCAAGGATTCAAAACCTGCGATCGTAAAAAGACTCTTTGCATCCAAGCCACCGCAGACAGCCGCGTCAACCGCTCCGGACTGTATAAGACGCGCGGCGCTAATCATGGCCTTTGTCGAAGACGTGCAGGCCGTTGAAATGGTGTATACCGGTCCTTTCAGTTTAAAAATGGCTTTAAGGGCACGGGCCGGGTTGTATATTTCAAGGTCCGTGTCCCGATACGCGGGATCATTTTTGCCCTCAAAAAAGAATCTTTCCGTCTCGGTCATACCGGCAACGGAGGCTCCGATGACCAAAGCAACTCTGTCGGCCCCATATTTTTCAATTAGTTGATTGACGTTTTCAAGCAAAGGGGAGGCAAGAGAGGCGGCCAGGCGATTGCCGTGCCCCCATCGAAGAGTAGTGTCATTTAAAACGTGGGGAAAGCGCTCTTTAATCGTTTTTTCTGAAATCAGATAGCGCTCGTCAATCTGACCGAAGCGAATACGTTTTCCCGCAAAATCGTCAATCCATGGCAAAGGAAGTCTTTTATCAGCAAAAATTGCCTCACGGTAGCCGGCATTATCACCGGCTGTGCTTAAACTTGAAAATTGATGAATGTAAACCTTTGCCGTCATTTCAAGCTATTGGATTGAATCGTGAGCCGATAGTGGTGAAGGTGATTTTCAAAAATAACTTCCCCATTGGCAGATAACGGTGCTGCGCCTTTACGATACTCGATGGAGATAATCGGGTTTTCTTCTCCGGGTGCGTAGATTAATCGTGTTTGCTCGTTCTCGATCAAAATCCAGTCATTCAATTGAGTTTTGAGATCGCGACTAGGCCAATAAGCCAAGGCAATGTCGCGAACCATGTATTGCGCTTCAAGTACTTCAGGTAAATGCTCACTTCTTTCTTCGGTGATCACCATTCCGTCAAAATCAATGTTCCAGACCTTCATACCCATGGCCATAACGGCGATTTTCATGCCTTTTTTATCGGCGGTGATCATGGCCTCAAAATCATTCGTTTTCGACTCGGCGTTATAGCGATCAGCTTCAACGTGGATGTGTTGATAGGCGTTGAAGGACTGCGTTAAGTTGGAACAGGTTGGCAACACCGTAGGGATGATAATGGCTTCTTCAACTGTGGAAGTATTGGACTGCCACAGAGAGCAGGCCGAAAGGCTGAAAGCCAGGGTTGCGCAGCATAGCCCTTTAACGAGACGATGTTTCATCACAATGGGTAACCTTTCTGAAAGCCGGTGTCAGACACCAGATAAAGAATTCTCCGATCATTATGCACAAACCGAAGCTTTTAAGGGCGGGTGTGCTTGAAAAGGCGAGAAGACCGAACGAAAGCAGGGTGGTGAGAACGGCAAAAGTCACCGCCGCCACGGTTCGGCTATTGCCTTGGGGATTAGCGGTGAGAAAGATTCCGTAGTCAAGTCCAAGCCCTAAAAGTAAGACACAGGCAAGTAAAGAGAATAGGGAGAGGCCGTAGCCCAATAGTCCCAACATGGCCATGGTCAGGGCTATCCCGCAAAGGCAGGGGCAATAGGCGCGCCAGGCCTGGTTTTTAAAGCGAATCGTAAGCAAGATGACGGTACCAAAGGCGGCCGCAGCCAACAACCAAGCGATCCGATCGCAGTATCGAGCCAAAAGATCAGAAATCTGTTGTGGATAGTTTTTAAAGTAAACACCGTCTGTGGACTCTTCGAGCGCCTTGATCCGATCAAGATTGTCTTTATGAATACCGGTAATTAAAACCAAAGCGCTTGCTTTATCTTCGGTTAGGCGCATGGGAGGCAAGATGTTGAGACTTTCTGCAATCTTAAGCCGTTCGTTTAATGACTTTGACGGCAGTTCGCAGGACAGGGGCGCTCCCAAAAAGCTATTGAAAAGGTCGCTTACGGAAAGGCACCTTGAACGGTAAGTTTCGCGCACTTGCTCGGCACGTTTTTCGGACATCATCCAATCGGCCGCGCTGATTAATCGGATCTCGTTGTCGTTGAGTTGATTGAAGCGTTCGATAAGGCGTTCTTCTTTTTGCAGCAATTCTTCTGGATTCTCGGCTTCAATCAAAAAGTATTGAGACAGCGAAGGCGTATTCATCACTTTGCTTAAAGCGGCAGCCTCTGTGAGTAAGTCTTGAGGGGGATTATTTAGATCATAAAGCGACGTTTTTAAATCAAGTTTCAGGTAGCCTGCGGTACAGAGGACAATAAAGAAGCCAACCATGACCGCGAGGGTTCGCTTATTGATCGTTTCAAAGGCCGGAAGCGACAGGAGTCTAACGGCCAGTTTTTGCAGTCTCCTTCTGTAAGGAAACGATCCCGATGCAAGCAGGGGGAGCCACAGCACAACGGCAGCGTAGGCCGAAGCGACACCGGTTACGCAAAAAACAGCAATTTGTGTGAGTCCCGGGAAGGGAGTGGTTGCCATCAAAGCAAAACCAAGGGCTGTTGACAGTAGGGCAAGCGTAAGACTGGGAAGAAGCTTTCTCAAGGACTCTTCTGCGGAGTTGTTTTGTCCAAGACGTGTACAGAGGTAATGCGCAGAATAGTCGACTGTGATACCAATTAAAGTGGTGCCGAAAACAAGAGTAATTAAGTGAATCTTGCCCAAAATGAGCACTGTGGCGGCAACGGCCAACAAAAAGGCCTGAGCGCTGACGGCAAGAATTAATAAAAGCGCCTTGAGGTTGCCGAACCAAAACCAGGCGATGGCAATGATGCCCAGAGTGGATAGAAGTCCAAGATAGGCGAGTTCATTTTGAGCTTCAACGGCCGCCGCGGCAGAAAAAAGGGGAAGGCCTGAGACAATAAGAGAGGCTTGGCAATTCTGTTTGAGTGAATCTTTGAGTTCATCAATCGCTTCAAAGACAGCGGAGCCCTGCTGCATGATTTTTTCACTGTCAAGACGGAAAAAATACAGGGCATATGGGGTATTTTCATGCTCAGTCAAAAGAACGCCGTCTTTAAAATGCACATGCCATTGATTGAGCCGTTCTCTAATCCACGTACTTTGCACCCCCAATGGGTCCTCGGAAAAGGAAAAAATGGATGCATCAATGGGCGAGGCGGCATTGGCTGCAACGTGCTCAAAAAGCGTTTGCTGGTTTGTACTGGAGAGTTCTTTTTGGCTTTGAGACGTAACTTGTCCTTGAGCTAAAGCACGAATTTGATCGAGCAACGGCAAGCCTACGGCAGTTTCTTCAAGCTTTTCAAATAGCGCTGTCCGTTTACCCCAGGCGTCAACGACACCGTGAACGGAATTTAGGGTTTCTTCACTTTCGTTTGGCAGAGCGATAGCCAATGTGACGGTATCTTTATGTTCTTTCGAGAGGGCTTGTTGAAGCCACTTTTCATCAGCGCTGACAACTTGGTTTTCCGGCAGCAAGTCCAATAAATCAAAGTCAGGGCGGTTGTTCTGAGCCCATAGACAGACGTAAAGCAACGAAACGAGAACCAAAATGGCCCAGGCAAGCGCCGCCCAAAATCGCTTTGCCCGACTCATAGCGGCTCCAATCGGTCGGGCCACCGGGTTAATTTTTCCTGTTTGGATAACTGAAGACGGGTTGTTTCATTTTGCCGATTGACCATTTTTATGCTCTCGGGAGAGGCGGCGCCCGTGATTTCCATGGTCTTAAAAACGGTGGCTAACGCGGACGTTTTTTTAGGCACAAGCGTCATTGTCCAGTGCGCAGACGATCCCTTAAGGAGAATGTCAAAATCTTTATCCAAGCGCTCAGTTTGAGCACTAAAAAGTGACAACATGAGGGCATTGACTGTTTTGAGATAGGGGATATCCTGGGCGGAAATAACCTGAGCACCATGTTTATTGACACTCTTGATGCCTTTTTCAGAAAAGATCATGGTATTGGCAAAGGGCTTGAGCGTTTCCCAAACGATGCCTTTTTTCAGATCTAAAAAGTACACCCCTTCGGTTCGCATAGGTTTCGGAAAACCGGCTAGCTCTCGCTCTTGAACGAAGTGACCGGTTGACAATTGCGCGCTGCCCAAACTTTTGGAAAGGGTTTGAAGATCAAAAGCCAAAGTCTCGGCGCTAAATATGACGGTGCCGAGAGCAGCCACTAAAGAGCCTTTGAGAACGCTTTTGATCATGACACACCCCAAAATCGATAAAAATTGAACCAATCAAAGGGACTTTCTTTTAAGCCGTGCTCAAGTTCCAACGCGTATTGCTGCATTAAGCGTTGGCATTCTTGATTGCGTTTCCCTCTTGGCAATCTTACCTGATCGGCGAGTTTGGCAAATCGGACTCGGTAACGATTCTGTCCCTTTAGGTCGCCTAGGGCAGAAGTTTCTTCGCGCCAACAGGTCATGGAGAGAAGCGGCAGTCCGAGCATATGGGCAAGGATCGCGCCCCCCGTGGGTAAATGAGCCTCTGAACCTAAAAAAGAGACAGGGACAACGGCTTTTGAATGAATCGGAATTCTGTCGCCGGCAATGAAAATGAAGTAACCCTCTTGGCACTTTTCTTCAAGTTTCATAATGCTTGCAGGGTTCAGTTCGGTTACTTCCCAAAATTCTATGTGACCGAGCGCACTTGAGTGTTCCACCAATCGTGTGTATTGAGCCGTGTTGGCGCTGTGCACTAAGGCGATGCTTGGAATTTTATAAAGTGAACCGTGGTGCATAAGGGCTTCCACACAGCCCATGTGTGAGGTAAGAACAACGGCGCCTTTTCCTTGAGCCAAGAGGCTACTCATAAGCGCTTCATTTTCTACAGAGAGATTTTCAGTGGTTTGCTCAGACCAAATCGCCAGCATTTTGTCGAGAATGGTCTCGGCAAAATAAAACATGTGGCAAAGACTGGTGAAAGTCCCCGGTCGGCGGTTCAGAAAACCGGCCGTATAAGCTTTTTGCAGGTAATCGTTACTCGCTTGCCGCGCCTTCTTATCCGAAATCCAAATGCAAAAGACGACCGGAGCCAGCGCAAATCGGAAGGGAAGCTTACCGAAAAGCCTGTGCAGGTGAAAGAGGATTTTGATACCGAGCACAGAGGTATGTTCAACTTTATTGGCCCAGTGTTCTTTTGCGTTACGCATGAAAATGTCTGCCTAATAGTGTCGGCAGTCTCACGAGCATGCCGAAAAAGTTTCTCGCATGCATTTTACTGAGATACCAGTTTTCTATCGGCCTGAAGTGGCTGATGCCGTCGGCGGGGTAGGCTATTTTGACGGGCAAATTGATGTATTCGATTCCTTGCCAGTAAAGCTGAACCAAAATATCGCAGTCAAAATCCATCCTTTTACCGATAGTGGGATTGGTTGATAGCCATCGGGCGACACTATCCATCGGATAAATTCTGAAACCGCACAGACAATCGCGGTAGGCTCTCGACAGGGTATTGATCATTACCCAAAAATCGGTAATGAGCCGCCCCCATTTTCGCGAAAGCGGAACCGATTCATCATAGATCGGATAGCCACAGACGAGCGCCTGGGGGTGTTTATTAGAGGAATCTAAAAATTCACTGATGGCCGCAGCATCTTGTTGCCCGTCAGCATCCAGTTGAAAAACGTGGGTATATTGACGGTCAATCGCCCATTGAAAGCCCGCTAACACCGCTCCTCCTTTGCCGGAATTAACCGGTAGAGTGAGAACATTGACGCGTTTTGACAGCAAGGCAGCCTTGGCTATCTTTTCTTTGGTTTGGGCGTTACTGCCATCGTCGACAATCAAAATGTCGCCTTCATGCGGCAGGCAAGACTGAACGACCGAGCCGATTGTATCGGGGGGG
>OGYF01003403.1_pt1 | contig 10886 bp, 5 predicted proteins | sample 1576451 | NCBI WGS metagenome assembly OGYF01 (sample SAMEA3541505, study PRJEB24748) | human gut metagenome | biome: human gut; feature: human-associated habitat; material: faeces | place: China | collected 2012 | reverse complement strand
TAATAAGCCCTTATAGGGCTAGTACAAACCACCGGCTAAGCCGGTGGTTTTGATTGTTCATAAAAGAGCTATATGATAAAATTTATAGTATTAGAGGATAATGGAGGAAAAAGAAAATGGTCGATACAAAAAAAGAGCAGGAACGTGATGAATTGCATCGGGCAATATGGGCAATAGCAGATGAATTAAGAGGTGCTGTTGATGGATGGGACTTTAAAAACTATGTTCTTGGGACAATGTTTTATCGTTATATCTCTGAAAATTTATGCAATTATATAAATAGTGGTGAAATTGAAGCGGGAAATACAGATTTTGATTATGCAAAAATGTCAGATGAGGAAGCAGAAGAAGCGAGAGAAGGATTAGTGGAAGAAAAAGGATTTTTTATTCTTCCAAGTGAATTATTCTGTAATGTTCGTTCTAAGGCAGCAGATGATGAAAATTTAAATGAAACATTAGAACAGGTATTCCGCAATATTGAAGAATCAGCCAAGGGAAGTGAATCAGAAAGTGATTTTGAAGGCTTGTTTGACGATTATGATGTGAATAATAACAAATTAGGGTCAACAGTAGCAAAAAGAAATGAAAAGTTAGTAAAGTTATTAAATGGTGTAGGTGAAATGAATCTTGGAGATGTAAAAGAACATTCTATAGATACATTTGGAGATGCCTATGAATATTTAATGACAATGTATGCATCCAATGCAGGAAAATCAGGTGGAGAATTTTTTACACCAGCAGATGTTTCAGAATTATTAACAAGGCTTGGAACTGTAGGGAAAACAGAAATTAATAAAGTATATGATCCAGCATGCGGAAGTGGATCATTACTATTAAAAGCAGAGAAAGTTCTTGGAAAAGAAGCAATTAGAAATGGATTCTATGGACAAGAAATTAACATTACGACATACAACTTATGTCGAATCAATATGTTTTTACATGATATAGAATTTGATAAATTTAATATTGCTTGCGAGGACACACTAACAAGCCCTCAACATTGGGATGATGAACCATTCGAATTGATTGTTTCCAATCCACCATATTCAATTAAATGGGCAGGGAAAGATGATTCACTGTTGATTAATGATCCTCGTTTTGCACCAGCTGGGGTTTTGGCACCAAAAGGAAAAGCAGATATGGCTTTTATTATGCATAGTTTATCATGGCTGGCAGCAAATGGAACAGCAGCGATTGTTTGTTTTCCAGGAATTATGTATCGTGGCGGAGCAGAACAGAAGATTCGAAAATATTTGGTGGAAAATAATTATGTAGATTGTATTATTCAGTTGCCAGGTAATTTGTTTTTTGGAACTTCCATTGCAACCTGTATTATGGTCATGAAGAAAAATAAGACAGATAATGATGTATTATTTATTGATGCGACAAAGGAATGTATCAAAGTTACAAATAATAATAAATTGACAGAAGAAAATATTGATCGGATTGTAAGTGTCTTTACAAAGCGAGAAGAAGTAAAACATTTGGCATATGTAGCAGCATGTGAGGAAATAGCTGAGAATGATTATAATTTATCAGTGTCTACATATGTTGAACCTGAAGATACGAGAGAAAAAATAGATATTGTGAAATTGAATGCAGAAATTAAAGAAATAGTAGTTCGTGAACAGGTACTTCGTGATGAAATTGATAAAATCATTGCAGAAATCGAGGTGGATGCATGAGTAGGTTAGATGAACTAATTGCAAAATTTTGTCCTAATGGTGTGAAGTATAGAGAATTAAAGGATATATTGATAATCAAAAATGGTAAAGATTATAAGAATCTTACAGAAGGTAAATATCCTGTATATGGCTCAGGTGGAATTATGACATATGTGTCAAGTTATGTATATGACAAACCATCCGTATTGATTCCAAGAAAAGGATCTATTGATAAATTATATTATGTGGAAGAACCATTTTGGAATGTGGATACAATATTTTATACAGAAATTGATGAAGAAAAAGTGATTCCAAGATATGTATATTTTTGTTTGCAGAAAGAACATTTAGAACAATATAATACGGCTGGTGGTGTACCAAGTTTAACGCAAAAGGTGCTTAATAGGGTTAAGTTGCCTGTACCTCCTCTGGAGGTACAACGTGAAATAGTCCATATTTTGGACTCTTTCACGTTACTTACAGCCGAGCTTACAGCCGAGCTTACAGCCGAGCTTACAGCTCGAAGGAAACAGTATGAATTTTATAGAAATAAATTACTTTCTCAAAATAAAAAATATGCAATGAAACCACTTTCTGAATTAGGAGAATGGTCAGGAGGAAAAACACCTTCTACGGCAGAAAGAAAATTTTGGGAAGATGGTGTCATACCATGGATTTCATCAAAAGATATGAAAGTTTCAACATTAGAAGATACGCAAAATCATATTACACAAAAAGCAGTAAAAGAAGCATCTATGAAAGTTTATCCGCCTAATAGTATTGCAATAGTGACACGTTCTGGAATTTTAAAGCATACATTTCCAGTTGCATATGTGCCTTTTGAAACAACGGTAAATCAAGATATTAAAATTCTTGTTGTAAATCATGAGATTCTGCCAAGATATGCTTTTCATGTGATACAAGGTAAAGGAAAAGATATTTTATTAAAAACAAAAAAACAGGGCGGAACAGTAGATTCTTTAGATTTTCAAAAAGTATTAGCATATAAGGTTCCTGTTCCACCTAAGGATATACAAAAAAGATTAGTTAAAGTATTAGATAATTTTGAATCTATTTGTAATGATCTAAATATAGGTTTACCAGCTGAAATCAAAGCAAGACAAAAACAATATGAATATTATCGCGATTTACTCTTGACATTCGCAGAAAAAGGTAACACGATTGTGACAGACAGACAGACAGACAGACAGACAGACAGACAGACAGAGCTGAATGTAATTAAACTTTTACAATATGTTTTTGGATATGCTGTTGTAAAATTAGATGATATCGTTGATTTCAGAAATGGAAAAGGACACGAAAAAAATATTATTGACAACGGAAAATATATTGTTGTAAATTCCAAATTTGTATCTACAAATGGAGAAGTAAAAAAATATTCAGATCAACAGATTTGTCCATTGTATAAAAATGATATTCTTATGGTCATGAGTGATTTACCAAATGGGCGTGCATTAGCAAAATGTTATTTGGTAGAGGAAAATGACAAGTATACATTAAATCAACGAATTGGAGCTTTTACTGTAAATAGAACACATTTAATAAGTACCAAATATTTGTATTATGTTTTAAATCGAAACAGACAACTTTTAAGATACGATAATGGAGCAGATCAAACAAACTTGCGAAAAAATGATATTTTAAATATTTCAATAGCTATTCCAACAATAGAGGAACAACAAAAGATTACAGATATTTTAGATCGTTTTGACAGCATTTGTAATGATTTATCCATAGGACTTCCGGCTGAAATAGAAGCACGTAAAAAACAATATGAATATTATCGAGATAAACTGCTAACCTTTAAAGAATTGCAAAAGTAAGGAGATGAGTATGTGCCATATTTTAATATTGTAGCTGAAACATCAGAAAATACGGTTGTTACAGAATATGAACCAGTTAAAAAACGTTCGGACAGTTATCAAAGTGAGGCTGAACTGGAACAAGAATTTATTCGAATGTTATGTGAACAAGGATATGAATATTTATCAATTCATACAGAAAATGACTTGATTTTAAATCTTCGTAATAAACTAGAGGAATTAAATGATTATCATTTTTCTGATACAGAATGGCAGCAGTTTTTCAAAGATAATATTGCGAATCCAAATGAGCATATTGTAGAGAAAACACGTAAGATTCAAGAAGATAATGTTCAAGTGTTGATTCGCGATAATGGTTCAACTAAAAATATAATGCTCATAGATAAAACAAATATCCACAATAATAAGCTGCAGGTTATAAACCAGTATAAGATTGGAATGGAAGAAGGAGCCAAACATAATAACCGATATGATGTAACAATTTTAGTAAATGGATTTCCATTGATTCATATTGAACTAAAGCGAAGAGGCGTAAAAATTAGAGAGGCATTTAATCAGATCAATCGTTATCAGAGAGAATCTTTTGGAGCTGGAAGTGGATTATATGAGTATGTTCAGATTTTTGTGATTTCTAATGGTACAAATACAAAATATTATTCGAATAGTACAAGACAGAATGCACAAAAAGAACAAGAAAAAAGAGGTGCAAGCAGAACCAAAACTAGCAATAGTTTTGAGTTTACATGTTTTTGGGCGGATGCTAATAATCGGGTGATTACGGATCTTGTTGATTTTACGAAAACATTCTTTGCAAAACATACAATTTTAAATATCCTTACAAAATATTGTATTTTTACATCCGAAAATATGTTAATGGTAATGCGTCCATATCAGATTACAGCAACGGAACGCATCCTTAATCGTATTGAAATAGCGAATAATTATAAAAAATATGGAAGTATAGAAGGCGGTGGATACATTTGGCATACAACAGGATCAGGTAAAACATTAACATCATTTAAAACTTCTCAATTAGCAAGTAAATTAGATTTCATAGATAAAGTATTATTTGTAGTTGATAGAAAAGACTTAGACTATCAAACAATGAAAGAGTACGATAGATTTAAAGAGGGAGCAGCTAACTCTAATACTTCAACAAAAGTATTAGAAGAACAATTAAATGATCCTAATGCTAAGATAATAATAACTACAATTCAAAAGTTATCTCAATTCATCAAAAAGAATGAGAATAGTGATGTATTTAATAAGCATGTAGTATTTATATTTGACGAATGTCATAGATCTCAATTTGGAGATATGCATAAAGCAATTATTAAGAAATTTAATAAATACTATTTATTTGGATTTACTGGAACACCAATATTCCCAGAGAATGCTAGAACAATAAAAGGTATATCAGAAACAACAGAACAAATCTTTGGAGAAAGATTACATACTTATACAATAGTAAATGCTATAGCAGATAAAAATGTATTACCATTTAGATATGAATATATTGGTAGAGTGGATATATCAGATGATGTAAAAGATGAAAAAGTATATAACATAGATGAAGAAAAATTATTTGATAATCAAATTCGTATTAGTTTAATTACAAATTATATAATAGATCATTTTAGTACAAAAACGAAAACATCAGAAAGCTATGTTTACTCAACGTTAGATAACGTCATAGATGTAGCCAAAAAACACAATACAGAAGAAATTAAATCTAAGAAGAGTATTAATGGTTTCAATTCAATATTCGCTGTATCAAGCATTAAAATGGCTAAAGAGTATTATGCTGAATTTAAGAAAGAATTAGCTCTTAAGAATAGTAATCTTAAAGTAGCATTAATATATTCATATGGTGTTAATGGAGAAGACGGAGTAATTGATGAAAATTCTGAATCAACTGAAGCATTAAGCACCGATGATAGAACATTCTTAGAAAATGCTATTAAAGATTATAATAATGTGTTTGGAACCAGTTATGATACTTCATCAGAAAGATTCCAAAATTACTATAAAGATGTATCGCTAAGGATGAAGAATAGAGAAATAGATATATTAATCGTAGCAAACATGTTCTTAACAGGATTTGATGCTAAGACATTAAATACATTATGGGTTGATAAGAACCTTAAATGGCATGGCCTTATACAAGCTTTCTCTAGAACTAATAGAATCTTAAATAGTGTTAAGACATATGGAAATATTGTCTCATTTAGAAATTTAGAAGATAGACTAAATGAAGCATTAGCTAAGTTTGGTGATGAAAATGCACACGGTGTTGTATTGTTAAAACCATATAAAGATTATTACTATGGATATGAAGATGATAATGGCAAAACATTTGAAGGATATAAATCGTTAGTTGAAAAACTAACTTCAAAGTTTGCACCTGGAGAATTAATGCAAAGTGAAGCAGAACAAAAAGAGTTTATAAAACTATATGGCGCAATATTAAAGGTAACTAACATATTATCTTCATTTGATGAATTTAAAGATGAAGAATTAATTAGTGAAAGAGATAAACAAGATTATCATAGTATTTATATTGAACTTTATAACGAATTTAGAAATAGGACAAAGCAAGAGAAAACTGATGTTACAGAAGATGTAGTATTTGAAATGGAGTTAATTAAATCAATTGAAGTTAATATAGACTATATCTTAACATTAGTTAAAAAATATCACGATTCTAATATGGAAGATAAAGAAATATTAGTAAGTATTCAAAAAGCTATTATGGCAAGTCCAGATTTAAGAAATAAAAAAGATTTAATTATGGCATTCATTGATTCTTTAGATCAAGATTCAAACGTATATGCTGATTTTGAATCATTCATGAATAGTAAGAAAAAAGAAGAATTAGATAAAATAATAGCCGAAGAAGGTCTAAACAAAGACGAAACATATAATTTTATTCAAAGGTCATTTGATAAAGGTAGAGTAGAAACAAACGGAGTAGAGGTATCTAACATATTACCTCCAATGAATATGTTCACTCCTAATAATGAACGTCAAGAAAAGAAAAATAAAGTAATTGATAAACTATTAGAATTCTTTGATAAATTCTTTAGTATTACAAGTAAGTAAAGAGAGGTAAAAATATGGGAAAATGGGAAATGTCTAAGTACACTGTAGAACAACTAAATAATGATTATAAAAGTGGAAGAATTACAGTGCCAAAATATCAAAGAGGGGCAGTATGGAATAAAAAACAAAAGGAAAAATTGATAGATTCAATGAATAAAGGCTATCCTTTTGGCTCAATTCTTTTATACCAAAATGATGGCAAAAGACAAATTATTGATGGATTACAAAGATCAACTACAATTATTGAATTTGTTAAGAATCCGGCAAGATATTTTACTGATGATAATATCAATGATGAAATAGTTAATAAAATAATTGATTCTTTGGGAGTAGTTGGGCCTAGAAGTGAAATTGAAGAAAAATTAATATCTATAATTAAAAATTGGGTTTCTGACAATCATCACACAATGCAAGATGTTCAGAGAATGCAATATGGTGATTTGGTTGATGAAATTATCGATGAATGGCCTACTGCAATATCTTCAAAAAATAGTATTAAAGAGATGGTTAAAGAAATGTTTAATACATTTCAAGATGTATGCAACAATATTGCAAACATGCCTATTCCAGCATTAGTTTATGAAGGCGATGAATCATTATTACCTGAAATTTTTGAAAGAATAAACTCACAGGGAGCTAAATTAACAAAACAACAAATATATTCTGCAACATGGGCACATGATGTAGTAAAATTATCTGATTCTAAATTTGATGAAATAATTACAAACAATAGGGATAGATATGAAAACATGTTAGACGATAATATGGAACTAGAAGATTATAATCCTATTGAGTTAAATAGAGAAAAAGAAGTAAACATTTTTGAATTAGTATTTGGATTTGGAAAAATGATTAGTCATAAATACCCATATTTATTTAATTATGATCCTGATGATAAAACTAAAGTTGAGAGTGTTGGATTTAATTTAGTTAATGCTTGTTTAGTTCAAAGAACTTCTAATATGGCACAATTAAATAAAAATATTAAATTATTAATTGGATTAGATACTGCTTCAATAGAAAAGTTTTTGTCTAAAATCATTGAAGCTATTGATTACGTTGATAAAAGGCTCGGAGCTGGTACAAAGTTTAAGGGGAATACAAGATCCGATTCCAAGATCTATCCGCTACATACAGAATTACAAATAGTTTCAATAATTGCTACTGTATTTATCTCAAGGCATGCAACTTTTGAAGTTAATGAAAAAGGAGATATTCAAAATTTAATAATTGATACAAGCAATTATAATCAAAAATGGGCACAAATGAAAGATAGATTTAATAAGAATATTATGAGGATTTATGCTATTGACATTTTAGGCCAAAAGTGGAGGGGATCAGGAGATAAAAAACTTGATAATATTATTTTAGAGAACTATTATTATGATAGGGATGTAACTTGGAAAGAATTTGAGCAGGTTCTTGATGTATATTATTCAACAATGAATTCTGAAAGAAATGAAAGAAAACAAGTTGCTTCACCTAAAGAACCAGAAAAGCTTATTCTAAATTTAATTTATTCTAAAATATTTAGCGCAAATGATCAAAATGATAATTCAAACTTTGACATTGAACATTTATCCCCTAAGAATCTTATGAAAGAAAAAATTTCTACATACAGTGATGACTTTAGATTACCTATTAGTTCAATCGGTAATTTATGTCTACTACCAGAATATGATAATAGAGTAAAGAAAGATAAAACTATTTATCAAGATGAATACTATTTATCAACAATTGATAATATCAAAGAAGTAGAGGAAAAATATACTTTTACTATTAAGAGTGATTTAGCTTGGTTAGATGAAGATCTTACAGAAGACCAATTTAGGAATGCATATTTATCTTTCTTAGATAAAAGATATAAAAAGATGAAAGAAAAAATACAAAACAATCTTTTTCAATAATAAAAGCTCAGGCAACTGTCTTTTTTAGGTACAATTTAGGTACAAAAATACTAAAAAACCACGGAAAATGACGGTTTATACCAATATAAAAAGGCCCGTATTTAAAGGGTTTAACACAAATTGGTCTCTTCTAACTGAAGAGAGCAGGCCCCCCTGAAGGAGCCTTATGGCTCCACTTTTTGTTTGATTTATAAGTTTTTTATAAATTTGATAGAACACTACCAATTATCAAAAATCAAATTGATGGTTTATATAAGTTTAATATAATTTATAGGGAAGACTTTTCATAAAAACTTTTTCTAATTAGTCAATAAAATTTAGAACATTTGCATAATCTTTTTGATAGCAATTACAGTAAAAAAGAGTAAAAATAATTAATTAATAAAAAATAGGTAAAAATTGATAAAAATAAATTTTACTTATTTTTTTCTTCTCAAACATTTATATTTTAAAGCACGACAAAAAGACACCATGTAAAGTGTAAAAAAAAATAATAAAAAGTAGTGATTTCAAAGAACAATTATAAATTTCTTGACAAACAAATTTAAATGTTTTAAGATAAATACATATTTGTTAGGTTTAAAAGAGTAATTATTTGGTTCTTTTAAGAGAGTTAGTGGAAGGTGCAAACTAATAAGAGCGTGTAATGAAGACAGTAAACTGTATAACAAACGGAGTGATTCGTTAAAAACTAATAAGTGCATAACTCTATGAAATAAGGTGGTACCGCTTGATTATCAAGTCCTTATAGATTAGAGTTTTTTTATAAGGAGGAATATGAAAAATTTATATGTTAGTACTTTAAAAGAAAAATTAAATGAGGAAATTGAATTTCAAGGTTTTGTTGATAAAATAAGAAATTTACAGTATGTTATGTTTATTATTTTAAGAGATAAAACAGGTAAGGTTCAAGTAACAATTGAAAAAAATGATGCTAATAAAGAATTACTTGCTAGTATTTCTAATTTAACAGTTGAAAGTACTGTTAAAGTTTTTGGGCGTTTACTAGAGAGTCCTAATGTAAAATTAAATGGTATGGAAATTATTCCTAAAAGAATTGTAATTACTAGTTTATCAAAACAGGAATTACCATTCGATTATAAAAGTCGTGATAATTCATTAAGAGAAACAAGGCTTGATTATCGTTTCTTAGATTTAAGACGTGATGAAAATAGATTATTATTTGCATGCCAAACCTTTATTGAAGCTAAGATGCGTGAGTATTGGATTCAAAATGATTTCATGGAAATTCATACACCAAAAATTACAGCAAAAGCTGCTGAAAGTGGTGCAGAAACGTTTAAATTAGATTATTTTGGTCAAGAAGCTGAACTAGCTCAATCTCCACAATTTTATAAGCAAATGACTATGGCTAGTGGCTTTGATAAAGTTTTTGAAATTGGTCCTGTGTATCGGGCTGAAAATTCACATACTAGTTATCATGCTAGTGAGATATTAATGATTGATTCAGAAATATCTTGGATTGATAGTGTCGATGATGTTATGGATAGTGAAGAAGCTTGGATTAAATATTTTATGAGGGCTTTAAAAGAGGAGTATGGGGAAAAAATTAAAGAAACTTTTCATGTTGAAGTAAGTGATGTAACTAACCCTTTCCCACGCATTAATTTTTATGAAGCTAAAAAAATTATTCAAGAACAATTTCATTATATTGGCGAACAAAAAGAAGATTTCGATAGACATGAAGAGGAATTAATTAGTAAATATGCTAAAGACAAATATAAAAGTGATTTTGTTTTTATTACTAATTATCCTTATAGTGCTAGAAGTTTTTATGTTATGAAAGATGAAAACGGTATTACGCAAACATACGATTTAATCTTTAAAGGGGTTGAAATTACTAGTGGTGCCCAAAGAGAACATCGTCCTGAAATTTTGAAAAAACAAATTCAAGAAAAAGGAATTAATCCTGAAACTTTAAAATTCTATACTGACTTTTTTGAATATGGCTGTCCTCCTCATGGTGGCTATGGTGTAGGTCTTGCGAGAATTATGATGCGTATTTTTGAAATTGATAATATAAGAGAGGCAACTTTAATCTATCGTGGACCAACAAGATTAAATCCATAATAAATTTAAAATTTAGTTCGTATACTAAAACAAACTTTTCCAATAATTTCTTTAAAATCTTTTTCCAGATCCCGGCGAATGATAAAAACAATCTTGTCAAAGCCCGCCTCCAGCGCATCGTGGATCGAGTAATCCATGATAATCTCTCCGCCTGGCCCCACCGGCGCCAACTGCTTGATCCCGCCTCCAAAACGGCTGCCTATCCCCGCCGCCATGATCACCAGCGTTGTCTTCATAGTTTTGCCCTCCTTGAACATTTTAAGTACCTCTCTAAGCTC
>OGYF01003399.1_pt1 | contig 10898 bp, 8 predicted proteins | sample 1576451 | NCBI WGS metagenome assembly OGYF01 (sample SAMEA3541505, study PRJEB24748) | human gut metagenome | biome: human gut; feature: human-associated habitat; material: faeces | place: China | collected 2012 | reverse complement strand
ATCAGTTTCTTTTCCAGGCGCTTGATTGGGCACTTCTGCTTCCACTCATCCACTTCGTCCTTGGAGCGGTACTTCTGCATATCGCTCTTGGAATGACCCTTCCAACGATAGGTCTCTGCAACAATCAGCGTGGGGCCCTCGCCCTTTCTGGCGCGGGCCAGCGCCTCTTTTACCGTTTCATACACCAGTTCCACATCGTTGCCGTCGATCCGAATGCCGGGCATGCCGAAAGCAGGACCGCGGACAGACAGATCATCAATTGCAAAGGCTTCCTTGACGGAAGTGGACATTGCATACTGGTTATTCTCACACAGGTAAACCACCGGCAGCTTCCAAACCGCAGCCAGATTGAATGCCTCACAGGTGGGACCCTCGTTCATGGCACCGTCTCCCAGCGTGCAGAGGATCACATCGTCGGTCTCCTGCATCTGCAGAGAAAGCGCCATTCCTGCTGCCAGAGAGGAGCAGGCGCCGATGATGCCGTTGGCACCCATGTTCCGGTATTTCAAATCCATCATATGGGAAGATCCGCCGCGACCCTTGCACAGACCTGCCTCACGACCGTGCAACTCAGCCATCATATCCTTAATATTCTCGCCCTCGCTCTTCAGTAGCGTAAAACCGTGGTCGCGATGAGTGACCGACAGATAGTCATTCTTGGCAAGCGCATAGTTACCGCCTGCCATAATTGCTTCCTGCCCAATGCCCAGATGCGTCGTGCCGGTGATCTTGGCAAAGGAGATCAGTTCATCTACCTTCTCCTCAAATGCACGAACCAACACCATATCTCCATACAGCTTCAAAAGCTCTTTATTCGTCAGTGCCACAACAATCTTCTCCCATTCATGTAAAGTTTAGGTATTATCTGAAACGTTTTTAAATGTGCAGACTTCCGTGTTTCCGGAAAGTATCCTTCAGTCTGTTCTAGAAAGTTACAATAACAACCTGCACACGATACAGAATATCCTGAAAAAACATCCTTCCGGAATTCTGGAAGGACTTTCACAGATGGCAGATACCCGCGATCTTGTACAGGAACTTTCCCTGGGTGGAAAAACGATCGATGGTAATTCGCAGTTTTTTTACGCTCTGATCGCCATGGCGTGCCTGTATGGATGTTTTATCGGCTTTGGCGCCGCGATCACGTTACAGGCCAATTTAACAGCTCTGGCGGCAAGACGTTGTGTTACTCCCACCCATAAACTCAAACTGATTTTATCCGAGCAGATTACTTCCTTTCTGCTCGGATATACCGATGTAATTATTTTACTCATTTATCTCAGGATCATACTGAAACTGGATTTTCAGGGACAAATAGGAAAAATGCTTATCATTTCACTGTTCGGAAGCCTGATCGGTGTTTCTGTGGGGCTGTTTGTCGGAAGTCTCGGCAAACTGAGTGAAGGTATAAAAGTTGCTGTTATCCTTGCGATTTCCATGGTCTGCAGTTTTCTTGCAGGACTCATGAACAGTAACATGAAAGATCTCGTAGAAAAACATGTTCCGATCATCAACCGCATCAATCCTGCTGCCCTGATTTCGGATGCATTTTACTGTATCAATGTTTACAATGATACAGCCCGCTATTACCGCAATCTTGTCACACTTGCAGTTATGAGTGCTGCTTTTGTTATGGCTTCATTTTTACTGATCAGGAGGAATCGCTATGACAGTATTTAAAGGCTATATGAAAATATTAAAAAAGAATATCGGTCTGGTGATCATATATCTGGTTATTTTTTTCTCCGTTGCCATGGCTCTTCAGGCAGCTGCCAGCAAAGAGCATCTGGAAGATTTTGAAAAAGCGCGAGTGGATATTGCCGTTGCAGATAATGATCAGAGTACTCTTTCTCATGCTTTAACAGACTATCTCAAAACAATCCATAATGTTTCTGAGATTTCCAGTGATCCTTCTGTTATGCAGGAAGAGCTTTTTTACAGAAATGCAGAATATATTGTACAGATTCCAAAAGATTTCTATAAAACTTGCATTGTACAGGATAACCCTATTTCCGTCACAAAGATTCCCGGATCCTATACTTCATTTTATATAGACCAGCAGATCAATGCATGGCTGAATAATGTGCGCACATACATTGCTTCTGGTTTTTCTCAGAAAGAAGCTGCAAAAGCCGCTCTGGAACAGCCTTCTTCCAGGGTTTCCATGTATCAGGACACCGAAACCACTTCCGAAACACCGGCATATACCTATTATTTCCGTTATGTTCCCTATCTGTTTCTGGCTGTTCTGTGCTATTCCATGGGCTATATTCTTCTTGCTTTTCAGAAAGAAGATATCCAGAAACGTATGCAGGCTTCATCCGTTTCCATTCGCCGGCAGAACCTTGAAGGACTGCTTGCCATGTTTACGATCGGAGTCGGTTTATGGCTGATCGCCGTCACAGGTGCAATTGTCATGTATCAAAAAGATCTCCTGGCTTCCGGTGTTCTGACCTATTATCTCCTGAATACCTTTGTGATGATGATGGTCTCGCTGTCTCTGTCTTATCTGCTCGGACTTTTTGTAAAAAGCAGCAACATGCTCAATGGACTTTCCAATATTGTTTCTCTTGGCATGTGCTTTTTGTCCGGTGTTTTTGTACCAATGAGTGTTATGGATAAAAAAGTACTTAAAATAGCACAGTTTCTTCCAGTCTACTGGTATGAGGACATCAATGAAACGCTCGCCAGATATCATAGCGTTTCCGGCAATATTGCCACAGATATCTGGAAATCTCTGGGAATCGAAGTTATGTTTGCTCTGGCATTTGTTGCTATCATTCTGGCTCTTTCGAAATATAAACGGCAGAAGTAGGGCAATGTACCCTCACTTCTCCAGAAAAAAAGAACTCATGCTCTTGTGTTATTCATCACATTTTACTGTGAAAATCAACATAAGCATGAGTTCTTTCTTTTATCCTTTTTTTCAAGTCGAACAGTCCGCTCTGTCAGAAGAAGATTCCAACCTGTTCCAGAAACTGTTCCGGTGCTTCTACATGTGGAAAATGTTTTGTTTCTTTAATCATAACAGCTTCTACCGATGGATTGACATTCTGATATGCTTCTACGATCGCTTCTCCATTGTTCTCAGCTTCGCCTTCAACAATATAAAGACTGTTATCGATTTCTTTCAGTCCGCGGGTAATATCAATATTCATATATTTGGATGCCTTATTTGCATAAACATTCTTTGCATAACAGCCGCCTCTGTGCGCTGCCTCATAATATGCATCCTGCAGGTCTCTGTCCGGATGGAACGGATCAAATGCATAATTCTCAATGAATTCGTTATTAACAGCATCTCTTGATACGACCATGTGATAAACCAATGTTCCAAACACCGGAATTTCCAGACATCTGCGGAGAAGTTTTTCTTTCTTTCCAGGCATCTGTTTCAGACTTGAAAGACTGACCGGATTTACCATCATAATCTTGTTGAACAGTTCTTTTTCATTGTGACATGCCATCACAACAAAAGATACTGCATATCCGTTCACGATAACATCTGTCTTCTCTCCGATCACATTTTTAATAAAATCGCAGATGGCCTGTACATAAACAAAGTTTGTATAAGTTATTCCTGACTTCTCAGAACGTCCGCATCCCGGAAGATCCAGGTTATAGACCGTATGCTCCAGTGCTAGATCATCCTCGATCTTACCCCACTCATATCCAGAACCACCCGGAAGCATATCATGGATCAAAAGAATCGGGCTTCCTTTGCCTTTTTTTGTATAATAAATATCACCAAAGCGCCAGTGATAATAGTTTCTTACATCCGTGTCCAGCATTTCCTTCAGACAGGCGGATGCTGCAATCACTTTATTTATAATATGAATAGTGGCAGTTGTTGTCATAACCAGTGCTGCTGCAGACAGCAGACGTTTGCTGTGTTTCTTCATGTTCTACCTCCCTTTTTCCATCACCTGAATATCTATATTATACGATAAAAAAGGTCTTTTTACAATCTATAACAGAGAAAGAAGTTTCTCTACATCTTCCATTCTGGTTGCCCAACTGGTTGCAAATCGGACTACCGTATGTGTATCATCCTTCTTCTCCCAGAAGCTGAACTGGACATCTTTTTTTAATTCTTCCATCTTACGGTTCTCCAGAACAACAAACTGCTGATTAGTAGGTGAATCTATGTAAAATGTATATCCTTTTTCTTTCAGTCCCGCTTTAAGAACGGCGGCTGTTTCGATAGCATTTTTACCAATTTCAAGATAAAGATCATCTGTAAAAAGCGCATCAAACTGCACCCCCGTAAGTCTGCCTTTTGCAAGCAGGGCTCCATGCTGTTTGACTCTTGTAAGGAAATGCTTCGGCATACTGTCTCCGGTAAACACAACAGCTTCTCCGCATAAAGCACCCGCCTTGGTTCCTCCGATATAAAATACATCGCAAAGCTTTGCAATATCCTGTAAAGTCACATCTGTTTCTTTGCTGACCAGTCCATAAATCAGTCTGGCTCCGTCCATAAAAAGAGGAATTTTATATTCCCTGCATACTGCAGAAAGCTCCGTCAGTTCTTTTTTTGTATACAGTGTTCCATATTCTGTCGGGTGAGAAATATAGACCATTCCCGGAAATACCATATGCTCATGATTTTCATCACCATAAAATGTCTCAATCAGATTCTTAAGATCCGCCGCACAGATCTTGCCATTCTTTTCCGGAAGCGTCAGGACTTTATGACCGGTAAATTCAATCGCACCGGCTTCATGTGTACTGACATGTCCCGTCTGAGCCGCTACAACGCCCTCATACGGCTGTAACATCGTATCAATGACAATCTGATTGGTCTGCGTGCCGCCTGTCAGTAAAAAGACTTCTGCGTCCTCACAGCCACATGCCTTCTTGATCTTTTCTTTTGCTTCTTCACAGTAATGGTCGGTTCCATATCCAGGAAGCTGCTCCATATTGGTATCGATCAGGTGCTGAAGGACTTTTTCATGTGCACCTTCTGAATAATCATTTAAAAAATATAACATCTCTGATTCCTCGCTTATTATAAAATCGACTCTATTTTATCACCAGGAAGATTTTTTTACCACTGGCAAACAAAAAAATACCCCGCGAGCAACTCGCGGGGCAGGTTCGTATAAATTTAATTTTCTTCTGTAGCTGTATCGGATGTACTTTCTTCGGCATCTTCCGTATCCGGATTCACCATCTTCTGATAAGCTTCATCCAGATCTTTTACATTCATCTTGTTCACCAGATAAACTTTATCCTCAACTACCGCTGCATAGAAGTTTGTATCATATTCATAATACTTCACCGTAGTTTCTTTTCCGTCTTTATCTTTAAAGATAAAGGTATATGCCGGATCTCCTTCTGGAGTATACTCCTCAGTAAGACGTTCCTGTGCGGTCATGTTGATGAGTTTATTGTAGAAAGTCGTGAATGTGGATTCATCGAGGTCTTCGCCATCTAACTTGTAAGTTGTTGTAGTAGTCTCTTCCTCATCATCAGAAGAACTTTCATCAGAGGAGTCTGTATCTGTGGAACTCTCATCCGATGTTTCTGTACTGCTTTCATCTGTAGTATCAGAATCTGTATCGTCTGTGGTATCTTCATCTTCTGCCTTTACGGTTTCCGTTACAATGTTTATTGTATGATCTCCGTCTGCGCTCTGTACTTCCAGGGAATCCAGATCATTGGAAGAAACATAGCTTACTGTCAGGTTGTAGAAATCGGACATTGTACTGTCGAGGATATCTGTCAGAGAATCTTTCGTGATCGTGTAAACTTCTTTGCTGTCATCTACTTTCACATAACGGTCATCGCCGGTCTCATCTCCCACATAAATAGTAAGCGTCTTCTCTACCGTCTGTGTTTCCTGTTCTTCCTCGGTATACTTCACAGTGATAACTGCATACGGATTGTCAAATCCATACTTGGAATCGTCGGTGCAGTTATAATCTACAAATTTATCGTATGCCAGAGATCCGACTGCCGATGTCACAGTTCCTGCTTTTGTAGTATCTGCCTTCTCTGTAGTTTTACCATCAGACACATTCCAGAACAGATTATCTGCATCCTGTGTAAGCTCATAACTATTCTCTTTATCTACTTTAACATCTGTGATCGTAGCAGATGTTACGGATGGAAATGTGCCACTCTCCGCAAAATCATACAAAGTTCCCATAAAAGGCTCTATTGAGCTGCTGGATACCAGATAAACATTTTTATCATCATCCTCTTTTTTCACATAGTACTGATTATTTGAAGATTCCATTCCAATCTGAAGACTTGTATCACCATCAGCTGTTGTCAGCGTAATGGTATTCTGCGGATTATCCAGATCATACTGACTCATATCTTCCACATCGGAAATCTCCTGGTCAGCAGTCAGGGATGCAACTCCCTTGACTGCACTGTCAACCGTGTCCTGATTCACCGGAAAATTCGCATCAGATTTTTCTGTCCAGCTATCATCTTTTTTATCAAATTCTACTTCATTCTGGTCTGCGGTAAATGAAACTGCTGTTATATCATCTGCCTCCAGACTTACCAAATCTACGCTTGTGTCATTCTCTTCAGTTTCTTTTTCTTCCTGTGAGGTAACATAAAAGTTTACGCCTTCATACGCTGCACACAGCACTCCCAATACGACTACTGCCGAAACCAGTTTGACTGTTTTTTTCTTCATTTATGCCTTTCTCCTTTTCAGCCATACCATAAATCCCATTACCAGGAAGACTACCGGGATGATTCCCATTACCATGATCTTCCAGAAGCTTACATCATAAGCAGTCAGTGTCAGATAGGAAATCTGCAGGTTTTTAGATGGAACAGAAATTGTTGATGTCTCATCCGAACTGCACATCCAGCTCAGAGAACTCATGATCATCTGCTCATTTCCACCGGATACCATCTGGTTGATCTGGCTGTCCATCAGATTTGAAGAAGTATAATAAACGATCTGTGTCTCTTTGTCATCATCCAATGTTTCTGTAATACTTACACCAAGATCAAACGGACCATCAATATCATCATCGTTTTTTTCAATCGCTCCACTATTGACATCCACTTTGGAATAAGCACTGTCAGAAGTTGTCAGAAGACTGTTGATCGTAACGGTATCTCTGACATCATCTGTCTTCTTGATTCCCTGTGCATAAGGCATCAGAACATAATAACCTTTGGATGCAAAATCAGAGACTGCATCGGTGCTGTTGACTGTCGGTACCAGATAATAAGGCATCTGCGCATAATGCTGTGAATCGCCTTCAATTACAATACCCTCTGTTCTCTCTACTCCATAGTTCTTGAGAACCGCATCAAAATTATCCATGGATTCTTCTGTATAATCAGAGAAGATCATAGCTTTTCCGCCATTTTCAAGATAATCAATGATCGCATCTTTCTCAGATTCGGAAATATCAGAAGTTGGTGCGTTGATCAGCAGGCACGCAGCATCATCCGGGACACTTTCTTCTGTGATCAGGTTCAGAGATTTAATATCAATATTTGCTTTCTGGATATCTTCCTGAAGAGTAGAATCCAGGTCTTTTTCACCATGTCCATCCAGTGTATAAAGAACCGGAAGGTCTTCGGAAGTTACATAGGAAATAGCACTGTCGATCTGTCCTTCTCCATCGAATCCTGTCGTTGTGGACTGATACGTATTATAATCAATCGAAGATTCATAAATACTGCTGTAATTTACAACTTTGCTTCTGTCACCACATACCACGATCAGGCTGTTTGCAGCAACATCATCACTGGTATATTCTGACGTAAATTTCGGATTTACAACAGGATCTTTCTGTTCTACTTTAATATGATCTGATCCTTCTTCATATTTCTCAAGTAACTTTTTAATTGTTTCATCTTCAGAACCGCTCTGTACGACCTGATAAATGGTCACATCTTTGTCCAGATCTTTCAGGAATTTCTTTGTGTCATCCCCGATACTGTAAAGTTTCTGTTCGCTGACATCCACTTCTGTATATTTAGATGGAAGGGAACCAACGATCATATTTACCACAAGAACGATTACGATAAATACTGCACTAATCACAACGCTGTAAGAACCATTCTTGATGTATTTTTTATTCATGGAATCCTTTATTTTCTGTTTTAAAGGTTTCTTTTCTTTTTTAACTGTCTCTTTTGCCGGATTTTCAATCTTATCTGCTTTCTTTGCTTTCAGTTTTTCCGTAAATTTCATTGTCTCCCACCTCCTTAATTCCAACGTCTCTTGGCAATCGACTGTACAGTCAGGAACAGGCAGACTGCAATCACAGACACGAAATACAAAACGCCTTTGACATCAAAGATTGCATTTGCAAAGTTGTCAAAGTGGCTGCTCAGGTTGAAGATATCCAGAATTTTCTGGATTCCACCTGAGAAAAAGCTGGAATTTACAACATAAACAATGACAAGTGCGATCTCCCCAACTACACAGATGACTGCTGAGATCAGGAAGTTTTTGATCATTGTATAGATTATGATCGCTGCTGCCAGAATCAGAAGTCCAAATGTAACACAGGTAGAAAGTGCTCCTTCTGAGAAGAAAGAGGAAATTCCATTCATCATATAAAAAGCAAACAGAATAACAAATGTCAGTACTGCCGCAATTACCTGACTTTCTGTCAATGAGGAAATAAACACACCAATTGCAAGATTTGCACATCCCAGAAGGAAAAATCCAAGGATCGCAGTGTATGCTGCTCCCAGAGATACTGTTCCGAATTTTGTCATGAGCAGTGGATACACACACATGATCAGCATTGGAATTGCAAAGATCGTAACCAGTGCAAGATATTTTCCAAAAACGATTTTTTCAACAGATACAGGTGCTGTCAGAAGCAGCTGGTCTGTTTTCTGTTTACGTTCTTCTGCAAGGACTCTCATGGTAAGAATCGGTACACTGATCAGAAATACAAAGGTCAGTGCACTTAATGTGTACTCAAAACGCGGATATGCTGCTCCAAGCTGATATGCTGAAAAATAAATACCTGTCAGAAGCAGGATAAAAAATATGAACAGGTAGCCGATCATGGAAGTAAGGTAACTTCTCAGCTCCCTTTTATATACTGCGATCATTTATTTTCCCCCTCCTTTTTGTCTGTCTCTTTTTCGTTCTTTTTCTTCTTATCATCTTCAGTCAGTTCAAGGAAGATTTCCTCCAGAGATACTTTCTTCGACTGCATTTCCAGAATTGGGCAGTGTGCATCTGCCATTTTGAAGAACACCTCTTCACGGATATCCATATCCTCTTTGGTAGAAAGCATTACATTCCATGCATGTTCTTCCTTTGCATCCTCTATCTTAATATCTTTGATATCACTGATCTGTCCAAGTGCAATGCGAATATGATCTTTATCACCTTTTACCAGCAGATTCAGTGTATTAGAACCTTCTGCAAGTTTACCAAGGTTTTCCGGTGTATCACTGGCAACCAGTTTTCCATGAGAAATGATCAGTACATAGTCACAGACTGCACTGACTTCTGACAGAATATGTGAACTTAAGATAACTGTATGTTTTTTCTTAAGACTCTTGATCAGATCACGGATCTCTATGATCTGTTTCGGATCCAGACCTACCGTCGGCTCATCCAGAATAATCACTTCCGGATAACCAAGAATTGCCTGCGCAAGTCCGACTCTCTGTCTGTAACCTTTGGACAGGTTTTTGATCAGACGGTTTTTCATATCAGTAATCTTTAGCATTTCCATGACTTCTTCTACCATGGATTTTTTTTGATCTTTTGGGATTTTTTTGAGATCAGCAACGAAACTCATATATTCGCCTACTGTCATGTCGAAATAAAGAGGCGGCATTTCCGGCAGATAGCCGATGCACTTGCGTGCGGCCTCCGGCTCTTCCAGAATGTTGTGGCCCTGGATGAGCACGTCCCCTTCCGTGGCGGCCAGGTAGCCGGTCATGATGTTCATGGTGGTGGACTTTCCGGCACCGTTGGGACCCAGCAGGCCGAATACCTGTCCGTCCTCCACGGTAAAGCTGAGATGATCCACCGCGCAGTGGTTCCCGTATCGCTTCACCAGGTTTTTGCCCTCAATCATACAAACCTCCATGCGCCCGCCGGGCGCCCTGTCTTAAAGATACCCTTCCCTCAGGGCTGAGAGAGGACAGTCCTCTCCCCCTTTGCAAAAATAAGTATAGCCAGGGAATCTGAAATCCACCTGAAAGATGCATCTTCACAAACTGTTCAAAATTTTTCAAGGTTGTTTTTAACTTTGGGGGATACACTAAAGCCATCCTCCAAGGAGGAACGAGCAAGAACCCCTCTCTTTTCATTTTCTTCTTTCTCTCTCCAAAAGCAGCGGACCTCCGGATTTCCGGAGGTCCGCTGCTTCCCGTTTTTCGGTCAGTTTGCCCGGATTTTTGGGAAAACCGGGCGGGAGCTGTAAAAAAGTTATAAAGATCTTACATTTTTTTGATTTCCAGGGGGTTTTCCTTGCAAAACTCCACCGCCTCTTATATAATGATTCCGCGAATTTTTCACGAAACCGGATAGAATGCGACTGCCGGTGGAACAGGAGGAAAAAGGACTATGAGAGGTGTACACAGCGCGGTGGATGATATCCGCCGGAATATCTTTACCGAGGTAGCCCGTCTTGCCTATGAGGGCGGCGACCTGAACCGGGTGGATATGATCCCCTACAAGATCGTTCCCGGCGAGGTGGCAAAGCATCGCCACGACGTGTTTTTGGAGCGGGCTATCGTGCAGGAGCGGGTCCGTCTGGCCCTGGGCATGAGCCTGCAGCCCGCCGGTGAGCAGTCCCCGGTCAGCGCCCAGATCCAGGAGGCCGCCACGGACCAGAAGTATTTTGAGGAGCCTTTGGTCAATATCATTCCCTTCGCCTGCAATGCCTGCCCGCCCAAGCAGATCCGCATCACCGACAGCTGCCAGGGCT